>Ga0247790_10000148_pt1 | contig 37331 bp, 25 predicted proteins | sample UWRJS171409R4_FD_179913 | JGI IMG/M metagenome (GOLD analysis project Ga0247790, IMG submission 179913) | Soil microbial communities from Arlington Agricultural Research Station in Wisconsin, United States - UWRJ-S171-409R-4 | ecosystem: Environmental > Terrestrial > Soil > Agricultural land...
GCCGCGAGCGCTCCTCGCTCGAGCGCGACGTCGGCGTGCCGGGCGAGGCGCTGCGCGCGGCGCTCCTGCCGATATTGCCGGTCCTCCGGCGCGAGAAGCTCGTCGCCGACAGCGTGGATCTCGAGAAGGCGCTCGGCGAGCTCATCGCCCCGGCCGCCGCGCAGGCGGCGATCCGCTGATCATGCTCAGCGCGTCCGCATCGCAGGGCGCGCGGCGCGCGCCGCTGTGGCTCGCCGGGCTCGTCCCGCTGCTGGTGGTGATCGCGTGGTACGCCGCGACGTCGCTCACCGGGCGCTTCCTGCCGCACCAGCTGCCGTCGCCGGGCCAGGTCGGCGCGACGGCGTGGCAGCTGGCGAAGGATGGCGAGCTGACGCGCCACGTGCTCGCCAGCATCAGCCGCGTGCTCGCCGGCTTCGCGCTCGGCTCGGCGCTGGCGATCGTGCTCGGCACGCTGGTCGGCCTGTCGCGCACCGCGGAGGCGCTGATCGATCCGACGCTGCAGGTCGTGCGCAACGTCCCCTCGCTGGCGTGGGTGCCGTTCCTGCTGCTCTGGATGGGGATCGACGAGGCGCCCAAGATCGTGCTGATCACGATCGGCGCGGCGTTCCCGGTGTACCTGAACCTCGTCGCCGGGATCCGGCAGACCGATCGCGCGCTGCTCGAGGTCGGTCAGGTGTTCGGGCTCGGCCGGGTCGCGCTGGTGTGGCGCATCGTGCTGCCGTCGGCGTTCCCCTACCTCTTGACAGGGCTGCGGATCGCGATCGGTCAGAGCTGGATGTTCCTGGTCGCCGCGGAGCTGATCGCGTCGACGCGCGGGCTGGGCTTCCTCTTGATCGACGGCGAGAGCACCGCGCGGCCGGACATCATGGTGGTCGGCATCCTGGTGCTCGCGCTGCTCGGCAAGCTGTCCGACACCGCGCTGCGCTTCGCGGCGCGGCGCATCGTCCGGTGGTCGGACGAAGGCGCCGCGCGATGACGGCGGCGCGCCCAACGATCCATGTCGAGCGCGTCGCGCGACGGTTCGGCGATGCCGCGGTGCTGCACGACTTGAGCCTCGACGTCCGCCGCTCGCAGATCGTCTCCTTGATCGGACCGAGCGGCTGCGGCAAGTCGACCTTGCTGCGGCTGATCGCGGGGCTCGATCGGAGCGACGCCGGGCGCGTCGAGGTCGACGGCCGCGCGATCACCCGGCCGGACCGCGCCGTCGGCTTCATGTTCCAGGAGCCGCGGCTCCTGCCGTGGCTGACGGTGCGCGACAACATCGTGTTCGGGCTGCCGCGCGCGATGCGGCGCCACGCCGACGAGCGGGTCGGTCAGCTGCTCGCGCAGGTCCAGCTCGAGGGCGCCCGCGCGCTGTGGCCGCGGCAGCTGTCGGGCGGCATGGCGCAGCGCGTGGCGCTGGCGCGCTGCCTCGCGGTCGAGCCCAGCGTGGTGCTGCTCGACGAGCCGTTCAGCGCGGTCGACGCGCTGACCCGGATGGTGCTGCAGGAGCTCTTGCTCGCGATCTGGCAGCGCACGCAGCTGACCTTGCTGCTGGTGACGCACGATCTCGACGAGGCGCTCTACCTGAGCGACCGCGTGGTCGTGATGCTCGGCAGGCCGGCGGCGCTGGCGGCGGAGATCGCGGTCGACGTGCCGCGGCCGCGCGATCGCCGCGCGCCGGAGCTCGCGCAGCTGCGCGGCCGGCTGCTCGAGGCACTCCACCTCACCGGCGTCGATGAGGCTACGCGGTCCACGATCTCGGCCAGTGATACCTGAAACGCCCAATGCCCAACACCCTCCTACTATTCGTGATGCCATGATCCAAACAGACAATGATCGCGGGATCCGCTCGGTGCTGTGGTTTCTGCCGACCATCGGCGACAACCGCTATGTGGGCTCGGACGTCGGGGCGCGCTCGCCGACGTTCGATTATCTCGGCATCATCGCGCGCGCGGCCGACACGCTGGGCTTCGACGGCATGCTCGTGCCGTCAGGGCGCTGGTGCGAGGACGCGTGGGTGACGAGCACCGCGCTCGTGCCGATGACGCGCCGGCTCGACTTCTTGCTCGCGCTGCGCCCCGGGCTGATGTCGCCGGTGGTCGCGGCGCGCATGGTGTCGGCGCTCGATCGGCTGAGCGGCGGCCGCGTGCGCATGATGATCGTCCCCGGCGGGGACGCGCGCGAGCTCGCCGCCGACGGCCTCCACCTGGGCCACGACGAGCGCTACGCGATGACCGACGAGTGGCTGACCGTCTTGCGCCGCGTGCTGACCGAGCCCGAGGTCAGCTTCGAGGGCAAGTACGTCCACGTCGTCAAGGCGCGCTGTCCGTTCCCCTGCGCGCAGAAGCCGCACCCGCCGGTGTACCTCGGCGTGTCGAGCCCGGCCGGGCTGCAGCTCGCCGCGCGCCACGCCGACGTGCTGCTGTCGTGGGGCGAGCCGCCCGAGCTCATCACCGACAAGATCACCGCGGCGCGCCAGCTCGCCGCCGACCTGGGCCGCACGCTGCGCTTCGGCCTGCGCACGCACATCGTCATCCGCGAGAACGAGGAAGAGGCCTGGCGCGAGGCCGACGAGCTGATCAAGTACGTCGACGACGATATGATCGCGCGCCAGCAGAGCTACTTCGCCGGGATGGACTCGGTCAACCAGCGCCGGATGTCGGAGCTGCACGGCGGCCGGCGCGATCGGCTGCGCATCGGCCCCAACCTGTGGGCGGGAGTCGGGCTGGTCCGCGGTGGCTGTGGCACGTCGCTGGTCGGCTCGCCGGCCAACATCGTCAAGCAGCTCGAGGCGTACGAGGTGCTCGGCATCGACATGCTGGTGCTGTCAGGCTATCCGCACCTCGAGGAGGCCTATCGCACCGCCGAGCTGCTGTTTCCTGCGCTGCCGCGCTGGAGCAAGCCCGATCCGCTGCGTGTGCCCGAGATGCAAACGGTTTTGCCGTTCTCCGATCCGGGGCTGCCGCCGCCCGCCAAGTGACCGCGTGCGAGCCGCCGCGCGAGCGCGCGGGTCGCGCGGGCTGCGCGCGGACTGTGCGGCTTATGGATGGCTGTCGGTCGCGACGGCCGGGCCGTCGCCGGGCCCGACGCCGGGCACCTTGACGAGCGCGTCGGCCGCGCCGCCGGTGCGGTGCATGTTCTCGGCCTGCGCGGCGGCGGCGAACCGGCGCAGATCGGTGAGCACGTCGGCGGCGAGCTCGGGGGCGAACTTGCTCGTCGCGTTCGCGGCGAGCTGCTCGTGCTTGTCGGACTTGTGCCACTGATTCGTCGTCTGCGTCGCGTCGATCGCGCGGCGCGTGGTGAACATGAGCAGGCCGGTCTTCACGTCGAACATGCTCGCCTCGATGTAGCCGTAGACCTCCTGGCGCTGGCCGGGCAGAAACAGCGCGCCGACGCCGGTCGCGTAGCCCCACGCCCACCGGTTCAGGTGGCGGCGCTTCGCGATCACCTCGCGATAGAGGATGAGGTAGCGCAGGCGGTAGCGGCCGGCGATCTCGCGCAGGGCCTCCATGCCGAGCGCGCCCGACGGGATCACCATCGTCTGCGTGACGAGCGAGAACGCGGCGTCGCGGCGCAGCCGCTCGACGAGCTGCGACATCCCGGTGGGCACGCGGTAGTCGGGGCCGGGGCCGCGCCAGTCGGCGGGCGTGGTCACGGGCATCACGCCGACGCGCGCGGGCAGCTCGAGCTCGATCGGCGACGCGAGGATCCGCTGCAGCGCGTCCTCGGACAGCTGGCCGTTCGGGTCGCGCGCGAACAGCGAGCGCTCGAGCGGCGGCGGCACCGGCGCGGGCGCACCGGGTGATGCGGCGGCGGCCATCGGGGCCGACGCCATGTGCGGGCGCACCCCGCCGCAGGCGGCGGTGGTGGCGGCGGCGACGAGACAGATCACGAGCATCGCGGCGCGGCGGCCGCAGGGCGAGGGCGAGAACGACACGGTGGGCCTCTCTCTGCTGCGCCGCGAGGGGCGGCGCGGCGCATCTTGGGGTGACGGCCGAGAGAACGCCGGAGCCGTGCGCGCCTTACGGCACGGTGCCAGCACCGCGGAGCGCCACCCGTTAACCCGCGACAATTACAGGCGTCTCGCCTCGACTCACCACAGGCGTCGCCATGTCGCCACGGGCACCGAGCATACGGAGGATGCGGCGCCTCGGGCAGCTCACCGCTCGCGTCGTTCGAGCTCAGCGCGCAACCGAGCGACCTCCTGCTCGGCCGCCTCGCGCAGCCGTCGCTCTTCCTCGCGGCGCTGCTCTGCTTCCTCGCGGCGCTGCTCGGCCTCCGCGCGGAGCCGGACCTCCTCCGCGTGGAGCCGCTCCGCTTCTTCGGCCCGCTGCAGGGAGTCGTCGGCCATAGCCTGGACCCGCGCGATGAGCTCCTCGCTCTCGAGCAGCAGCGCCGTGCCCGCATAGAATCGGAGCCGGTCCCGTTCGACCTGGACGTCGAGGCCGAGCACGCGCGACTCGTACAAGCCCTGGTTCGGAAGGATCGGCGTGTAGCTCGTCGCCTCAGGCGAGGCCAGGCGATACGCCGAGAGTCGGTTGCGGGCACGATCGTAGAGGAAGTACTCGGGGATCCCGAGCCGCGCGTACCGCGCGACGTTGAGCTCCGCGTCCTTCTTGCGATCGCCGCCGACGTGGACCTCGAGCACCCAGTCGAGCGCCTTGCCCTCGGCGCTGACCACCCACTTGCTGCGCAGAGCATCGTCGCTATCGAACACGGCGATCAGATCCGGCGCGAACCGCGGCTCGCCGGGGTAATAGATCGGCAGCTCCGCTGCGAGATAGACGCGACGCTTCTGCCGCTCGAAGTACGCGCGCAGCGCGGACAACGCGCCGACCTTGGCCCGAAAGTGGAGGTCACCCTCGGGCATCGCCATCTCGTCGTAGGTGACTTCGCCAGGGAGCGCGGCCACGACCGCTGCGCGCTGTGCGGACGAGAGCGCCGCCCACACCTCGGCGCTCGGCGCCATCGGATACCCGGTCGGACTGCTGGGCACTGCGACCATGCAAGGCACAGCGTGGCTGTCTCGAGCGTGAGGGTCAAGCTCGACGGGCGGCAGGTCATCTCAAGATTACGCAAAGCCGACCCTCTCGCGATCGGCGATCCGCTCTCAAGCGCGCGCTCGGGCCGAAAACGCCGCGTGACTCGATTCGTCGTCGGCTCGGGCGCGCGCCCGTTAGCGCCCGTTAGCACCGCGAGAACATGTAGACCAGGAGCAAGATCGGCAGGGGAACGCCGAGCAGCCAGGCGAGCGCGTAACCGACTTTTCCACTCTCGGGGTTGAGCTGAGGGTTCTGCATGACCTGGTGAATTGCAGTGCGCGTGCCGGGGTATGGTCGCGCGCGATGACGAGGCCCAAGCTCGCGATCTTCGGTGCAGGCGCGATCGGCTGCTGGGTCGGCGGCCGGCTGGCGGCGGGCGGCGCCGAGGTGACGCTGATCGGCCGCGCACGCGTGCTTGGCGAGCTCGCGGGCGGACTTCGCACGACGGACCTCGACGGGCGTACGGAGATCGCCGAGGTCGGCGGCGCCGTGCGCGGCGCGCGCGGCGTGCGGCTCGCGACCGAGCCCGACGCGGCGCGCGGCGCGGACGCGGTCCTGGTCACCGTGAAGTCGGCGCAGACGGCGGAGGCGGGCGCGGCGCTCGCGGGCGTCCTGCCGGAGGACGCGGTGGTCGTGAGCCTGCAGAACGGCGTGCGCAACGCAGATGCCCTGCGCGCGGCCCTGCCGGGGCGGCGCGTGCTCGCGGCGATGGTGCCGTTCAACGTGATCCGGCGCGAGCCGGGCACGTACCACCGCGCGTCGGAGGGCGCCCTGCGGATCGACGACGATCCGGCGGCGGCGCCGATCCTCGCGGCGTGCCGCGCCGCGCGGCTGGAGATCGAGCCGCGCGGCGACATGGCGGCGGTGCAGTGGGCCAAGCTGGTGCTGAACCTCAACAACGCGATCAACGCGCTGTCGGGCCTGCCGCTCGCGACCGAGCTCGCGCAGCGGCCGTTCCGGCGCTGCCTCGCGGCCGCGCAGCGCGAGGCGCTGGGACTGCTCGCGCGCGCGAAGATCCCGGTGGCGCGGCTTTTGCCGATCCCGCCGCGCTGGATCCCGCGGCTGCTCGCCCTGCCGGATCGCGTGTTCCAGCGCGTGGCCGGGCGCGTGGTCGCGATCGATCCGACGGCGCGCTCGTCGATGTGGGAGGACCTCGAGGCGGGGCGGCCGACGGAGATCGACTACCTGCAGGGCGAGATCGTCGCGCTGGCGGAGCGCAGCGGGACCGCCGCACCGGCCGCTGCACCGACCGCCGCACCGGCCGCCGCACCGGCCGCCGCACCCATCAATGCCGCGCTGGTCGGCCTCGTGCGCGCGGCCGAGGCGGGCGGGCGGCGCGACTTCTCCGGTGAGGAGCTGGCCGCCACGCTGGGGCTCGGGTGATCGCGGCGCGCGCGGCGCGCTACCGGCCGCCGAACGACTGGAGCAGCCGCACGCTGAGCCGGTCCTGCGGGACCTTGCTGTAGAAGCGCTGGGTGACGGTCTTGTAGCCGGACTTCTCGATCGTGACCTTCACGCCGTTGAAGCCCATGATCTGGACGACGGCCGGGCTCGTGCCCGCGCGGCGCCCCTCGATCGAGATCGTGGCGCCGGGCGGCGACGTGACGATGGACAGGGTATGCGTCGGGCGGACCAGCGTGATCTCGACCGACTCGGCCTTGCCCTCGGCCGGCGTCACGACGCGCGTGACGGGCGCGTAGCGCGGGTGCGAGACCTCGACCTTGCGCGGCTTGCACGGCCCCTCGACCGTCATCGGCGAGACGCCGAGCTTCTCGCCATCGACCTTCACGTTCGAGCCGGCGGGCGTCGAGGAGATGGTGACCCGGCACGGGCCGCTACCGACGACAGGTGAGCCGCCGGCCGCGGCGCCGCTGGACGCATCGGATGCCTCGCCGGAGCTGCCGGGCGTGCTGGCGCTGTCGGTGGTGGCGGCCGTGGCGATGGCGGCGGAGCCGACGCCGGTGCCCGCAGAGGGACCGCCGGGGGTGCCGGCGGCGGCGGCAGGGGGCGCGGCCGCGACGGACGCGCCTGCGCCCGCGCCAGACGTCGCGGCGACGGCGGGGGCCGGGCCTGTGCTCGCGGCGCTCGGGGCGGCCGAGCCCGCGCTCGCGCCACCCGCGGCCTGCGGATCGCCGCCGGGCGCCGGCGCGCTGCGAGCGGCGGCGGGCTTGCTGGCGGCCCCGGACGGGTCCGGCGCCGGAAGCTTGGGCTCCGTCGCGTCCCCGGCCTGCTTGTCGGTGTCGGGCGAGGCGCCGCCGGACTCCGACGAGCTGGGCGGGCGCGGCGGCGGCGCAGGGCGCGGTGAGCGCGACAGGCCCAGCTTGATCGCGAGCGCGAGGAGCGCGAGCGCGACGACGGCGCTGATGACGATCACGATCCAGCCGCGGGACTTCGTCGAGCCCTCCGTCTCGTACGTGTTGGGCGGCAGGTACACCGGCGAGGCGCCGGTCGGATAGGGCGCCATCGCGCCGCTCACGGGGCCAGCCACCTGCATCGGATCGGCGGCGGCCGCCACGTCCGACGCCGCCACCGGGTACGCGGCGCCCATGTACGGCGCGGCGCCGGGATACCCGGCGTCCGGCGAGGCCGCCGCCATGCCGCCGTCGCCCATCGGCATCCCCATCGACGGATCGACGGCCATCGGCGGCGGCGTGTGCGCGTACGGCGGGTTCATCACCATCGACGGATCGATGACCACCGGCGGCGGCGTGTGCACGTACGGCGCCATCGGCGGCGGCGTATGCGCGTACGGCGCCATCGGCGGCGGCGTATGCGCGTACGGCGCCATCGGCGGCGGCGTGTGCACGTACGGCGCCATCGGCGGCGGCGTGTGCGTCCACGGCGGCGGGCCCGGCACCGTCACTGGATCGCTCGTCGGCGGCCCGGCGAACGGCAAGACCGGCCCCTGCCCCGACCACGGCGACTCGACGGCGATCACCTGGCCGGTCGAGGAGCGGAACGGCGGCGCGTCGTCGGGCGGGGTGACCGGCGGGCTCGTGCCCCCGCGCGGGCCGGACGGCAAGAGATCACGGATATCGACCGAGCTCTCGGACTCCTGGAAGTTGCTCGTGTCCTCGTACAGCGTGCAGTCGATGAAGCCTTCGAGCTGGTGATCGGTGAGGTTGCTGAGCGGGTTCGCCGGCAGGATGAACTCGGAGCCGGGCGTGCGTGACTCGGCGTCCGCGGCTGGCTCGCTCGCCGGACGCCGCGGCTTGCCGGGCCCCGCGCTCGTGGAGGGCTCGCTCCCCAGCCGGCGCGCCGACGCCGCCGGGGCCGCGCTCGTCGAGGGCTCGCTGGCGGGCCGCCGCGCGGTGGTCGGCGCGATCGGCGTAGCCGGCAGCACCGGGGGCGCGGCCGCTGGCGTCGGAGGCGGCGTCGCCGCTGGGGCCGCGGCGGCCGGCGTCGGGGGCGGCGTCGCCGCGGCGGCCGGCGTCGGGGGCGGCGTCGCCGCGGCGGCCGGCGTCGGGGGCGGCGTCGCCGCGGCGGCCGGCGTCGGGGGCGGCGTCACCGCGGGCGTGCCGGCGGCCGGCGTCGCGCTCGCGCTGTCCTTCGACGGCAGATCGCGCAGCCCGATGGGGAGCTTGTTCGCCTGCTCGCCGACCAGGATCTGGCCGCGCCGCGACATGCGGGCCGTCGCCGCCAGCGACTCCGGCATATCGGAGAGCTCGGGCACGGCCTGTCCGGAATCCGGACCGTCTCCGCCCTTGGCGCCGCCGTCGCCGGGGGGGCGCTCGCGGAACGCGATGCCGGTGATCGTCGAGCCCGGCGCGGCGTCGGGCGCGCCCGGCTTGCCGCGCGCGCCGACGGGCGACACCGACGGCACCCCCGCGAACGCCGTCGGCGAGATCGAGCCTCCACTCCCGGGCTTCGGCGGGGTCGCTGGCTTGTCACCGGCCGCCGGCTTGTCGGCCGCCGGCTTGTCGGCCGCCGGCTTGTCGGCCGCCACGGGGAGCGGCGTCTCGGCGCGCCCGATCCGCGGCGGGAGCACCGGCGGCATCGGCACCGGGCCGGGCGGCGGCGCGGCAGACGCAGCAGGCGCGGCAGGCGCGGCAGACGCAGGCGCGCGCGTCGGGAGGTTCAGCGCGAGCGTGGAGCCGGACTGCTCGGATCCGGTCTCGGGGCGAACAGCCCCGAACGGACGCGGCGTCGAGCGCGAGCCCGCGGCGGAGGGCACCGCGCTCGTGCGCGGCGGCAGCGCGCCCGCCCCCGGCGGCGATGACATCGATGACTCGTCCGCAGCCGTCCCGGCGCGCGGCGACGCCGCGGGCGCCGCGTCCTCTGCGGACCAGGCGTCCTCGAGCGACGACGCAGGCAGCGTGTCCGCGACCGCGCTCGCGCTCCGCACCGGGCCCGATCCAGGCGACTTGAGCGGCAGCACGGGCGGCGTCGGGCTCGACGGCGGCGGCACCTCGCGCGGCGGCAGCGAGACCAGCTCGGGCGGCGCGTCCCGCGGCGGCACCTTCGGCGGCACGGCACCCAGCGGCGGCACCACCGGGACGGGCCCGGGCGTCGCGCGCGATGACGCGGCCCCCGGCGCCTTGGAGGCCCCTGACTTGTCCGCGGCAGCCGCCGCCTTGGACGCCCCCGACTTGTCCGCGGCAGCCGCCGCCTTGCCCGGGACGGGCGGCATCGCCGGGATCGACGCCTTCGCCGACGGCTTCTCCGCCGCCGCCGCCGCCGCCGCCGGATCCGCCGCGCCGTCCGCCGACGCAGCCGCAGCTGCCGGCGCGGGCCGCGCCGCTGGCGGTCCCAGCGTCGCCTGTGCCAGCGGCACCGGCCCCGAATTCGCGTCGTCCCGCGATCCCTCGCGCGCCGCCTTCACGAGCCGCGTGAAGACGTCCACGCTGTCCGCCGTCAGGCGCTTGATGCCGAGCCGGATCCCCGGCCGGTTGAACTGGTTCTCCGGGGTCGACCACGCGTCCACGACCGTGCACAGCCCGCGCAGCACGGGCGTGTTATCGGCGAGCTGGATCGAGAACGCCGTCTCGAGGCCGATCGGGCGCGTGTTGAGCGTCGCCACGAAGAACGACGACTCGTCACAGAACTTGTGATAAGTCGCGATGAACTGATCGACGTCAGCGCATCGCGTGGCGACGCACAACGCCTTCGTCTTTGGGCCCGACGTGGTGGTCATTCCTCGATACAGTGCGGGCGCGCGCTCCAAGAGCTGCAAGCGCCACGCGATATTCTAGAAGGCAACCCGGCCCGCTCGCCATCTTCCCGCGGTCGTTACCTATGTAGGCAGAGGGCTACGACGCCCACACCGCGACCACCACGGACGCTGCGATCGTCCCCAGGAGCAACAGATCTAAGAACCGGCCGTAGCTCTGGAGTCGGGCGCGGAGGGGTGCCCTGCGGTCGTGCTCCGCGAGCGGCAGCTCGGACCGGTGCAGCTGCCGGACCAGTAGATCGAAGCGATCCCAGTCGCGGGCTGCGAGGAACCACCACGAGCCGCGGCGAGCCTCGAGCGCGATCCCGTCGCGGTAGACGTGCGCGCAGGCGAGCCGCGCCGCCTCCTGGTGGAAGCCCAAGACCGACCAGCCCCACCGCACGCCGTCGCGGGTGACGGCGAGGGCCGCGCTGCGGACCGCGAGGCCGAGCAGCGCGACGGCCAGGAGCGCGAGCGGCAGCGTGATCTGCAGCGTCGCGCCGCGCCGCCACGGGTGCCGCGACACGAAGTACCAGGTGAGCACGCCGAGCACGGCCGAGATCGCCACCGCGGCCGCCGCGAGCCGGCGCGCGCGCCGCGGCGCGTGAAACGAGCCGAGCGGCGTGCCTACGAGCCCGATGCCCGGCGGCAGATCGACGACGCTCACGAGTCCGTCAGCCCTGGCTCGTCGACCGCCGCGGAGAGCCGCCCCACGATCTGGGCGCGCTCGGTCGGATCCGTGATGCGCCGGCCGCCGCGGGTCACGAAGAACGCGTCGGAGACGCGCTCGCCTTCGGTCGACACCTTCGCGAGCGAGATGTCGAGCCCGAGCTCGGCGAGCGTGTGCGTGATCGCGTAGAGCACACCGACGCGATCGCGCGTGGCGATCTCGATGATCGTCGCCTGCGCCGAGTCGTCGTGGATACGGATCTCGGTGACCACGCCGGGCGTCACCCGCTTCGGCATGCCGGAGCGCGGGCGGCGGCGCGCGATCAGGGTGGCCACCTCGGCCGGATCGGGCGGGCCGTCGAGCAGCGCGCGCAGATCGCCGAGCAGGCGCTGCCAGCGCGCGTCGTCCTCGGAGATCGCGGCGCCCTTCAGGTCCCGGACGTAGAACACGTCGGTGACGAGCCGGCGGGCGGCGCCGTCCGCCGCCCGGGTGTCTCCGCTCGCCGCCCGGGTGTCTCCGCTCGCCGCCCGGGTGTCTCCGCTCGCCGCCCGGGTGTCTCCGCTCGCCGCCCGGGTGTCTCCGCTCGCCGCCAGGGTGTCTCCGCTCGCCGCGGGCGCGCCCGCCGCCAGGTCCACGTGGCCGAGCACGGCGCCGAGCACGTCCAAGCGGCTCGCCGTCAGCGCGCCCGCGATCGCGGCGAGCACACCGGGCGCGTCCGGTGCGACGATCGCGACCTCGCTGTGGCCCTTGAGCGGCCAGCAGTGGACCTCGATCGCGACCTGGGGCGCGGCGGCGCACGCGGCCGCCACGAGCCGGGCGTGGCGCGCCGCCTGGCGCGGCGTGAGCTGCGTGAACAGCCGCGGATCGATTCCATCGATGATCCGCGCGATCGCGGGATCCTCGTCGCCGCCCGCGAGCTGCACCACCTTGGCGCGCAGATCCGGCTGCGGCGCGGCCTGCCCGAGCTGCCCGCCGCCGCGGAAGTGCGCGCGCGCGCGCAGCATGAGATCGCGCAGGAGATCGGCCTTCCACGCCGTCAGGTTGTCGGGGTTCGTCATCGCGGCGTCGCACAAGGAGAGCAGGTAGAGCTGGACGAGCCGCTCGTCGCTGCCGACCCGCTCGGCGAACCGCGCGATGACCTCGGGATCGCTGAGGTCGCGGCGCTGCGAGAGGTGCGACATCGTCAGGTGCTGGCGGACGAGGAACTCGGTCAGCTCGACGTCGGCGTCGGACATCCCGAGCCGGCGGCCGATCACGCCCGCGATCACGGCCCCCTTCTCGGCGTGGCCCTTGCCGAGCGGCTTGCCGACGTCGTGGAGCAGGGTCCCCAGGATGAGCGGCGCGGGCCGCGTGACCTCGCGCCACAGCTCCGTCGCCGTCGGGTGCAGGTCGGCGAGCTCGCCGCGCGCGAGGCGCTTCTGCATCGCGACCGCGTAGAGCTGGTGCTGGTCGACGGTGTAGACGTGGTAGAGGTCGTGCTGGACGCGGCCCGTGCACGGCGCCCACTCGGGCATCAGCACCGCCAGGATGCCGAGCTGCTGCATCACCTCGAGCGCCGACGGCTGCCCCGCGTCGCGCAGATCGAGCAGCGCCTCCAGGAGGAGCCGCTGCGCGAGCGGATCGGTGCCCAGCGGTTTCGGATCGCGCGCGATCGTCTCGGCGGCGAGCTCGCGCGTGTGGCCGTAGACCGGCAGGCCCCCGGCGACCGCGACGCGGAACAGGCGCACCATCTCGCTCGGCCGCTCGACGAACAGCTTCGGATCGCGCAGCGCGAGCTCGCCGTTGAACGTGATGAAGCAGTGATCGACCTCGTGGATGCGCGGCCGGCGGCGCGCCGGCACGCGCGCCGACTCGAGCAGCCGATCGGCCACCTGCACGACGCCGCGCGCGTGCAGGTAGTAGTCGCTCATGAGCGCCTCGACGGCGGGCGCCACCGCCGAGCGGATGTCGCCCTCGTGCGGCACGGCGCGCGGGTAGAGCCCGGGCGCGATCGCCTCCTGGATCTCGAACGTGAGCTGATCGAAGCGGCGCTTCGCCGTGAGCTGGACGAGCGCGCGGATGCGGAGCAGGAAGTCGCGCGCGCCGGCGAGCACCTGCGCCTGCCGCCGCGTCAGGTGGCCCATCGCGACGAGCGCGTCGATCAGGGCCGGCGCGCCGGCCGGATCCTCGATCGCCTCGGTGCGCGGCGGGTGCCACCGGATCGCGGCGGCCCACAGCGCCGTCGACAGATCGCGCAGCGCGCCGATCCCTTGCTTGAGGTTGGGCTCGAGCAGGTACAAGGAGGCGCCGAACCGCTCGTGGCGGTGCTTCTTCTCGTCGGCGAGCGCGCCGATCAGCTCGTTGGGGTTGCTGCCGGGCGCGAGCGCGGCGAGCGTCCCGCGCAAAAGCTCGGTGGTGAGCCGCCGATCCCCGGCGATGTGGCGCGCGTCGAGCAGCGCCGTGGCCGTCGCGAGATCGTCCTTGGCGAGCCGGGCCACCGCGCGCGGCTCGCGCACGGCGTGGCCGATGGCGAGCTTCTCGTCCCACAGGGGATAGAGCAGCCGATCGGACAGCTGCTTGGCGGCGCGCTCGTCGCCATCGTGCAGGAGGATGAAGTCGATGTCCGAGTACGGCGCGAGCTCGCGGCGCGCCCAGCCGCCGGTGGCGACGAGCGCGAGCCGCGACGACAGCCCCGCGGCCGCCTGCGCCCGCGCCGCGGCGTACGCGGTGGCGAGCGCGCGATCGTAGACGGCGGCGATCTCGCGGCAGGCGGCGTCGCCCGTCCCCGGCCCCTCGCGCAGGCGCGGGGCGAGCGTCGCGAGCGTCGCGTCGAGCAGGCCGCGCAGGCCCGCTCCGGGCACGGGTGCAGTCGCCACGTCCGTAGCCTACGCGATGACCGCGGGCGCGTCAGGGCCGCTTCGGCGCGAGCCGGAGCTCGGCCAGATCGATCCAGCCGTCCCACACGCGCACGTTCTGCACGCTCCGGTGCACGAGCCCCTGCGGCGCGTCGGCGACGATGCCGGCGATCGGCCAGGTCTCGGCGAGCGCGGCCCCAAGCTCGCCGGACAGCCGCGTGCGCTCCGCCGGATCCCACGCGGCCGCGAGCGCGTCGAGCACGTGCGCGATCCGCGGCGACGTCGCGCGCGCGGGGTTGCCCCCGCCGAGCCGCGCCGAGACGTCGCTGTCGACCATGCCGGTCCACACGAGCTCGGCGACGTCGTACGTGCCCTCGGCGAGCCGCTTCTCGAGCGTCGCGTCGCTCGCGGTGCGCACGTCGATCACGACGCCGATCCGGCGCGCCGCCTCGACGAACATGTCGCGCACGGCCGGCGGCGCGCCGGGCAGGATCGCGTCCTTGCCGTCCTTGGCGGCCGCTGGCTCGGCGCCGATCATGACGAGCCGGAGCTGCTCGCCGCCGCGATCGCGGATGCCGTCCTTGGGCTCGGTGTCCTTCCAGCCCGCCTCGTCGAGGAGCTTGCCGGCCTGCGCCGGATCGAACGCCGGCACCGGCGCCTCGGGGCCGCTGACGAAGCCGCCCGGCCAGATCGGCCACAGGACGGGGCGCGCGAGCCCGTCGAACACGCGCTTCTCGATGTCGCGCCGGTTGACGAGCAGCGCGAGCGCGTGGCGGACGCGCGCGTCGGAGGTGATCGGCCGGCTCGCGTTGAACGCGAGGTAGCGGAAGCGCAGCGGGCGCAGCTCGAGCGGCTGGAACGCGGCGGCGATCCCGGGCGCGCTCGCCTGCTCGGGCCAGTGCGCCGGGATGAGGGCGGGCAGGAGATCGAGCTCGCCGCGCTTGGCGTCCTTGAGCGCGGCCGCCGCGTCGGGCTGGTACACGAACTCGAGATCGGCGATCGCGGCGGGCCCGCCCCAGTACTTGTCGAAGCGCGTGAGGCGCACGATCCCGCCCTTGTGCGACGCGACCTTCCACGGCCCGGTGCCGACGAGCGCGCCGCCGGCGAGGAGGCTCCCCTCGTAGACGTGGTACGGCAGGATCGGGATCTCGGCGAGCGCGCGCAGGACGTAGCCGCTCGGGCGCTTGAGCCGGATCCGCAGGCCGCCGGTCACGAGCTGATCGACGGCCTCGATGTCGTCGAGCAGCGGCCGCAGGTGATCGATCCCGCGGCGCACCTCGCGGATCGCGTCGATCGAGAACTGCACGTCGCCCGCCGAGAGCGGGCGCCCGTCGTGGAACCGCACGCCGGGCTGGAGCTCGATCAGGATCTCGGTCCCCGACGGGCTGATGCGCCACGAGCGCGCGAGCCGCGGCGTGTAGCGGCCGGCGGTGCTCGGCGCGGGCGCGCCGCTGCCCGCCGCGCCGGGGGGCCCCTCGGGCGGCACGTAGTGGAGCAGCGTCTCGAACACGGTGCCGTGCGTGATGCGGCGGCCCCACACCGTCGGCGCGACGAGCGGGCTCAGGCGCCCCGGCTCGGCGTCGACGTGGATCCGCAGCGTGTGGGCGCGGGCCGCGCGCGCGCCCTCGGCATCCGGCGCCCCGGCCGAGCCGGCGGCGAGCGCGGGCGAACCCGGCGCGAGCGCCGCCTCGGCGGTCGGATCGGGCGCGTGGCGCCATGGCTTCACGCGAGCGGGCGAGTCGCACCCGACGAGCGCGGCCAGGAGCGTAACTTGAGGGGCCCTGGGCACCATGTTATGACCGGCAGCATGCCGCACCCTCACGGCCAGCGCACCGCCCTGCTCTCCGGTCTCATCCCCGCGCTCGCGCTGCTCGGGGCAGCGGCCTGCCAGGGCGACAAGCTCAAGGGGCCGGCGGCCGAGGTGAAGAAGAGCGACGTCAAGGTCAACCTGCCTCCCGTCCCGGGCTTCGAGCTGCCGCCGACGAACCCCGACGGCTCGAAGTCGGTGAAGGAGCTGCGCGTCAAGGGCAAGAAGCTCATCGACAGCGACGTCACGGTCAAGGGCGTCGTCACGTGGGTCTACGACTGCAAGACGGCGCTCCGGCAGCCCGGCATGTCCGACAAGGACGTCGAGAAGCTGATGTACGAAGACCAGACGAAGTGCGAGCGCGCGAAGTTCTACATCGGTGACAAGCCGGACACGCCGGCCGAGAAGAGCATGTGGGTCGTCGACGTGCCGCGCCCGTTCTCGAAGATCGAGCTCGAGCGCCTGAAGCCGGCGTCGCAGAAGGACGAGCTCGCGAACCCGTCGAACCGCCGCTGCGACATCAAGAAGAAGAACGACTGCCCGGTCTACGACGTCGGCGACGAGGTCATCATCACCGGCAAGTGGTCGCTGTCCTCGTCGCACGGCGATCGGAACAGCGACGGCCTGCTCGTCTACAAGAAGATGAAGAACGTCACGAAGAACTGGGACGCGCCGGAGCCGCCGCCGGAGCCGGCCGCGCCGGCCGGCGGTGCCGGGGGCGGCGGCGAGAAGCTGTCGCCGGAAGACATGGTCAAGCAGAAAGGGAAGTAGCGCGCGGCGCCGCGGCGGCGGCGTCAGCGGGTGAGCGCGCGGACGAGCGCGCAGACCTCGAGGGGGAGCGCGAGGCGCGCAGCGGCGCCGGGCGCGCCGCCGGGCGCCGCGTCGACGAGCGCGGGGCAGGCGGTGGGCGTGGGATCGCCCGTGCGGAGCGTGTGGGCGACGGGCGCGCCGCCGGGCGGCTGCACGCGGAGCGTGACGGTGTGGCGCGGCGTGACGGCGGGCGCGTACGGGGCGACGCGCGGCGCGGCGAGCGCGGCGACGAGCTGGGAGACGGCGGCCGGATCGTCGCGGCCGGGGCCCTGGCGCGTCCACTCGCCGATCACGGCGCCGCGCGTGTACGTGGTGCCGTCGAGCTCGAGCGCGGTGACGGTGGTCGGCTCCTCGCGCCACGGCGTCGGATCGAGGAGCTCGTCCGAGGGCCGGACGAGCCGGCGGAACGCGCCCTCGCCGACGCGCAGCGCGATCGGCTCGCCGCGGCGGACGACCAGGTCCGGCGGGTACAGATCGAGCGTGATCGCGCCGCCCGCGCGGCCCTCGGCGAGCAGCGCGCCGGCCGGCTTGCCCGCGGGCAGCGGCGCCGGCTCGGCGGGCGCGCCGAGGATGGCGACGAGCTCGGCTGCGGCGACGGGATCGGCGTCGCGCGCGCCGAGCCGCGGGTGCGCCGCCAGATCGAGCACCGCGCCGTCGGGGAGCGTCAGCTTGGTCGGCTCGAGCGGCGCCGGTCGCCGCTCGACGAGCTGGGCCGGCGGCTGCGTGAGCGTCCAGGTCGCGCGCTTGGCGTTCTCCCACGTCCCGTCGCCGACGCAGCCGGGGCCGGCGGTGCCGTCGATCGCGTGGCGCCCCGGCGCGCCGGGGCACGGGCCGGCGTCGCGCACCGCGACGCCATCGGCGACGATGCCCTCGCCGGCCGGCGCGACCGGCCCCTCCGGCAGCGCGACGATCTCGAGCTCGGCGAGCGGCTGCTCGATCGCCCGCGCGACGTTCGGATCGAGGAGCAGCGTGAACGGCGCGGTGACCCGCCGCGGCGCGCCCGCGAGCGTGACGCGCCCGAGGTCGCCGCCGGGCGAGAGCTGGATCTGCGCCGCGGCCGCGATCGCGGCGAGCGGGCGGCGGACGCGCAGCGCGAGCGGCCCGGGATCGAGCGCGCGCGCCAGCCAGGCGTCGACGAGGTAGGCGCGATCGCCGATCGCGAGCCACTGCTGGCCTTCGCCGAGCGGCTCGCCGATCGCGATGGAGAGCCGGCCGGCACCGGTCACCGTCAGCATCGCCGCGCTCCGGCCGGCGGCCGACGCTGGCGCGCGCCGGTGCCACCGCCCACCGCGCAGCGCCGCGAGCACATCCCCGATGGCGCGCGCGTCCGCGGCGCCCCTCGGCGCGGAGCACGCCCAGCCGGTCGGCGACGCCGGATCGCGCACGACACCGGCGGGCGGCACGCCGTCGCGCTCCCACAAGAGCGAAGTCACCGCCTCGGGCCGAAAGCCCAGGACGAGCGTGCGATCAGCGGGCACCCCCGCGCCGCGCCCCCGGGCGGCGATCGCGGCGATGACGAGCAGCGCGGCGATCGCGCACGCGACGAGGAGGCCGCGGACGCTCGCCGTCACGCCGCGCCTCCCGCGCGCCACCGGCGCCACCAGACGAGGCCGCCGCCGAGGAGGAGCCACGCGAGCGGGATGCCACCGACGCACAAAGCAATGATCGCGGAGCGCTCGGCGCCGGTGAGCAGGAGCCGGACCTGGCCGGGCACGCGCGGCGCGACGGCGACGCGCGGCTCGGCGCCGCCGAGGAAGCGGACCGCGCGGGCGAGCCAGAGATCCGTCGCCGCGATCCGGCTCGCCAGGCTCACCGTCGCGAACGACTCGGCGGAGCCGACCGCGATCACCGCGCGGCGGCTGCCGAGCGCCGCGAGCGCGATCGGCCCGGCGAGGTCTGTGTCCCCCTGCGCGGGCGCCGCGAACAGGTCCGTCTCGCCCCAGCTCTGCGCGGACGCCGACACGAGGGGCCGGGCGCCCGCGGTCGCCGTGACCGCGCGCGGCTGGAACCACAAGGTCGGCCGGACGCCACGGAAGCCGGCGTTGATCGGGTGATCGGCGTAACCGTCGACGACGAGCAGGAGCCCGACCTGATCGCGCAGCGCCGACGGCGGATCCACCGCGACCGCTGCCGGCAGACCCAGCCCCTCGGACGCGAGCAGGCCCTCGAGCCCGGTGGCGGCGAGCGCGTCGCCGACCTCCCGGCTCGCCGCCGCGACGAGCAGCCCGCCGCCCCGGTGCAGGTGCTCCTGCAGCGCGAGCGCCTCGGCGGGCAGGAGCGGCTTGCCCGGGCCGGCGACGATCACGATCCGGCAGGTCCGCGGCGGCGGCGCGCCGGGCGGGAGCTCCTCGAGGGAGATGCCCTCGCCGCGCAGCCGCTCGGCGATGAACGTCCAGTCGAGGCCCGCCGGATCCTTCTGCACGAGCGAGAGCTCGCCGTGCCCGGTGGTCGCGCACGCGGTGATCGGCGCCGCCTGCGCCAGCGCGGCGAGCGCGCCGGCGAGCGCCTGCTCGATCGCGAGCTGCTCGACGACGATCCCGCCGCCGGGGCCGCGCACGGCCAAGACGATCTCGGCCAGATCGACGACGCGCCGGCGCCCGCCCTGCTCGACGATGACCGCGCCGCTCGCCTCGAGCTTCTTCGGCTCGAGGCCGGCCGCGCGCGCGACCGCGGGCAGGCCGCCGGGCGCGGCCGCCGGATCGACGACGCGCACGGCGAGGCCCGGCGCCGCCTCGGCCACGCGGCGCGCGACGCGCGTGACCTCCTCGTAGATCGGCTCGATCGCGCCGAGCGTCGGCCGCACGATCGTGAGCGAGCCGGGGCCGACCTCCGCGAGCACCTCGAGCGTGGCCGGATCGAGCGTGTTGCGGCGATCCGCGCTGACGTCGAGGCGGACCGGGCGGCGGACGGCGAGCGCGCCGAGCGCGATCGCCGCGACGGCGAGCGCCGCGGTGCCCGCCGCGCGCAGCCGCACCTCGCGCCGCCGCCGCCGCCCCGCACACGCGAGCGTGATCGCGAGCGAGAGCCCGGTCACGGCGAGGCCCGCGACGAGCGCGAGCGCGGCGCCGGTGAGCTCGCCGCGCGCGAACGCGAGCGCCGCCCCGCGCACCGAGGCCGCCTCGAGCACCGCCGCCGCCGCCGGGTGATCGACGGCGAGCTCCGGCCACAGCGCCGGCAGCTCGCCGAGGAGGAAGATCCCGATGAGGAGCGAGAAGCCCAGGCCGCCCGCGCCGAGCGTCGACGCCATCGCCGCGCTCGCCGCGACGGCCCACGTGAGCAGCGCCGCGCCGATCGCGATCGCGCCCGCGTAGCCGCACGCGATCGCGGCCGCGTCCCAGCCGCCCGCGTCGGCGCGGTACAGCGCGACGACCGCGAGGTACAGAAGCGTCGGCACCCAGAGGAGCGCGTAGAGCGTCGCGGCGGCCAGCCACTTGCCGGTGACGGCGGCGCCCTCCCCCACCTGCGCCGTGAGCAAGAGCTCCCACGCGCCGCTCCGCTTGTCGTCGGCGATCGCGCGCATGCCGAGCAGCGTCAGGACGACGAGCGACAAGACCCACGTGAGCAAGGTGCCCGCGAGCTGCCCCTCGAGCAGCTCGCCGAGCGGCGCCGCCCGCTGCGGGTCCGAGAGCGCGAAGACGAGCCCGGCGAACGCGATCCCCTGCACGGCCAGGAACACGCCGCCGACCACGTAGAGGATCGGCGCGCGCAGCATGCCGTGCAGCTCGCGCCGCCACACCCAGTACGCCGCGCGCACGGCGCGCCTCACGCCGCCGCCTCCGCCTCGAGCAGCGCGACCACCGCGTCCTCGAGGCGCGCCGCGCCCGCCGCCGCGCACAGGGCCGCCGGCGTGTCCACGGCGACGAGCGTGCCCGCGCGCAGCACCGCGACGCGCGACGCCAGCGCCTGGAGATCGGCGACGGCGTGGCTCGACACCAGCACCGCGCGATCGCGGGCGGCGCGGATCAGGTGCTCGCGCAGCTCGCGCGTCTGGATCGGGTCCATGCCGCTCGTCGGCTCGTCGAGGACGAGCAGCGGCGGGTCGCCGAGCAGCGCGTCAGCCAGACCCACGCGCTGGCGGTAGCCCTTCGAGAGCGCGCCGATCGGGCGCGGCAGCTCGCGCTCGATCTGCACCGTCTCTACCGCGCGCAGGACCGCGTCCGCGCCCAGGCCCTTCTGGCGCGCGCGCAGCCGCAGGTGATCGCGCACCGTCAGCTCCGCGGGCGCCGGGGCGTGCTCCGGCAGGTAGCCGAGCCGGCTCTGCGCCTCCGCGCGCCGCGCGATCGGCACGCCGTCGATCGCGACGTCACCGGCGTCGGCGTCGAGGAAGCCCGTGGCGATCCGGAGGAGCGTCGTCTTGCCGGCGCCGTTGCGCCCGACGAGCAGGACCGCCTCGCCCGCGGAGACCTCGAGCGTCACGCCCGCCACGGCGCGGCGATCGCCGAACGCCTTCTCGATCCCGCGCAGCGCGAGCATGGCTTACGGCCTCCGCAGGACCGGGCTCCGGGGGCCCAACGCTCAATCTTCCGATCGCTGGGCCGGGATGCGGATCGTGAACGTCGTGCCCGTGGGCCCGGTGTCGCAGCGGATGCTGCCCTTGTGGTCATCGACGATGCGCTTGACGATCGCCAGGCCCAGGCCGGTGCCGCCCTTTCTGCCCGTCGCGAACAGCTCGAACAGGCGCGCGTGGATCTTGTCCGGAATGCCGGGCCCGGTGTCCTTCACCGCGAACACGAGGTCGTCGCCCGCGCGATCCACGCTGACGCGCAGGCTGCCACCGGACGGCATCGCCTCGACGGCGTTGCTCGTCAGGTTGTGGAACACGCGCATGAGCTTCTGCTCGTCGAAGTACGCCAGGCCGTCGTAGCGGGCCTCGACCTCGAAGTCGATGCCGCGGCCCGCGACGGCGGCGCCGAGCTGCGTGGTCAGCTCCTCGGTGAACTTGTTGACGTAGACCTTGCGGACGACGAGATCCGTGTCGCCGCGCGCGAACGCGAGCACCTCGCGCGTCATGCCCGCCATCAGATCGAACTGGCGCTGGATCTGCTCGACGTACTTCTCGCGCTGCGCCGCGTCGTCGGAGGCTGCCATGAGCTGCGCGTAGCCCGAGATGATCGTCATCGGCGTCTTCAGATCGTGGAGCAGGCCCGCGAGCATCCGGCCGATCGACGCCAGCCGATCGCGGTTGCTCTGCTCGCTGCGCCGCCGCGCGAGGCTGATCGCGCCGGCCGTCTGCGCGGCGATCAGGACGAGCAGCTGCAGGTCGTGCTCGCTCCACGGGCCGTCGCCGTCGCGCGTCGCGCGCCGCTGATCGACGATCTCGATGCCGCCGATCACGTCGTCGCCCTCGATCAGCGGCGCGACCATCAGGCGCTGCGGCTCCACGCCCGCCTCCTTCGCCACATCGAGCGCGTGGCGCGGATCGGCGCTCGGATCCTCGATGACGAGCGGCGTCCGGTGCGCGATCGACCAGCCGATCAGGCCCGTGCCGCGCGCCAGCGTGCGCTCGATCAGCTTCGGCGCCGCCGGGCCCTGCACCGTGCGGAAGCGCAGCGAGCCGTCGGGCTCGCACAAGGCGATCGAGCCGGCGCCGCCGCCGAGGACGGTGATCGCCTGCGCGAGGATGCGGGACAGGAGATCGTCCAGATCGAGCGCCGCGGACAGCTCCTTCTCGACCTCGTACAGCGCGTTCAGCTCGCGCGTGCGCCGCTCGAGATCGCGCCGCGCGCGCTGCAGCTCCTGGTTCTGCGAGACGAGCGAGTGGTAGAGCTTCGCGTTCTCGATCGCGATCGCCGCCTGGGCCGAGAGCGCGAGGAGCAGCTCCTCGTCGGCGTGCGTGAACGGGCCGTCGCTCTTGTTGAGGACCTGGAGCACGCCGACGAGGCCGCCCAGCGCGCCGAGCATCGGTACGCTCAGGATCGAGCGCGTCCGGTACCCGCTCTTCAGATCGACCGACGGCTGGAACCGCTGATCGGCGTACGCGTCGGGGATGTTGACGATCTCGCGCGTCTTCGCCACCCAGCCCGCGATGCCCTCGCCGACCTCGAGCCGGATCTCGACGCGCTCGTCGCCCTGCACGACCTTCGACCAGAGCGCGCCGCCGTCCTCGGTCACGAGGTACAAGGTCGACCGATCCGCGTCCATCAGCTCGGTCACCTTCGTCATGATCAGGCTGAGGAGCGCGTCGAGATCGCGGGCGGTCGTCAGCGCGCGCGACACCTCCTGGACGAGCGCGACCTTCTTCTGCTCGCGCCGCAGCGCGGCTTCGAGCGAGCGCACGGAGTCCGCTGGCCCTGGCGGCTCCAGCCTCGTGCCGTCGGACATGGGGCCATCCTACAGCAATGCCTGAAGGATTTCCGGCCGCGCGCGCCGCGCCGCGGGCCGCGCCGGTCGAAATTTTGCCGCCGTGCGCCCCTGCGCGGCGCCTTGCGTGGGCTTGCGCGGGTCCCCCCTGCGACTGGACGGACCGGGCCGCGCCCGCGCCCACGCCCATGCCCATGCCCATGCCGGACGTGGCGGCTCGTCCTGGGCTAGTCCATGCCGCGGCGCCGCAGGTCGTCCTCGTCGAACCCCTCGAGGTGCCCGATCTCGTGCAGGAGCGTCTCGCGGATCTGGACGTTCAGCTCGGCGCGCGTCTTGACCGCCCGGGCCAGGTTCTTGCGGTAGAGGACGATCGAGGTCGGCTCGTGCTCGGCGCGGAGGGCGCCGCGACCGGCCGGGCCGTGCCCGTGCCCGTGCCCGTGCCCGACGGGGCCGCGGTAGAGGCCCAGGATCGTCGGCGGGAACGGCGGCCGGACCGCCTTCAGGTCGATCGGATCGGGGAGATCGACCACCTCGATTCGCACGTCGTGCACCCGCGCCCGCCGGCCCTCGTCGAGCATGGCGATCACGGCGTCGATCTCGTGCCGGAGCTCGGCCGGCTCGATCAAAACCGGCGGCGCCAGCTCGCCCGGGGCCAGCTCGACCGCGCGGAGGAGCTCGCGCTCGGCGCCGGCCGGGTCCCCGAGCTGCTCGAGCGTCAGCCCCATGAGCTGGTGCGAGAAGGCGTCGGTCGGCTGCAGCGCGAGCGCCTTCTCGAACGCCGCCTTCGCCTCGGTGAAGCGGGACAGATCGAACAGGGCCACGCCGCGCTCGTGCAGGGCGTCGGCGCGGCCCGGGGCGTGCTTCAGCGAGACGTCGATGCGCGCGAGCGCCTCGTCGCTGCGGCCGAGATCGTTCAGGGCCTGGCCCTCGAGCAGCGCGAGATCCGCCGCGAGCAAGGTGGACTTGCGGCGCCGCACGAGGACGCGCCGGGTGCCGCGCTGCGCGAGCTCGAGGCCGAGGCGCAGCGCGTCGCGGCCATGCTCGCCCTTGCCGTTGATGTAGAAGTCGGCGACCGCGCGCAGGGTCTCCGGATCGTCCGGATCGAGCGCGAGCGCGAGCGAGTAGGCGAGCTGCGCCTCATCGGCGCGCCCCAGGCCCGCGAGCGCCGCGCCGCGCAGGTGGTGCGCCTCGACGGACGCCGGCGCCAGGTCCGCGGCGCGGTCGGCGCACGTCCACGCCGCCCCGAAGCGGGCGTCGGTGATCGCCTGGTTCGCGGCCTCGAGCAGCGCGGCCACCTTCTCCTCGTCCGCCGGCGAGCCCGCGAGGCTGACCGGGCACTCGACCACCTCGATCGCGCGGCTCGGCGCCTCGGCCGCCCCTGGCTTGCCGGTCGCGCCCGCCGCGGCCCCCGACGCCGCGACGCCCACGGGCGCGGCCCCCGGGTCCGGACCTTCGCCCGCGGCGGGCTCGCTCCGCCCGCCCCCGGCACATCCGGCGAGGCCGCCTCCGCCCGCTCCGGCGATGAGGCCCACGAGGGCGACGACCACGCGCATCGCCCCGCAGGATACCTGGCGCCGCGGCGGAAAGCGAAATCCCGGTGAGCCTCCGAAAACGTCGCGGTGCGGCGCGCGCGCCTTTCGGTACCGCGAAGGTACCGCGAAGTGCGCGCTCCGGACGCCGCACCGTTCGCGGTACCGTGGAGGCGTGCTGAACCGACGCGGGTTCTTGATCGGCTCACTCTCGACGCTCGCGTGCGGCCCGCGCGCGCCCGCCGTGCGGACCCAGCAGCCGCGCGTCACGCACGGCGTGCAGGCCGGCGACGTCCAGACCGGCCGCGCGCTCGTGTGGGCCCGCTGCGACGAGCCCGCGCGCATGGTCGTCGAGTGGGACACGACGGCGAGCTTCGCGCGCCCGCGCGCGATCGCCGGCCCCGTCGTCACGCCCGACAGCGATCACACCGGGATCGTCGCGCTCGATGGCCTGCCCGACGCGCAGACGATCGCGTACCGGGTGCGGTTCGAGCGCGAGGCCGCGCGCGGCGCGAGCGCCTGGGCCACCGGCCGGTTCGCGACGCCCCGGCCCGATCGCGTGCGCGTCGCGTGGACCGGCGACACCTGCGGCCAGGGCTACGGGCGCAACCCCGAGTGGGGCGGGCTCCGCGGGTACGCCGCGATCCGCGCCGCCGAGCCCGCGGTGCTCGTCAACTCCGGCGATCTCATCTACGCCGACAACCCGATCGTCGCCGAGCAGCAGACTCCCGACGGCCGCACGTGGCGCAACGTCACGAACGAGCGCGTGGCGCGCGTGGCCGAGTCGCTCGACGACTTCCGCGCCCGCTTCGCCTACAACCTCGAGGACGAGCACGTGCAGACGCTCGCCGCCGAGGTGCCGGTGATCGCGCAGTGGGACGATCACGAGACGCACAACAACTGGTGGCCCGGGCAGACGCTCGACGACGCGCGGTACCGCGAGCGCGACGCGTCGCGCCTGGCGGCGCACGCGCTCCGCGCGACGTTCGAGTGGACCCCGATCCCGCGCGGGCCGGTGCACCGCGTCGTGCGCTACGGCCCGCTGCTCGACGTGGTGGTGCTCGACTGCCGCTCGTTCCGCACGCCGAACGACCCGGGCCGCGGCGAGGCCGGCGCGATGCTCGGCAGCGCGCAGGCCGCGTGGCTCGTCGAGACGCTCGCCGCGTCGCGCGCGCGGTGGAAGATCGTCGCGTGCGATCAGCCGATCGCGCTCGTGATCCGCGACGGCAGCGATCGGCAGGAGGGGTGGGCCAACGCCGACCCGGGCCCGCCGCTCGGCCGCGAGCGCGAGCTCGCCGGCGTGCTCGCCGCGCTCAAGACGCGCGGCGTGCGCAACGTCGCGTGGATCACCGCCGACGTGCACTACGCCGCCGCGCACCACTTCGATCCGGCGCGCGCGCAGGGCGTCGACTTCGAGCCGTTCTGGGAGCACGTCGCCGGGCCGATCCACGCCGGCACGTTCGGCCCCGAGGAGCTCGATCCGACGCTCGGCGGCGAGGTCCGCTTCCAGTGGGCGCCGCCGCCCGGCGCCGGCAACCTGCCGCCGTGGGACGGCCTGCAGAGCTTCGGCACGATCGACGTCGCGCTCGACGCGCTCGCGATCACGCTGTGGGGGATCGACGGCCGCGCGCGGCACCGCGTCGAGCTCCCGTGGCGGGCCTAGCGCCCCGCGGGCGCGGCGCTACTTGTGGCGCGGCGGCGGCGGCCGCGGGATCCGGTACTGCGCCATCTTCGCGACGAGCACGTTGCGCCCGATGCCGAGCCGCCGCGCCGCGCGCGTCAGGTTGCCGTCGGCCTGCGCGATCGTGGCGAGCAGCTGGATGCGCTCCTCCTCCTCCGCGGACGTGAGCGCGCGCGCCTGCCGGAGCGTGAGCGTCGCGCCCGCGAGCCGGTAGAACAGATCCGGGCGGAACGCGCGCGCCTCGACCGCCGCGAGCAGGTCGCGATCCGTGGTGCAGACGAGCCGGGCGGTGAACGTGGGCGGCTCGCCGCTCGCGTACGCCGCCTCGCGATCCTCGATCACCTGCAGCAGCCGCCCCTGCACCGGCGGCGGCAGCTCGCCGATCTCCTCGAAGAGCAGCGTGCCGTCCGCCGCCTCCTCGAGCGCGCCCGGCCGCGTGCCGTCGCCGAACAGCTCGGCCTCGATCTGCTCGGGGCCGATCGCGGCGCAGTCGAGCACGATGAAGTGGCCGGCGCGCCCCGAGTGCCGGTGCAGCGCCTCGGCGAGCGTCCGCTTGGCCTCGCCCCCCAGGCCGCTGACGATCACACTCGCCGCGTCGCGCGCGACGTCGAGCAGGGCCAGCGATGGCGCGCTCACCTGCGGGTCGTCGACGACGAGCGACGGCGGCGACGCGCCGATGACGAGCAACGGCGGCGACTCGCCGCCGCGCACCGCGGTCAGCGTGAACGGCCCGATCCCGATCGCGTCGCCCGCCTCCACCGGGCACGGCTGGTTGCGCTTGAGCGGCTCGCGCACGCGCGTGCCGTTGCGGCTGCCGAGATCCTCGATCGCGAGGACGTCGCCCGCGCCGGAGACGCGGAGCCGCGCGTGACGGCGCGAGACCCGGTGATGCGCGAGCACGACGTCGCAGTCGACGTCGCGCCCGAGGATGAGCTCGACGCCGTCGGTGAGTGGGTACGCACGAACGGGGGCGCCGCCGCCGAGCGCGACGAGCACCCAGCGCGAGGCGCGCGGTGACCCCGGAGGGCGGGTCAACGGCCCTGCACCGCTCCTCGACGCGCTGGAACGATCCTGCACGCGACCCTTGGTACCATGACCCACGCCTACCGGGCACCGCGCGCTGCGATGGTCGCCCGCGACCTCGCGCCGCGTAGCGAGATTTTACGCCCGGCGACTTCGGCGAGCCGCGGTACGCGCGAGCCGACCGCGCGCTGATCCTCCGCGACGATGAGCACAGCTCGTAGCGCCCCGCGCCGCACAGCACCGTGCCGTCCCGCGCGATGAGCCGCGCAGCACAGAGCCTCGCCGGGCCGCGTCATGTGGTGCCTCTTCAACCGCTTGGCGCGGGCTCGTATTCCCGTTCTTTCATCCCGCCGATCGGACCTGGCCCGATCATCGACGGCGGCCCGGCGGCTCGGCGCCCCGCCGCCCCCGGGCCGCTCGCTGGCGCGCCGCACCGCCTGCGTTACGCTCTGGGACCGTGTGGGCTCGCGTGCACAAGATCGATCGCATCCGGCCCGTGCCCGGCGGCGGCGCGATCGTCCTTATAGAAGACGAGCGCAGGGCCGCCGCGATGGCGCGCATCCCGTCGCTGTCCGTGCTGATCGCCATCGCGCGCGTCCTCAACGCCCGCCGCGCGCTCGCCTCCCGCTACGGCGGTAAGGGCGAGGTCCGCTACGCCGCCGCCGCCACGCCGCCGCCCCCGCTGCTCGAGGCCATCACCCGCGCCGGCGCGTCCGTGAGCGACGCTTCCGGTGAGCGCGTGACCATGCCCGCGTCACCGGCCGGCCTCGCCGCCGTGATCGACGCCTCATTCGCGGAGCTCGCGCACCACGTACGGACGAATTCGCTGTCCTCGGACATGGGCGCCGCGCTGCGCGCCGCCGAGGCCGCGCGCCGCAAGGCCCCGCTCGACCGCGAGGCCAACCCCGCCGGCTACTGGACGGCCGTCTTCGAGCTCACCGCGCTCGCCGGCGAGCTGTCGCGCGCCAAGGGCGGCCGCTGGATCGAGACCGCCGAGCTGCCCATGCCGTTCGCGGTCCGCTTCCCCGGCGGCGAATTCGCCGCGCCCGCCAAGCTCGCGCAGCGCATCGTCGAGGGCGGCGACCCGCTCGAGTCGATGGCCACCGAGGTGGAGCCGCTGTCATCACCACAGGACAGCTGATCCGCGCCCCGTCGCGTCCCTCCGGGCCGCTCCGGGCCGCTAAGCGTCGGCCCAGTTGCCCGCGATCCCGATGTCCACCTCGAGCGGCACGGTGAGCTCGTAGACGCGCTCCATCTCCTCCTTGAGCGCGGCGCCGATCGCCTCGGCGCGCTCCGGCGGCGCCTCGAACACCAGCTCGTCGTGGACGGTGAGGAGCATCTTCGCCGGCCACTGCTCCCGCTCGATCCGGCGCGCCGTGGCCAGCATCGCCAGCTTGATCAGGTCCGCGCCCGCGCCCTGCATCGGCGTGTTCTGCGCGACGCGCTCGGCCGCGTGGCGCGCCTGCGGCGACTTCGACATGAGGTTCGGGATCGGCCGCCACCGCCCGAGCAGCGTGCGCGCCCCGCCCTGCGCGCGCGCGAGCTTCACGATGTCGTCCATGAACTTGTGGATCGTCGGGAACCTCTGGAAGTAGCGCCGCGAGTACTCCGCCGCCTTCGTACGCGGCACGTCGAGCGCGCGCGCCAGTCCGAAGTCCGATTGGCCGTACGACAGGCCGTAGTTGACCGCCTTGGCGATCCGGCGCTGCTCCGGCGTGACCTCTTCGCGCGGCACCTCGAACACCTCGGCCGCCGTCTGCGTGTGGACGTCGATGCGATCGCGGAACGCCGCGGAGAGCACCGGATCGCCCGACAGGTGCGCGAGGATCCGCAGCTCGATCTGCGAGTAGTCCGCAGCGATCAGCACCAGCCCCGGCGCCGCCACGAAGCCGCGCCGGATCCGCGCCCCCAGCTCGCTGCGGATCGGGATGTTCTGGAGGTTCGGGTCCTGCGACGAGATGCGCCCCGTCTCGGCCACCACCTGGTTGAACGTCGTGTGCACGCGGCCCGTCTTCGGCGAGACCAGCGGCGGCAGCGCGTCGAGGTACGTCCCCTTGAGCTTCGTCAGCTCGCGGTGCTCGAGGATCGGCGCCACCACCGGGTGCGCGTCCGCCAGCGCCTCGAGCGTCTCCGCCTCCGTCGACCAGCCCGTCTTCGTGCGGCGGACGCCCTTCGTGTCGAGGCCCAGCTTGTCGAACAAGAGCTCGCCCAGCTGCTTCGGCGAGCCGATGTTGAGCTCCGTCCCCGCCGCCTCGTAGATGAACGCCTCGAGCCCGGCGATCTTTTGGGACACCTCGTCGGACAGCGCCTGGAAGTGCACCGTGTCGATGCAGATGCCCACCCGCTCGACGTCGGCGAGGAGCCGCGCCACCGGCAGCTCGACGTCGCGGTACAGCGCGAGGAGCCCGCTCTCGGTGAGGCGCCTCGGCAGCTCGTCGGCGATCGGCAGGAGCGTGTGGACGATCGCGCCCGCCCACGGCGCCGCGCGCTCGACCGGCACCCCCTCGAGGCTGACCTTGCCGCGCCCCGCGATCGTCGCCCGCTCCGGCAAGGTCACGCCCGCCAGGCGCCGCGCCACCGCCTCGCCCGGCTCCGCCGCCTCCGTCGGATCGAGCAGGAACGCCGCGACCATCGTGTCCTCGGCGATGCCTTTGACCTCGAGGCCGCGATCGAGGAACGCGCGCGCGACCGTCTTGGCGTCGTGCGCGACCTTCGCGACCGCCGGATCGGCGAGCACCTCGAGGAGCGGCGCCAGATCGCCCGCGGGCGGCGGGGCCGGCGCGCCGATGTAGCGGTGCCCCACCGGCAGGTACGCCGGCGCCTGGCCCGGCACGGAGATGACGATCGCGACCAGCCCCGCGCGATCGATCCGCTGCGGATCGAGCTCCACCGTGATCGCCATGCGGCCCGCCGCGCGCGCCGCCGCCGCCAGCTCGGCGATGTGATCCGGGCGCAGCACGATCCGGGCGTCCGGCGCCGCCGCGACTGTCGTGAGCGCGCTCGCCTCCGGCGCCGGCACGACGACCACGCCCTCGTCCGGCGGCATCCGCATCTTCACCTTGTCGACCAGGAGCTGGAACTCGAGGTCGGTGAACATCTGGTGGAGGACCGGCAGGTCCCAGTCCTTGACGACCAGGTCCTCGAGCGCGCACGGCAGCTCCACGTCGCGCCGCAGCTCGACCAGCTGGCGCGAGAGCTGGACCCGCTCGAGCTGCTCCGGATCGCCGAACGGCTGCTTGATCTTGATCCGCGGCACCACCGGGTTCGCCGCGATCAGGGCGGCGAGCGTGCCGTACTGCTCGAGCAGCGACGCCGCCGTCTTGTCGCCGACGCCGTGGAGCCCCGGGATGTTGTCGCTCGTGTCGCCGACCAGCGCGAGGAAGTCGGGGATCTTCTCGGGCGGGACGCCCATCTTCTTGATCACCTCCTCGCGCGTGTACGTCTTCTGGTGGAGCGCGTCGATCATCGAGACGCCCTCGCCCACCATCTGCATGATGTCCTTGTCGGCGCTGTAGATGACCACCTCCCAGTCCTTCGCGCGCGCCTGTTCGACGAGCGTGGCGATCACGTCGTCGGCCTCGACGCCCGGCACCGTGATCACCGGCCAGCCCATCGCCTCGACGATCTTCGGGAAGAAGTCCATCTGCACCACGAGCTCCTCGGGCGGATCCTTGCGGGTCGCCTTGTACGCCGGGTACATCTGGGCGCGGAACGTGCGCACGCCCGTCTTGTCGTCGAACACGACCGCCATCCGCTTCGGCGCGTTGTCCTCCTCGAGGCGCATCAGCATGCGCGTGAACACGTAGAGCGCGCCCGTCGGCATGCCCTCGCTCGTCGACAGCCGCACCTCGCGCCGCTCGCCGCGCGAGATGTTCATGAGGCCGTAGTGGGCGCGGAAGATGTACCCGTGCCCGTCGACAATGTAGAGCCGCTCCTTCACGACCGGCGGACTCTAGCCCGAGCCCAGGCGCGCGACCAAGGCCGCCCGGCGGTCGTCGCACGTGCGCGCGCGCGCGCAGGCGATCGCTGCCGCGACCCGGCGCGCGCGCCCGCCCGAACGATTAAGATGCCGCCATGCACCGGATCGTCGTCGACGCGATGGGAGGCGATCATGCGCCCGACGAGGTCGTCCAGGGGGCCGCGGAGGCGTCGCTCGCGCTCGCGGGAGCGGAGATCATCCTGGTCGGCGACGCGGCGGTGCTCGGGCGGCTGCTCCCGCGGCTGCGCCACGACGGCGCGCGCATGCGCGTGCACCACGCGCCGACCCACGTCGAGATGGACGAGAAGCCCGCCGAGGCGCTCGCCGCCAAGCCCGAGGCATCGATCGCGGTGGCCGCCGATCTCGTCGCGCGCGGCGAGGGCGACGCGCTCGTCTCCGCCGGCAACACCGGCGCGAGCGTGCTCGCGTGCGCGCGCCGGTGGACCTTGCTCGAGGGCGTGCGCCGCGCCGCGCTCGCGGCCGTCTACCCGACCGAGCTGCGCCGCGGCGAGAAGGACGATCCGTTCTCGCTGATCCTCGACGTCGGCGCGACGATCGACGCGACCGCCGAGGACCTCGTCGGGTTCGCCGTGATGGGCTCGGCGTACGCCAAGCTCGTGTCGAGCAACCGCCGCCCGCGCGTGGCGCTGCTCTCGAACGGCACCGAGGCCGGCAAGGGCCCCGCCTCGATCGTCGCCGCGCACGCGGCGCTCGTCGAGACCACCGAGCTGAACTTCATCGGCAACATCGAGGGGCTCGACATCCCGCGCGGCGTCGCGGACGTCGTGGTGACGTCCGGCTTCGTCGGCAACGTCGTCCTCAAGATGCTCGAGGGCGTCTCGGAGACCGTCGTCCGCCTCGCGCGCTACGCGCACAAGGAGCGGCTCACCTGGCGGCTCGGCCTGCTCGCGCTGTCGTCGGCGATCGATCAGCTGAAGACCATCACCGACTGGCAGCAGTACGGCGGCGCGCCGCTGCTCGGCTTCACGCACCCGTTCATCAAGGCGCACGGCCGCTCGAGCGCGCGCGCGATCACGAACGCCGTGAAGGTCGCGCACAAGGCGCTCGCCGGCAACCTGTGCGGCAACATCGCCCGCACCATGGCCGAGCTCGACGAGCGCGCCCGCCGCCGCCCGCGCACCGCGGACCCCGTGCCGCCCGCCAGCGCAGAGGACGATCGATAATCAATGCCTCGACGCTCGCTGCTCGGACGGATGACCAGCCTGCCGGTGCGCCTCGGCGAGCGCTTCGGCCTGCTCGATCACGTGCCGCCCGGGCTGCCCGAGGGCGCCCGACCGCCGCGCCACACGTTCCGCTGGGACCTCGACAAGACGTACCTGCGGACCGAGTTCGACAGCCTGCGCGACCTCGCCAAGAGCGCGATCGAGACCGCGTCCGACAAGCAGGCGTACCCCGGCGCGACGGCGCTCCTGCGCGCGCTGCGCCAGGACGACCACCGGATCTGCATCGTGTCCGGCAGCCCGACGCAGATGCGCCAGGTGCTCGCGGCCAAGCTCGCGCTCGACGGCGTCGAGTACGACGAGTTCGTCCTGAAGAACAACCTGAAGAACATCCTGCGCGGCCGGTTCCGGGCGCTGCGCGCGCAGCTCCCCTACAAGCTGCCCGCGATGCTGCGCTCGCGGATCGGCGCCGCCGCCGAGGCCGAGACCCTGTTCGGCGACGACGCCGAGGCCGACGCCATCATCTATTGCCTGTACGCCGACCTCCTCGCCGGCCGCGTGACGCTCGCCGATCTCGAGCGCGTGCTCGTCGCGGCGCGCACGTACGACGACGACGTGAACCGCATCCTCGCGCTCGCGCGCGACGTGCCCAAGGCCGACGCCGTGCGCCGGATGTTCATCCACCTCGATCGGCGCTCGCCGCCGCTCGGGTTCCGCCGGTTCGGCCCGCGGCTCGTGCCCGTCTTCAACTACTTCCAGGCCGCGCTCGTGCTCTACGAGGATCGCGTGCTGTCCGCGCGCCAGGTCATCTTCGTCGCGCTCGAGATGCTCGACTCCGGCCAGTACGAGATCGGCAACCTCGCCACGAGCATCCAGGACATCATCCGGCGCGGCCGCGTCACCCGCGAGACCGCGCTCCAGCTCTCGGCCGAGGCCCAGGAGGCCGCGCGCTCCGGCGCCCTCTCCGGCCGCAACGATCTGCCCCCGTTCGACGAGATCGCCGAATCGTTCCGCGAGCGGGTCCGCGAGCTCCGCGGCATCGTGCCGCCCGTGGACGCGGCCGAGGCGCTCGACTACGTGCGGCTCGTCGACGAGGAGCACGAGCAGCGGCGCAGCCGCCGCCGGCGCGGCATCGGCTGACGCGGCGCCCCGCCGCCCGCCCACCGGCGCCCACCTGCGTACCGCCTTGCAACCCGGCCCGGCCGCCCGCGTCCTCTCTTTGCGATGGCGCTTCCGCTGGCACGCACTCCCCCCACGGCGGCCCGGACCCCGCCGACCAGGGGCGTGCTACAACGGCGGCCGATGAGCCGGGATCGCGCCGCCATCTTGGTCGTGGAAGACGACGAGGCGATGCGCGATCTCCTGTCCGAGGAGCTGTCCGACGCCAGCACGGACCCCAAGTTCGACTACGACTTCGACGTCGACTCCGTGGGCAGCGCCGCCGCCGGGCTCGAGCTCGCGCGCGTGACGCACTTCGATCTCGTCATCACGGATCTCCGCATGCCGGAGATGGATGGCTTCGATCTGATCCGCGGCGTGATGGCGCTCCCCGACCCGCCGCACGTCGTGATGATCACGGCGTTCGGCTCCATCGAGACCGCGATCCGCGCGGTCAAGCTCGGCGCGTACGACTACATCACCAAGCCGTTCGAGATCGAGGAGCTCATCTTGGTGGCGCAGAAGGCGCTCAGCGAGCGCGCGCTCCGCAGCAAGGTCGCCCGGCTCCAGCGCGAGGTCGAGGAGCGGTTCGGCCTCGGCAGCATCATCGCCAAGAGCCAGACGATGCGCGACGTCGTCGCGATGGTGCAGCGGATCGCCACGTCGACCGCCTCGGTGCTCATCACCGGCGAGAGCGGCACCGGCAAGGAGCTCGTCTCGCGCGCGATCCACTACAACTCGACGCGCGCCGCCGGCCCGTTCGTCGGCGTCAACCTCGCGGCCGTCCCCGAGGGCTTGATCGAGAGCGAGCTGTTCGGCCACAAGAAGGGCGCGTTCACCGACGCGCGCGCCGACAAGCTCGGCCTCTTCGCCGAGGCCGACGGCGGGACGATCTTCCTCGACGAGATCGGCGAGCTCGCGCTGCCGCTGCAGGCCAAGCTCCTGCGCGTCCTGCAGGACTACGAGATCCGCCCCGTCGGCGGGACGAAGAACCAGCGCGTCGACGTGCGCGTGGTCGCGGCGACGAACAAGAACCTCGAGGCGATGCTCGCCGACGGCAGCTTCCGCGAGGATCTCTACTACCGGCTCAACGTCATCCACCTCGATCTGCCGCCCCTGCGCTCGCGCCCCGAGGACATCGTCCCGCTCGCCGAGCACATCCTCGGCACGATCGGCGCGCGCCAGATCCCGCCGCGCCGGATGCGGCTCTCTCCCGAGGCGCAGCACCTGCTCCTCGCCTACCACTGGCCCGGCAACGTCCGCGAGCTGATGAACGTCCTCGAGCGCGGCGTCGCCCTCTGCCAGGGCGAGCTGATCGCGGACGACGATCTGCCGCCCGTCGTCCGCGAGAAGCGCGCCGCCGATTTCCTCGGCGGCGCCGTCGCCCGCCGCATGACGCTCGCCGAGCTCGAGCGCGAGTTCATCGAGCGCGTCCTCGAGGACGAGGCCGGCAACAAGACGCGCGCCGCCCAGCGCCTCGGCCTCGACCGCAAGACGCTCTACCGCAAGCTCGACGAGTACGCGAAGGCCAGCGGCGCCCCGCCGCCCTCCGCCGGCGCCTCCTCCACCGGCATCCCGATCCTGCCCAGCGGCCCGCCGACGCGCCCGCCGACCTCCGGCGACGACTGACGCCCGCCTGGCCGCCCGCGCTGGTAGCCGTAAGCCAGCGAAACCGCAGCGCTATCCAACCAGCGCGCAAGCCTGCGAAACTCCTACGATGACGCGCAGCGTCTCCTCATTATATAGAGCGCGCGCAGCCCCAGCACTCCCGCTGCGGCCCAGTGCTGACGCCCCCTGAGGAGCAGCTACTTCGCGGTTCGCCGCTTCCGACGTGGAGCGGCGTGCACCTTGGGAGCGCGCGCAGCCCGGCACTCCCGCCCGCGCTCCGCTCAGGTCCGCGAGCGCGGGGATCCGGTACAGCGCGAGCTTGTCGACCAGCGTCGTGCGCGAGATGCCGAGGCGCTTCGCCGCGCGGGTCTGGTTGCCAGCGCACTCATCCACCAGGAGGCCGGTCCCACCAGGAGGATGATGCGACCGATTCAGATCAGACGCTGCTGATCATCACTTGTCGGATGTCGCCTGTGAACGTCGCCCCAGCCGCAAATGAAGATTACCAGCGCAGTCATCGCCACAATCGTATGTAGCAATCTGGCATTCGGATGTGCGGATGAGCCGGACGAGATCCAGCAGATCATCAGCAATCTGGTGCAGGCCGGGTTTCCGGCCGATGACATCATGGTCGCAGACGGCAAGGTCTACGTCGGCCGAGACGCCGAGGTCTCGCTGGCGGCGTCCCTCGAGCTGCTCGAGGCCGGCGACTCCAGCGAAGAGCAATATCGCACGACCAATCTCATCAGCAGGTCGCTGGCCAAGATCTGCGTCAACGGCTCCACCTTCACCGGTGTGTTCAGCACGGCGCTCGACCTCGCGATCCAGAACTATCAGGAGCGCCCGCTCACGTTCGCGATGGCCCGGACGCCGAGCAGCGGCTGCAGCTTCACCATCAACGCCGTGATCCAACCGGGGCTCGTCGGTGGCTCCGCGGGGTTCCCGTCGGGCGGTTTGCCCTACTCGACGATCAACATCGGCGGCGGGCTCAGCACGTACAGCGTCGATACCATCGAGCACGTGATCACGCACGAGCTCGGTCACACGATCGGATTCCGCCACTCTGACTATTACAATCGAAGCATCAGCTGCGGTGGCAGTGCCGTCAATGAAGAGAGCCCGCCCACGGGCCTGGGCGCGATCCACATCCCCGGCACCCCGACCGGCGCCGTGGTCGGTGACTCGATCATGAACTCCTGTTTCCGCTCGAGCGAGACGGGCGAGCTCACGACCAGCGATATCGCCGCGCTCAGGGCGCTGTATGCGCCGCCGCCGATCCCCGCCGTGGCGTCGGTCGCGATGGCCCAGGCCGCGAACAACGGCCCGCTCCAGGTCTTCGCGATCGGCTCGAACGGCGTCCTGCACCACAACTTCCTCAGCACCAACGGGTGGGATGGCTGGGAGTCCATGTTCGATGACGCGCCGTCCGGCGTGACCTCCGTGGCCGTGGCACGAGGGCCGATCAACGGCGCGCTCGAGGTCTTCGCCACGACCTCGAGCGGCACCCTGTACCACAACTTCCTGAGCTCCGGCGGCTGGCACGGCTGGGCGCCCAGCTTCGATGGCGCCCCGGCCGGCATCACCTCCGTGGCCATGGCGCAGGGCCCGATCGACGGCGCGCTCGAGGTCTTCGCCAGGACCTCGACCGGCACGCTGTACCACAACTTCCTGAGCGCCAGCGGCTGGCACGGCTGGGCGCCCAGCTTCGATGGTGCCCCGGCCGGTGTCACCTCCGTCGCGCTCGCGCAGGGCCCGATCAGCGGCGCGCTCGAGGTCTTCGTCACGACCTCGAGCGGCACGCTGTACCACAACTTCCTGAGCGCCAGCGGCTGGCACGGCTGGGCGCCCAGCTTCGATGGCGCCCCGGCCGGCGTCACCTCCGTCGCGCTCGCGCAGGGCCCGATCGCTGGCGCGCTCGAGGTCTTCGCCCGGACCTCGACCGGCACGCTGTACCACAACTTCCTCAGCACCGGCGGCTGGCACGGCTGGGCGCCCAGCTTCGATGGCGCCCCGGCCGGCGTCACCTCCGCCGCGCTGGCACAGGGCCCGATCAGCGGCGCGCTCGAGACATTCGCCACGACCTCGAGCGGCACCCTGTACCACAACTTCCTGAGCTCCGGCGGCTGGCATGGCTGGGCGCCCAGCTTCGATGGTGCCCCGACCGGCGCCACCTCCGTCGCGCTGGCGCAGGGCCCGATCAGCGGCGCGCTCGAGGTCTTCGCCGCGACCTCGAGCGGCACCCTGTATCACAACTTCCTGAGCTCCGGCGGCTGGCACGGCTGGGCGCCCTTCAACTAGTCTGGATCTCGACGCAGTTCGTATGCACGAATTGCCTACGCAGTTCGTATCGTCGTGAGCCGGCGCGCCCTCCGGCTCCTCCGCGACGCGGAGTATCCTGCACTCACGAGGAGGGCGCGCTGGTTCTGTGCTTTGAAGAAGTGACCGTCGGCGCGCGAAGCGCGCCAGAAAGGATATCGCGTAATGAAGAAGCTCATGCTGTGTGGTGTACTGTCACTGATCGGACTGTTCGCGTGCGTGGAGTCGCGGGAGGCCGCTCCGGCTCCCGCCTCGGAGCGCG
>Ga0247790_10000149_pt1 | contig 37283 bp, 31 predicted proteins | sample UWRJS171409R4_FD_179913 | JGI IMG/M metagenome (GOLD analysis project Ga0247790, IMG submission 179913) | Soil microbial communities from Arlington Agricultural Research Station in Wisconsin, United States - UWRJ-S171-409R-4 | ecosystem: Environmental > Terrestrial > Soil > Agricultural land...
TGTCTCCGAGGCTGTGGCGCCGCAGGCGGTCTCCGAGGCTGTGGCGCCGCAGGCGGTCTCCGAGGTCGCGGCGCCGCAGGCGGTCTCCGAGGCGGTCTCCGAGGCTGTGGCGCCGCAGGCGGTCTCCGAGGCTGTGGCACCGCAGACGGTCTCCGAGGTCGCGGCGCTACTGATGGTGCCCGGGCTGATGGCGGGCCTCACCGAAGCGCACGAGACGACGCGCATACGGTCGCCGTTTGCGATCGCCAAGGCCAACGCTGCGGCTGCGGCTGCACCCACGCCGCCCGCTGCGGCGGTAGCTGCCCCCGCACCCGTCGCCATGGCGGCCGCACAGGAGGCGCCCGCACAGGAGGCGCCCGCGGTCGACATCCCAGCGCCCGTTGCTGCGGAGCCGCCGTCGCCTGCGGCACCCGTTGCTGTGGAGCCGCCGTCGCCTGCGGCACCCGTCGCTGCGGAGCCGCCGTCGCCTACGGCACCCGCCGCCGCGATACCCGAACCGGAATCCGGCGTGGCGCCGCCGCCTGAGCCAACCGTCACGCCCACGCCCACCGTTGCGACTCCCAGCGAGTCGGCCACTGCTACCGCGGCGCTGAAGTTCAACGCGCCCCCGCCCGCCGTGGAAACACCCGAGGAGCGCGCGCGACGCGACGCCGAGGAGACGGCCGCGCTCGAAGAGATGTACCGCGCCGAAGCCGAAGCCGCGGCACGCGCCCAAGCGGCGGCAGCAGCGCCAAGCACGGCGACGGCACAAGCAGAGCCGGCCACGACGCCCGTCGTCGAGCCAACCGCGGCACAAGCAGCGCCGGCCGCGGCGCAGCCGCAGATGCCGCCGACCGTCGAGCCGCCGACCGTCGAGCCGCCGACCGTCGAGCTGCCGACCGTCGAGCTGCCGGCCACAGATCCCGCCGCCGCCGCGGCCGCTTCCGCGGAGCCCGCAGCCGCCTCCGCGGAGCCCGCGGCCGCCTCCGCGGAGCCACCGCGCGCCCCCCAAAACGAGCCACCAATCCCGAATCTCGCGACCGAGTCCCCCGATCCGGACTCGGAGTATCCATCAATGCTTATCGACGTTTCATCGGGCGCTCCTGCCATAGAATTGCTCGATGAAACATCCGACGGCATCATCCGACAGATGCTGGCGACCGCCGAAACCGCGCCCACCCCCCGACGTCCACTGTACGAGATCCCCGTCGACGATCGTCCCGAGGACACGACCGGCGAGATCGTGACGAAGACCGGCCAGCGCGCTGCGATGCAGCCGCAGCTGGACACCGAGCCGTCGATCCTCGTCGCGGATCTCGCCGAAATGCACACCGCCGGATCGGCGCAGACCGCCGCGCCCACGCCGGTGGCCGCGCGGACCGCCGCCGAGGGCAGCGCCCCCGCCGCCAAGGTGTTCAGCGAGACCGAGGAAGACTTCTTCCGCGCCGGCCAGGCCAAGCGGCCCACCGCCCCGCCGGAGACGTTCGCCGACCTCGACGAGGGCTACAAGCCAGTCGGCTTCTGGGCCCGCCTGCTCGGCCGCAAGCGCAAGCGCTGAGCCCGCGCCCGGGCGGGAGCCTCAGGGCGCGCGCCAGATCAAGCTGACGCCACCGCGCGAGCTGCTGACTCGCATGCGGAGCTGACGGACGTCCGGCCCGAGCAGCGGCTTTGTGCGCGCGAACCGCACGAGGTAAGCCGTCGCGAAGTCACCGAACGCCGGGAACTCCTCGCGGATGATGAACGGCGGGCGCTTGTCCTTGATGATCTCGAGCGGCTCGATCTCGAAGCCCTGCTCGTCGAGCAGGCGGACACGCCAGACGCTCTTCGCGCCGCGATCGAGATCGCTCTCGCGGCGATCCCACGTCACGATCATCACCTGGAACTCGTACGGGCCGGCGGCCTCGGCGCGCGCCTGCGCGAGCCGCTGCGCGCGGGCCTCCCCCTCGAGGCCGCGCGCGTCCGCGTCCTTCTCGGCGCGCACGACGCGCCACTCCGGCGAGCGGAACGTGGCCGCCACCTCGAGCGCCTCCTGGTACGGGCCGCGCATCCGGGCGTGGCGCGTCCAGCGCTCGGTGACGTCTTCGTAGTCGCCGCTCACCGACGCGGGCCAGTCGTCGACGAGCCGCACCGTCGGCTCGACGCCACCGCACGCCGCGAAGAGACAGAGCCAGGAGAGGATCGCCGCGGACTTCATGGGCGCCTCACGAGTCTGACAGGAAGTCGCGCCGTGTGAACAGGGCCGTGAGCGGCGCTTCCTTCATCACGGCCTCGCGCCCGCCCTCCAGCCGATCGACGATCGCCAGCGCGTGGACCACGATCAGCCCCGCCGTGCGCGCGCGCTCGATCGCCTTGAGCGTCGCGGCGCCGGTGGTCACGACGTCCTCGACGACGACGACCTCCGCGCCCGCGGGGAGCTGAGGGCTCTCGACCCACTGGTTCGTGCCGTGCCCCTTGGGCTCCTTGCGGACGAGGAACGCGCTCCGCGGCCGGCCCGCGTGCCACCCCGCGATCGACGTGGCGGTCGCGAGCGGATCGGCGCCGAGCGTGAGCCCGCCGACCGCCACCGCGCGCGGCGCGACCTCCTCGATCACCGCGTGGAACAGCTCGCCGATCAGGCACGCGCCCTCGGCGTCGAGGCTGACCTGCTTGCAGTCGATGTAGAAGCTCGACTTCGCTCCTGAGGACAGCGTCACCTCGCGCTCGGCGAACGCGCGCGCGCGCAGGAGCTCGAGGAGGCGCGCGCGCCGGGCGGCGAAGCCTGGCCGTTCGAGCAGGTCCTCGGGGCTCGCCTCGACGCGCATCGCCTGCGGACGCTACCACGGCGATATCTGTGTTGCGTCCCTTGCGGCGCCCGGTTCGTTGACGCCTCGCGGATCAGCCCCTAGAGTGGGCGCCAAGCGCGTGTACCTCGTCGATGCAAAGGAAGCCGTCCGGATCGGCTCGCGCGACGAGCTGCTCGCCTACTTCGAAGAGGCCGGCAAGCCCGCGGCCGCGTGGCGCACCGGCACCGAGCACGAGCTCGTCGGCGTGTGGACCGAGTCCGGCGCGGCCCCCACGTACGAGGGTCCGCGCGGCATCGGCGCCCTGTTCCAGTGGTTCGCCGCGCGCGGCGGCACGCCGGTCCTCGAGGACGGCCATATGATCGCGCTGTCCGGCCAGAACGGCGATCAGCTCACGATCGAGCCGGGCGGCCAGTTCGAGCTCGCCGCGCGGCCGGTCACCGACGATCGCGACTTCGTGTCCGATCTCCGGACATACGTCGCCTCGCTCGGCGAGGCGTCGCGCGAGCTCGGCATCACGTGGCTCGCCTCGGGCCTGCGCCCGTTCGGCGGGCGCGGCGACGTCCCGTGGATGCCGAAGCAGCGGTACGACGTGATGCACGCGTACATGCCGACCGTCGGCACGCGCGGGCTCGACATGATGCTGCGCACGGCCACGGTGCAGGCGAACCTCGACTTCTCCGGCGAGGCGGACGCCCTGGCGAAGCTGCGCTGCGTCTATTCGGTGACGTCGCTCATCACGGCGCTGTGGGCGTGCTCGCCGATCGTCGAGGATCGGCCGAGCGGCTACCAGAGCTACCGCGCGTGGATCTGGCGCGACACCGATCGGGCGCGCAGCGGCCTCCTGCCGTTCGTCTTCTCGCGCGACGACATCTTCCGCGCGTACACCGAGTGGGCGCTCGACGTCCCGCTGTACTTCGTCTACCGGGGCGGCTACCGCCCGGTGCCCGCCGGCTTCACGTTCCGGCAGTTCCTCGCCGAGGGCTGGCAGGGCGAATACGCGACGCTCGCCGACTGGGGCTTGCACCTCTCGACGCTGTTCCCCGAGGGCCGCCTCAAGCGCTTCATCGAGATCCGCGGCGCCGACTGCGGCTCGTTCGAGATGATCGCGGCGCTCGCGCCGCTGGTGCGCGGCCTGCTCTACGACGAGACGGCGCGCCGCGAGGCGACGAAGCTGACCGCGCAGCTCGCGTTCACCGATCGCCAGCAGCTCGCCGATGATGTGCCGCAGCAGGGCCTCGCCGCCCGGGCCGGCGCCCACACGGTCGGCGACCTCGCGCAGGAGCTCGTGGCCATCGCGCGCGACGGCCTCTCGCGGGTGGCGCCGACGTCCATCGAGCTGCTCGCGCCCGTCGAGGCGATCGCGGCGACGCGGCGCACGCAGGCCGACGCGATGGTCGACGCCTGGGAGCGCCACCGCGGCGACCGCGCCGCGCAGATCCGGGCGCTCGCGCACCCCGGCCTCGCCGGCTGACCCGGCCGGCGCGGCTACTCGTCGTCGTCGTCGTCGAAGTTGATCAGGATGCCGTCCTCGCTGCGGAGCCGCGGATTGCGGGCCTCGGGCGAGTCGGTCGGCGAGCGGCCCACGCGGGTCGGCTCGCTGTGGACCGACGGCTCGGGCTCGGGCTCCGGGGGAACGATGCGAGCCGGCCCCGTCTGGCGCACGACCTGGTTGGCGCCGGTCTGGCGCACGACCTGGTTGGCGCCGGTCTGGCGCACGACCTGGCTCGGCCCCGTCTGGCGCACCGGCTCCGCGGGGCGACCCGGGCCGCGCCCCGAGCGCGCGTCGGGGCGCGGCTGCTCGGCCGCGCCGCGCTGTTTCGAGATATCGTCGAGGTCCACGTCGAGCGCGTTGAGCGCGCTCTCGATATCGAAGTCGGGGTCGGAGTGCTGCGGGGAGAAGGGGCCGGCGCGACGCGGACCGGGCCCCGGCTCCGGGCGCGCCGCCGCGGCAGGGCCCTGCGAGCCGCGGCGGACGTGTGCGGCAGAGGAGGCCGGGCGCGGCGAAGGCCGCTCGAGAGAGGTGTTCGCCTGCGGATCATCATCGTCGAACCCGGGCAGATCGCGCGGATCGAGCGTGAGCGGCGCGCGCGCGTGGTCCGGGCCCGGACCGGACATCGGCTGGTAAAAGTCGCCGCCGTCGTCGTTGTCATCGTCGTCGTCACCGAGATGGAGCCGCGACGCGAAGTCGGCCGGCTGCGCGAACGGGGCGCTCGGCGGCGGGACCGGGGCGGCCGCGGTGAACTCGGATTCGTCGTGCGCGGCGAGCAGGTCGGCATCGGCGGCGTCGGCCTCGGCGACGATCTCGAACTCGTCGATCTCCTCGATCTCCTCGATGTCCTCTTCTTCGTCTTCGTCGGGCACCGGCGGTGGCGCCGCCGGCGCCGGCGTCGGCGTGGCCTTGTCGACCAGCCGCGCCACGAGCTCCGGGGGCGCGGGGACCGTCCGGATCACGTTCTCGAGTCCAGCCCCGAAGGCTCGGCGGGGCTCGGCCGAAGGCTCGAGCGCGTCGTCAGCCGCGGTCCCCGGCTCGTCGAGCGTGCCCGGATCCACCGGCAAGCTGCCGATCTGCGTGCGCTCGCCGTCGTCGGTCTCGACGGGCACGAGCGCCCGGGCGATCTGCGTCCGTTCCGGATCGGGCGCGGGCAACGAAGCCGCTGCCGGAGCGCTCTCCTGGGGCGCGGGCGGTGCCGCCGTGCTCTGCGGCTCGGTCGCGATCGACTCGCCCCTGGCAGGCGCGAACAGCCGGCGCCGGCTCCTGCGCAAGTGCGCGCGGTCCTCCTCGGCGCGCTCGATGACGCCCTCGTCGTGCGCAGCATCGAACGGAGTGGCCGGCGGCGCGGCGGGCTCGGCCGCGGGCTCAGCCGGCTCGGCCGGCTCGGCCGCCATGGGCGCCGGCTCGGCCGCGATGGGCGCAGGCTCGGCTGCGATGGGCGCAGGCTCGGCTGCGATGGGCGCCGGCTCGGCTGCGACAGGCGCCGGCTCGGCCGCCACGGGCTCGACCGCAGCTCCGGCAATGGTACGCCGTCGGCGAAGCCGAACGGACAGCGGCACCGCGCTCGTCGCGGGCTCGGCCGCAGGCTTCGCGGGCTCGGCCGCGGGCTTCGCGGGCTCGGCCGCGGGCTTTGCGGACTCGGCCGCGGGCTTCGCGGGCTCGGCAACGGCCGTGACGGGCTCAGCCGCGGGCTGCGCAGGCTCGACGACGGGCTCGGTGGATGTCGCCGCGATCGGCTCGCGCTCCGCAACCTCGGCGGGCGCGGTCGGCGGCTCCGCAGCAGGCTCCGCAGATGTCGCCGCGATCGGCTCACGCTCCGCGACCTCGGCGGGCGCGGCCGGCGGCTCCGCAACAGGCTCCGCAGGGGGCTCCGCAGATGTCGCCGCGATCGGCTCGCGCTCCGCGACCTCGGCGGGCGCAGCCGGCGGCTCCGCAACAGGCTCCGCAGGGGGCTCCGCAGATGCCGCCGCGATCGGCTCGCGCTCCGCAACCTCGGCGGGCGCGGCCGGCGGCTCCGCAAGAGCCTCCGCAGCAGGCTCCGCAGATGTCGTCGCGATCGGCTCGCGCTCCGCGACCTCGGCGGGCGCGGCCGGCGGCTCCGCCGGCGGCTCCGCAGCAGGCTCCGCAGATGTCGTCGCGATCAGCTCGCGCTCCGCGACCTCGGCGGGCGCGGCCGGCGGCTCCGCAGCAGGCTCCGCAGGCTCCGCGGCTGTCGCCGCGATTGCCTCGCGCTCCGCAACCTCAGCGTCGCGCTCTGTAGCCACGGTGGGCGCTGGCGGCTCCGCCGAGAGCTCCGCAGGCTCCGCGGATGTCGCCGCGACGACTGGAGCCGCGGCTGCGCTGACGGCTGCCGGCGGCGGCGCCCAGCCCTGGCGCCTGTCCCGTCTCACGGCCGCACCGCCGAGCTGGCGCGCAAGCTCGGCGGAGACCTCGTCGATCGAGCTCACGGCGAGCGGAGCCGCGGACTCATCCCGCAACAGCTCGAGCTCCTGATCGAGATCACCGGCGGCCAGCGCGCGCGCACGGGCGAGCGCCCGCCCGACGTCGACATCCTCGTCGAGGCCGGGGAGCGACACCGACGACGCGATCGGCCCCGAGGCATTCTCGAGAAGCTCGCTCATCGATCTGCGCGGGCGGCGCGGCGGCTCAGGGGGCAGCGGCGCGATCGCGGCCACCTTCGGCGCCGCCGCTGCAGCCGGCGCGCTCGGTACTGCCTCCGTAGCCGGCGGCCCTGGTGCCACCGGCGCGCTCGGTGCGCGCGGTACCGCCTCCGCCGCCAGCGGCACTGGTGCCACCGGCGCGCTCGGTACTGCCTCCACCGCCGGCGGCACTGGTGCCACCGGCGCGCGCGGTACCGCCTCCACCGCCGACGGCACTGGTGCCACCGGCGCGCTCCGCGGCGCCGGCTCCACGGCGCGCGGCGCCGCCGCTGCTGCCGGCGCGCTCGGCACGGCCGCGCTCGGCACGGCCGCGCTCGGCACGGCCGCGCTCGGCTGCGCGCTCGGCTGCGACCTGGCCGCCGCCGGCTCGGTCGGCTGCCGCGCCGCCGCCTCCGCGTCCCGGCGCGCGGCGTCGATCTCCTCGGCGCGCGGCAGCGCCACGTCGGGCAGCCCGAGCTGGCGGCGGCGCGCGAGCAGCTTCAGGATCAGCTCGCGGCTCTCGCGCGTGACGCGCATCAGCTCGACACCCATGCCGAAGGTCGCCCTCGGGTTCGCCGGGTCCGGCTCCTTCACGTTCTGCACGCGGCCGAGCCCGACCAGCGCCGGCTGATCCGTCGACAGGCGGAGCTCGAACTTCACCTCCGTCCCGATCGGCTGCAGCGAGCGCGTCGGCAGGAACAACCCGGAGCGCCCGACGTACGACGCGAAGCGCTCCGTCATCGTGTCGAAGTCGTCGTAGCGGAGCTTGATGCGGAGCACGACCGGCGCCGGTCGCGTGCCGGCTGGATCGTCGGACGCCATGGGCAGGGCCCTCGCCGGGCCGAACAAATGATCACGCCAAATCCGGGCAGGGTCAAACTCGCGTTCGAGCTCGAATCAACTCCGCGCCCAGGTGCAGCCCGCGCAGGCGCGCGCAATGCTGCTGCGGCAGGCCGGCTGCCGCGCCGCGCGCCGTCGGTGCCGTCGGCGCCGCCGCGCCGCCGCGCCGCCGGTGGGATAGCCGGCCACGAATCTGATCGCCCTCCCGACGGAGGTGTCGCGGCCCTCCGAAAATCGCTCGCGCCAACCGCCGCGGCTGGGAGACCAGGACAGGTCCGGCGCGTGGCGCCCCGGATCGCGTAACGTGGGCGCCGCAACCGCGAGCCGCTCGTGCCCGAGTCCGACTCCACCATCACCAGCATCTCGATCCACCGCGGCAAGGCGCAGCTAGGGCAGGATCTGCACGACCAGCTCGTCCTGCTCGCGACGAGCGACGACCCGCGGATGCCGTCGTCGCGTCACGTGCTCGACGACGTCGACGTGGTGCGGTTCGGCCGCGGCCCGCGCGAGATCCAGCGCCACGTCGATGGCGGCCAGCGCGTGCTGACGCTCCGGATCCCGGACCGGCGCGTGTCGTCGAACCACGGCTCGATGCGCCGCGCCCAGGGCAGCTGGCTCCTCGATGATCCATCGTCGCGCAACGGCATCGTCGTCAACGGCACGCTCACCCGGCGCACCATGCTCGGCGATGGCGCGGTGGTCGAGCTCGGCCACACGTTCTTCCTGCTCCGCATCGGGCCGCTCGAGAAGGACGCGCCGCCCGACATCGACGAGACCGCGCTCCGCGCCCCGATCCAGATCCTGGCCACGTTCGAGGGCGGGCTCGCCGAGCGGTTCGCCGCCCTCGCCCGGGTCGCCCAGAGCAACGTCGCGATCCTCCTCCTCGGCGAGACCGGCACCGGCAAGGAGGTCGTCGCGCGCGCGCTCCACGCGCTGTCCGGCCGCCGCGGCACGTTCGTCGGCGTCAACTGCGGCGCGCTGCCCACCACGCTCGTCGAGGGCGAGCTGTTCGGCCACAAGCGCGGCGCGTACACCGGCGCGCTCACCGATCGGCCCGGCCTCGTGCGCAGCGCCGAGGCCGGCACGCTCCTGCTCGACGAGATCGGCGAGCTCCCGCTCGCGTCGCAGGCCGCGCTCCTGCGCGTCATCGCCGACCGCACCGTCACCCCCGTCGGCGACGATCGCCCCGTCCCCGTCGATGTCCGGCTGTGCGCCGCGACGCTGCGCGATCTGAGCGCGCTCGTCGAGACCGGCGAGTTCCGGCCCGATCTCTACGCGCGGCTGGTCGGCTTCAAGCTCCGGCTGCCCGCGCTGCGCGATCGGCGCGCCGACCTCGGCCTCCTGCTCCGCGCGCGCCTCGCCGAGGCCCCCGGCGGTGACCGCGTGACGTTCACGCCCGCCGCGCTGCGCGCGCTGTTCCGCTACGAGTGGCCGCTCAACATCCGCGAGCTCGACAGCGTCGTCCAGCGCGCCGTCGCCCTGTCCCCCGACGGCGTGATCGACATCAACCACCTCGAGCTGCAGCCGTCGATGGCGCCGGCGCTGCGCGGCAGCTCGCCGGACGCGATGGAGGCGCTCTCGCCGGACGCCAACGGTGGGACGCGGTCGACATCTCCGCCGTTCGGGGCCACGCCGGAGGAGCCACCCGCGCAACCCTCGAGCTTCGCGGTGCCGTCGTCGCCGCCGCCCACACAGCCGCCCACACAGCCGATCCATGCCGCGCCCCCGTCACAGCCCGCGCCCCCGCCCCAGCCCGCACCGTTCGCCTCCGCTTCTTCCGCCTCTGCCTCCTCCTCCGGGCTGCCTTCACAGCTCGCGGAAGACGGCACCATACGCGAGCGGCTCGTCGAGCTCCTGACCGAGCACCGCGGCAACGTGAAGGGCGTCGCGCGCGTGCTCAACCGCCGCCGCACGCAGGTGTACCGCTGGGTGCAACGCTTCGGGCTCGATCTCGACAGCTTCCGGCGCTGAGCTGAGCCATCTCCCGATCCGCGCGCACGCCGCGCGCACGCGCACGCCGCGAAGCTGGCACGCGGTTCGCTCTGCTCTCGCCGCGTGAATCCCTCGCGCCTGCGCGTCCTCAGCTACAACATCCACAGCGGGCGCGGGACCGATCGGCGCGTCGATCTCGCGCGCATCGCAGACGTCATCGGCGCGTGCGATCCCGACATCGTGGCCCTCCAGGAGGTAGATGTCTGCCGGGCGCGCAGCGGAGCGATCGATCAGCCCGCCGCGCTCGCCGCGCAGCTCGGCATGAGCGCGTGCTTCGAGATGTGCATCGAGGAGGGCGGCGAGCGCTACGGCATCGCGACGCTCACGCGCCTGCCCCTCATCGAGTCCCGCCGGCTCGCGTTGCCGCACGAGCCCCATCGCAAGCGCTCGGAGCCGCGGTGCGCGCTCGTGACGCGGCTCGCGTGGCCCGGCGCCGGCATCGAGGTCGACATGGTCAACACGCACCTCTCCGTCCTGGCCGGCGAGCGCCCAGCGCAGGTCGCGGCGATCGCCCGCGAGCTGCCAGGCCGAGAGGTCATCATCGCCGGCGACTTCAACTGCACGCCCGGCGCCGCGGCGTTCCGCACGCTCGCCGGCGGCATGCGCTCGGCGACGCGCGGCGCGCGCACGTTCCCGTCGTGGCTGCCGCTCGTGCCGCTCGATCACATCCTGGTCCGCGGCCCGCTCGAGGTCGTGCGCGGCGGGCGCTGGACGGAAGGCCCGGTGCGCCGCGCGTCGGATCACCTGCCCGTGTACGCGGAGCTCTCGCACGGAGCGAGCGCGTGACGCGCCTCCTCATCCCCGGCCTCACCTGCGCGACGCTCCACGAGGCACCGCGCGCCGGCGTCCTCGTCGACGGCCGCGACTTCTACCGCGCCGTGTACGACGCCGCCCTGCGCGCCGAGCGCAGCATCCTCATGATGGGCTGGCAGTTCGCGAGCAAGGTCCGGCTGCTCCGCGGCGAGGACGCCCGGGATGCCGAGCTGCCGGCGCGGCTCGTCGATTTCTTGCGCGCGCTCTGCGAGCGCCGGCCCGAGCTCGAGATCCACATCCTCGCGTGGGACGCGTCCGCCGTGTTCACGTTCGAGCGCGAGCCGCTGCAGCGCTACTTCTTCCAGGTCCGCGGCCACGCGCGCATCCACTACAAGATGGACAACGCGCACCCGTTCGGCGCGAGCACCCACCAGAAGCTCGTGGTGATCGATCGCTCGATCGCGTTCCTCGGCGGGATGGATCTCTGCAACTCGCGCTGGGACGATCGCGCGCACGCGGCCGACAATCCGCACCGCCGCTCCGGCCGGCGCGCGTACGCGCCGTACCACGACGTCCAGGCGTACGTCACCGGCGACGCCGTCGACGTCCTGCGCGGCTGGTTCGGTGATCGCTGGCGGCTCGCGACCGGCGAGGCGCTGCCGGCGATGGCCCCGCCCCGGCGCGAGCTCTCGATCCGGCCCTCGTTCGAGGTGACGGCGCCGCTCGCCGGCCTCACGCGCACGCTACCGCGGATGAAGGATCCCCCCATGGCGGCCGTGAAGGAGCTGTACGAGCTGCACCTGCGCGCGATCGCCGCCGCCGAGCGCGTCATCTATATCGAGAACCAGTACCTCTCGAGCGACGAGCTGTGTGACGCGTTCGAGCGCCGGATGGCCATCCCCGGACCGCCGCTCGAGATCGTGCTCGTCCTGCCCGAGAAGAGCGCCGGCTTCAAGGAGCGGATCTCGATCGGCGTGTACCAGCAGCGCATCCTCGAGCGCCTCGGCCGGATCGCCGCACAGACCGGGCACCGCCTCGGCGTCTACTACAGCGCGGCACCCGACGCCGCGGGCGACGTCCCGGTGTTCGTCCACGCCAAGGTGCTCGCCGTCGACGATCGCTTCCTGCTCGTCAGCTCGGCGAACACGGCGAACCGCAGCATGGGCTTTGACACCGAGCTCGGCATCGCGTGGGAGTCGCCCGAGCCCACCGCCTCGCTGCGCGCCGCGCGGATCAACCTGCTCGCCGAGCACTGCGGCATTCCCCTCGCGCGCGCCAGCCAGCTGCTCGCCGAGCCCGCCGGCCTCGTCGCCCGCCTCGATACGCTCGCGCGCGCCGGCCAGCACCGGCTGCGGATCCACCGCCGCAACGCCGACGAGGCGCCCGGGCCCCTGCTATCGCGCTTCATCCCCGAGGAGACGCCGTTCGATCCCGACGATCCCGGCGACATGGAGCTCGTGCTCCCCGAGCCCGGCGCGTGGCTCGACAAGCTGCTCCGCGGCCCGCTCGACCTCGCGCGCTCCTGGGCGCGCCGCCTGCGCCGCCTGCGCCGCCGCGCTCCGCTCCGCCTACGGTCGTGAGCGCATCTCGGCGGCTTATTCCAGGCGCGCGCGCCAAGCCGCGGCGCGGCCCGAGCGAGACATCGGCGCCATGCGGTGTGGCGCGACATCGACATCCGCGCGGCCCGTTTGCCAGCCTCTGCACGGTTTCGCCGGGGGCCGCGCGGTACCGCCGTTGCAGAACCCTCGCGCATGCCGTCCGTCAAGCGACAGGTGCCCTTCGGCGCGATCGCCCTCGCGCTCTACATGCTCTCGCTCGTGCTCCCCGCGATCGTCGCGATCAACGAGCCGCTGATCTGGGGCTCGCCCCACGACGAGATCATGACCGGCATCCAGTGCCTCGCGATCGGGTGGCTCACCGTCCCGTGGTACGCGAACGTCGCGCTCTGCATCGCCGCGATCGCGCTGGCGTGCGGCCGCCCCGGCGTCGCGGCCTTCTGCTCGCTCCTCGCGATCGTGCTGGCGCTGAGCCTCTGCGTGTACGTCGACAAGCACGTCCGCTCGCCGCACGCAGGCTACTTCGTCTGGCTGGCGAGCATGGCCGTGGTGTTCGCCGGCGCGTGCGCCCGCTCGCGCCGGCGCTTCGTGATCCCCGCGGAGCTCGAGACCGAGCTGCCCGGCGCGTGACGCGGCGCCCGGACATGGCGAAAGACGCACGTCATGCACGTCATGCGTGCGTTTGACGCCATGTGCCCGGCCGATACACTCGGGCCGTGTCCAGCCCCGATCTCAACCTCCTGGCCGCCCTGGACGTGCTGCTCCAGGAAGGGAACGTCGCCGCGGCAGCGCGCCGGATGCGGCTGAGCCCGTCCGCGATGAGCAGGACCTTGGCGCGGCTGCGCGCGACCACCGGTGATCCGCTGCTGGTCCGGGCAGGGCGCGGTCTCGTCCCCTCGCCGCGCGCCATCGAGCTCCGCGACCGCGTCGGCCAGCTCGTGCAAGATGCCGAGGCGGTGCTCCGCCCCGCCGCGGAGATCGACGTCGGCGCGCTCGACCGGACGTTCACGCTCCGGACCGGCGAAGGGTTCGTCGAGAATTTCGGTCCACGCCTCATCGATCGCGTGAGCGCGGAGGCGCCCCGCGTCCGGCTGTGCTTCGTCCCGAAGCTCCACCGCGACAGCGGGCCGCTCCGCGACGGCGCCGTCGACCTGGAGACCGGCGTCATCGGGAGAGCGACCGGCCCGGAGGTGCGTGCGCAGGCGCTGTTCCGGGACCGCTTCATCGGCGTGGTGCGCGCGGGGCACCCGCTGCGTCAGGGGCGGATCACCGCCGCGCGCTACGCCAGAGGCAAGCACGTCGAGGTCGCGCAGCACGCGCCGCAGCACGCGCCGCAGCGTGGGCTCGAGCTCGGGCCGGTGGACAGGGCCTTGCGCGCGCTCGGCCTCGAGCGCGAGAGCGCCGTGATCGTCGGCGGGTTCGCGACCGCGCTCGCGCTCGCGCGCGCGTCCGACCTCATCGCCAGCGTCCCAGAACGGCACACGGCGGCGCTGCGCGCCGGGATGCACAGCTTCGCGCTGCCGTTCTCCACACCGGAGATCTCGATATCTCTGCTCTGGCACCCACGGCTCGATGCAGACCCCGCCCATCGCTGGCTGCGCCGCTGCGTTCTGGACGTATGCGCCGCTCAGGCCGGCGCTCCACCCGGGAAGCGCGGCGCCCGTCCCGATGCGGGTCAGTGACCCCGAGCGCCAGCGAAGATATAGACGCTCGCGTCCATCCAGACCGCCCCGTCGTGGTGATACCGGCTGAGGCGGACCGTCAGCGCGCGATGCGCCTCGGCGAACGCATCGCTGCCTGCGCTGGCCAGCTGCTCGGCGAACGACGAGAACGACGCGAGCGCGAAGCGGGCCGCCTCCGCCGGCGGGAGCTGGCCCCCCATCGGGAGCGCGCCGCGCCAGCGGCTCACATCGAGCTCGGCGAACCCGGCGCCCTCGAGCAAGCGGACCAGCTTGTCGGCCTCGGCGTAGCGGAACGGCCCCGGCGCGTCGGGATCCGGAGGCGGCAGCTCGATCCGCTCGGCCACGACCTCACGCACCGCCGTCATCCACGGGTTCTCGGCCAGAGGGCCCCAGACCGCGAACGCGAACCGACCGTCCGGCGCAAGCCAGCGGCGCACGTTGGAGAACGCGGCGCGCGGATCGCCGAAGAACATGACCCCGAACCGCGAGCTCAGCCGCTGATATGGCACCTCCCCCACCGTGGCTGTCGCCATGTCGGCGACCTCGAAGGCGATCGCGCGCTCCTCGGGCGAGACGCGGGCGCGGGCCGCTTCGATGATGGCCGGCGAGACATCGAAGCCGTGGACGATCGTCCCCTTCGGGGCCCGCCGCAGGATCTCCAGTGCCGTCCCGCCGCCGCCGCACCCGATATCGGCCACCCGGCAGGGCACGTCCAGCCGGAGGGCCCGGAGGAGCGGCTCGTCGACCGGCGCGAGCATCGCTTCGAGGCCTGATCGATGAGCGCGCCACGTCTCGCCGCGCGCGTCTTCCCAGTCAGATGCAGTGTGGTCCTTGTTCACGAATCCCCCCTTCACAGGACGAGATACGTGAGCACCCGCGGAGGCGGAAGGAGCGGCACGCGCACTCGCTCCGTGCGTCTGACGCCATGCCTCGGTCAATGCCTCGTTCATGCCTCGTTCATGCCTCGTTCGGCTCCCCAGACCGAGCACCGCCTGCCAGCGTGTCTCGCCACGCGCAACCAGGCCCCGGGCGACGTGTCGCTACTGCCAGGTGTCAGCCGACCTCCCGCCGACGTGTCCCGCCCCCCGCGCTGAGATCGTGTCAACCGAGCACGCGGGGACCATCCCGCCAGGCAATTCGCCCCCTTGGCCGCACGACCTGGTGGGCACCGGCGTTGCAGAGCCCTCGCGCATGCTCAACGAGCTCAAGCCGATCGAGCCTCGACCGAGGCGCAGCATCCTCGCGACCACCGTCATCGTCATCGCCGCCTCGGTGGGCCTGCTGGTTGTCTTCGGGATCGCGATCGTCGCGGTCGGCGTCGCCGGCTACTGATGGCCGCGTTCGCGCTCGGCTGGGTCGCCTTCGTCGCGTGGGCGCTCGCGACCTTCACCGCGCTCGAGCACCTCGTGCCGCGGCGCCACGCCCCCGTGCCCGCCCGCCGGATCGCGATCGCGGCGGCGCTGCTCGCCGCCGAGGGCACGATCGCGCGCGCGCTCGTGTGGGCGGAGCCCGATCCGTCGTCGCTCGCGCGGGCCGTGCTCGCCTGGCTGCTCGCCGAGCTCGCGCACTACGCGGTGCACCGCGCGATGCACCGCGTCCCCTGGCTGTGGCGCTTCCACCGGCTGCACCACGACGGCGAGCCGCTCGCCTGGGCCACCGCGTGGTACGTCCACCCCGTCGACTCCGCGCTGTTCGCCGCGGCGATCACGCTCGGCGCCGTGATCGCCGGCGAGGGTGCGCCCGCGATGATCTGGCTCGTCGTCGGCCGGCGCGCCTGGACCGTCGTGCTTCACGCGAACATCGCGTGGCCATCATCGGCGCTCGATCGCGTCATCGCGACGCCCGCGTTCCACCACCGCCACCACCGCGAGGATCTGCCACCCGCGAACTTCGCGAGCACGCTCCCGCTGCTCGATCAGCTGTTCGGCACCTACGCCGCGGCGTCTCCCTCCGCTCTCGCTGACCGGCCGCGGATCGACACCGGCGGGTCACGTCAGTTCGGCGGGAACGCGTCGCACTCGCAGACGTAGCTCAGCTTGTCCGTGCACGGCTTGTCCTCGAGCGTGTAGTTGTTCTTGAACCGGATGCAGTCCTCGTTTCCGCCAGCGTCGTCGGGATCATCGGTGTCCCAGGGCGGCTTCATGCCCACCATCGGGTAGCCGCCCGTCGGCTCGGACGTGACCCACACGTACGTCCCTTCGGTGGTGAGATCGCTCAGGCCGATCCAGGTGTTCCCCGTGATCGGCGTGCCGGCGCCCGTGATCGTGGTGCGCTCGGTCTCGTCGCCGAGCACGACCAGGTGCGTGAAGAGGCGGTAGGGCCCGCCCGCGTCATCGTCATCGTTGCAGTCCACCGCGGCCGCCTGCCAGCTCCTGTCCGCGCCCGCGCCCTCCACCGGGCGATACATGCCGATGCCCTTGATCGGCCCGTACCCGGCCGGGCAGTCCGCCATCGGCGTCGCGTCGACGGCGTCGGTCACGCCCGCGTCGATGCTCGACGCGACTCGCTCGAAGGTGCACCCGGCGACGGCGAGCGCGGCGAGCACGGCGAACACGAGGCTGCGCACGACCACATGGTAGCGCCACCACGCGTCTCGATGCCTGCGAGCAGCCGCACGATGTGCGCGAAACCCGCTAGCCCGCGAGACCAGGCGGCCGCGTGAGCGCGAACACGCCCACCGGTCGCGGCGGCGGCGTGATCCCGACGGTCCACTTGTCCATCGTGACCCGCCAGCCCTCCGCCTCCATCGCCTCGAGCAGGCGCAGGCTCGTCTCGCGGAACGGATCGGCCAGGAGCAGCGTGCCGCCCGGGGCGAGGTTCGTCGCGAAGATGTGCCGGAGGTGCGGGTGAACCGCCTCGGCGTACAGGATGTCGGAGCCGATGATCAGATCGTAGCGCTCGGCGTCTTCCCACGCCGTCCAGTCCGCGGTGCGGTGCTCGATGCTCGTGACGCCGTTCCGCGCGGCGTTCTGCTTGCACACGTGGAGCACGAGCGCTTGCCGATCCGTCTGCACGACCCGCGCGCCGAGCGACGCGGCGACGATCCCCGGCAGCCCCGTCCCCGCGCCCAGCTCGAGGATCCGCTTCCCGGCGACCTCGCGCGAGGCGAGCTCGTGCGCGAGCGCGATCGCGGCCGGCCACAAGACGATGCCGTACGGGCGCCGCGTCGTGGTCTCGCCGCGCAAGAACGCCAGCTCCTCGGCGTGGCTGATGACGGCGCCCGTGTGGAGGATCGTCCACGTCCGGCCCGCGAGGCCGAGCTGCACCTCCTCGAGCGGCAGGTCCCCGATCGTCGTGTGCAGGACCGCCGGCTCGCCGGGCGCCGTCATGCCGTCACGCCGTCACCAGATGAAGCTGCCCGAGGAGCACGCCTGGAAGATATCGCAGACCCTCAGTTGGGCGAGCCCAGCGCGGCGCCCGAGACCGTGCGGCCGGCGACCGGGGCCGGCGCTGCCCCGCCACACTGGGCATCCAGGAAGCTGCCCAGCACGGCCGCGCGGTGCGGCAAGAACTTCTGCGTCAACGCGGCCGACAGGTTCTTGTTCTCGTCGATGTGGACGAAGCCCAGGCTCCCCGGCCACGTGACGCCGCCGCCGAGGTTCACGTTGTTGCTCTGCTGATGGCAGCCCCCGCACGTCTGGGTCGTCGCGCGATCCAGGATGTTGTCGACGGTGAGCGCCGGGCTCGTGATCGCGCCCTGGATCTGCGTCCGGAGCTGCGCCGTCGCGAAGCCCTTGTACACGACGTCGGTGCGCTGCGACACGCTCTCGAACTCGTTGAAGCTGTCGCTCGTCGACATCGAGATCGTATTGAGGTCGCTGCTCGACAGCGCGCCCACCTGGGTCACAAACTCTGCCTGGAACGCCGGCGCGTTCGCGTGCGTGCCGGCGAACAGCTCATTCGCCGGGTTGGTCTTCACCGTCACGTGCCGAAACGACAGCGCGCAGGAGGCAGCCTGCGCGCACGGCTTGGCCAGCTTGAACTCGCGCAGCTGCCACTCCAGGGCCTTGACGAACATGTTCGTGCGGATCTGCCCCGGTGCCGTCGCGCTGCCGTCGGCGGCGAGGCCGAAGCTCTGCGCCCTGACGACCGGCGCGAACGTCACTCCGCCGGACGAGAGGCCCGTGAAGTAGAGCTGCTCGAGCTTGGCCGCGCGGCTCGCCGCGCTCGGATCCGCCGACAGACTCGCCCAGAAGTCGGCCACCGGCGTGCAGCCCGCGAGGCCCGCAGCCGGCGTCGGGTTGGGGAGCCGCCCTTCGAAGATGAGGAGCGCGCGATCGAGGAGGCTGTCGACGAGCGCGTAGACGATCCGGTACTCGCCGCAGTCGGAGCCGCTGCTCGGCGCGAGGTCGAACCGGTTCGTCAGCGCGACCGGCACGAAGCGCGGCCCGATCGCCAAAAACGGGTTGATCAAGCCGAGCTCCAGCTCGACGCGCGGGCACGCGATGCCGTAGCCGTTCGGGTCGATCGCCGGATCGAGGCACGCGGCGAACGTGCTCATCCAGGCCTGGTACGCCGCGAGCGAAGAGTTCGTCGCGTTCGCGCTCGCCACGATCGCGTCCATGACGCGCTGGAACGAGAAGCGCGCGAGCGCGGTCGAATCCGTCACCGCGAGGGAGCGGGCCGGATCGATCGCCGGCACCGGGCACGTTAGCTCGTGCTCACTCGCACCGAGCCCTGGGTCGGAGGTGCAGCCAGCGGCGGTGAAGATCATGGCGGCAGCGAGGTGCAGTTGTTTCGGCATGCGCGACGCCGAGCAAGCGGGATGCCGCGCGGCCGTGCACGCCATCTCGCGGGGGCGGTTGGGCGATGGCCACAACGCTGGCGGCGCACGCGTGAGCGCTGCCGACACAGCGAGGCATCGAACCGCGGTCGCGCTGGGAGTACGCTCGCGGCGCCATGCCTCGGATCACGTTCGCAGATGACGACCGCACCGTCGACGCTGCCAAGGATGACTGGCTCTACGACGTCTGTGTCGACGCCAAGGCGTCGATCCCGTTCTCCTGCAAGGCCGGCGCGTGCGGCACCTGCGCCACCCAGGTCCTGTCGGGCGGCGATTCGATCGGCACCGTCACGCAGCGCGAGCTCCGGACCCTGGCCGCGGCCGGGCTCGAGCCCGCGCACTACCGGCTGCCGTGCCTGCACTCCGTCGGGGACGGCGACGTCGTGTTCGGCCGCCCCGCGAATGTGCCGTCCAAGGCGACCCGGCTGGCCAAGATCGAGGCCGAGGTGGAGTCGTTCCGCCGGCTCAACCTCAGCGTCGCGGAGATCCGGTTCTTCGTGCCCAGGCCCGAGATCGCGTTTCGTCCCGGCCAGTACGTGATCTTCCAGATCCCGAGTGCCGATGGCCGCGAGGTGATCCGTCGCTCGTACAGCATCTCCACACCGCCGTCGGACAAGCGCCACTTCGAGATCTGCGTGCGGGCGGTCCCTGGTGGCCACGGCTCGAACTGGGTCCACCGCCTGCGCGCCGGCGAGCGCGTGCAGTGCGAGGGCCCCGTCGGCGACTTCACGCTGCAGGACAGCGAGCGCGACATCGTGATGGTCGCGACCGGCACCGGCATCTCGCCGATCAAGTCGATGCTGCTCCACCTGCTCGATCAGCGCAGCACCCGCCGGGTCCGGCTGTTCTTCGGCGTGCGCTCCGTGCAGGACCTGTTCTACACGGATCTGCTGCGCGGCCTCGAGGCGCATTACCCGCAGTTCTCGTACGAGATCACGATGTCATCGCCCGACGCCGCGCTCTGGGCCGGTCCGCGCGGCCGGGTGACCCGGCTGGTCGAAGATCGCGTCGCGCCCGGCGAGGCCGAGCGAACCGAAGCCTACCTGTGCGGCAGCCGCGGCATGATCGAGGACGTCGTATCGCTCTTGCGCGGCAAGGGCGTCCCCGACGCGCAGATCCACTTCGAGAACTTCTACTGATCTCCCCATCTGCTCAAGCGCCGAGCAGGCCGAGCAGCGATCAAGAGCGCGAACGTGGTGCTCGGGTGGAGACGCGCGGCTGCCGAGCGCGCGGGGGATGATCCCTCGCGCGCTCGCTCGGGGGGCCTAATCGCGTGCTCAGTTGGGTTTGCGCGAGCACGAACGCCGCGCTCGTAACGACCGATCGGCCCCCAGCTCGCGTCGCGTCGCTTCGGGACATCCCCTCGCGCGCGGCGCGCCGCGCGGTGGCGAGAACGCGATCGCTCGCGCCCGATGGATGGATGAGCCAGAGCGGCGCCGTGTCTGCGGGGCGACCAGCGGAGTCCGCGCTCACTCCCGATGGGGCCGCTCGCTGCGCTCTATATAAGGAGGGCGCAGCGCGTCAGACGCCGTGCGTTAAATCACGGATCCCGACGCTCGCGACACGAGCACCGGCAGCACCACGAACAGGACGCCGACGCGCTCCGCCGGCCACGTCATCTCGGCGGGAACGCGTCGCACTCGCAGACATAGCTCTCCGTGTCCATGCACGGCTTGTCTTCGAGCACGTAGGAGGTGTTCTTGAACCGAACGCAGTCCTCGTTCCCGCCAGCGTTGTCGGGATCATCGTTGTCCCAAGGCGGCTGCGCTCCCACCATCGGGTAACCACCCGTCGCCTCATCCGTGACCCACTGGAACGTCCCTTCGGTGGCGGAGTCACTCAGGCCGATCCAGGTGTTTCCCGAGATCGGAGTCCCGGCGCCCGTGATCGTGGTGCGCTCGGTTTCGTTGCTGAGAACGACCAGGTGCGTGAAGAAGCGGTAGGGCCCGCCGGTCTTGTTGTCATCGTTGCAGTCGCCCGCGGCGGCCGACCAGGTCTGGGCCGTGCTCTCCACCACCCGATACATGCCGATGCCTTTGACCGGCCCGTACCCGGCCGGGCACTCCGCCACCGGCGCCGCGTCGACGGCGGCGTCGATCTGGGCGGGGGCGTCGATCGCATCGGGGGGCACCGCGGATCTTTCGAATGTGCACCCCATGAGCTCGACGCAGACGACGAGCACAGCGAACGCAAGTCTGCTCACGGGCCCCATAGTAGCCCCACCGCGCGCGGCGATGACTGTACGAAACTGTACGGTCGGAACGCGCGCTCCTGGTTGACCACCCTCCCGGACTCCGATAGCCGGCGGCTGCCCGTCGCCACTCGAGCGCCCGCATTTGAGCGCGCTCGCGCCGCCGATCGGCCGGCCACGTCCACGTCATATCGGCGGGAACGCGTCGCACTCACAGACATAGCTCTGCGTGTCCGTGCACGGCTTGTCCTCGAGCGTGTAGTCGTTCTTGAACCGGATGCAGTCCTCGAAGCCGCCAGCGTTGTCAGGGTCATCGCTGTCCCAGGGCGGCTTCATGCCCACCATCGGGTAGCCCCCCGTCGGCTCGGACGTGACCCACGTGTACGTTCCTTCGGTGCCGAGATCACCCAGGCCGATCCAGGTGAGCCCCGTGATCGGTGTGCCGGCGCCCGTGATCGTGGTGCGCTCGGTTTCATTGCCGAGGACGACCAGGTGCGTGAAGCGACGGTAGGGCCCGCCGACATCGTCGTCATCGTTGCAGTCGCCCGCGGCGGCCTGCCAGGTCTGGGCCGTGGTCTCTACCACGCGATACATGCCGATGCCCCTGATCGGCCCGTACCCGACCGGACAATCCACCGTCGGCACCGCGTCGACGGCGGCATCCGTCTGGGAGCCGATCGCGTCGGGGTTCGATGCAGGGAGATCGAAGCGGCACCCGGTGAGCTCGACGCAAACGGCGAGCACGGCGAACGGAAGTCTGCTCACGGGCCCATAGTAGCTCCATCGTGTGCGTCGGGCTGTGATAGCCGGCCCTCGGCCGCTACACGTGCTCCGCTTGAGCTCCACGCCGCCGCTACCGGCCACCACGCCCGCGCCGAGCTCGCCGCACAGCTGGTGACCGGTGTCGCGCAGGACCTACGTCGACGTCTCGCCGGTCTGCCGCAACTGCTGCGGCTCCGACTGCCCATCGCCCAGCCCGCTGTCCTCGCTGACTCCTCACTGCGCCATTCATGGTCAATGAGGCATGCGGAGAGTCGCCGTTTGCGGCACCAGGCATTCACTCTCTCCTGAGCTGTCAACCCGCGCTCGACACTCGTGCAGCGTCTCTTCGTGCTCGGCACGTTCACGCACCAGAACTTTCCGATCTACGCCTTCAAGCCCAACCAGTTCGACGTCAGCCTGGCGCCGAGCTCAAAGCTCTCCTTCGCCGTCCCTGGAGAAGATGCTCGATTCGAGATCCGCGTCGCCCTGAGTGTGATGACGGATATCCAGAAGATCTCGCGATGGTGGGTCAAGCGGGTTGGGCCCGAGGTGTCAGGACCCACACGCGCAAGATTGGTCGCATGCGGTCGACCAAGGCGGGTGATAGGCCGAGCGCAGCTATCGAGGAGAACGACGGCGTCTCATCGACCTGACTACGGACCTGCATGTCGAAGCCAACCTGGTGCAGAAAGGATAAGAGGTCGTCGTGATCATCGAACGCCGAAGCATCGAGCTGGCGCTGGGTGACCCCCGTGATTGCCTCCCGGAGCCGGACCCTCTCGGGTGGCAGGTCCCGAATCTCGGTCTTGAAGGCGAAGTCTGGAACGATCCACCAACCGGCACCGAACTCGCGTATCAACCCGTGAACGTTCGCCGCGAGGCGCCCCGTTTCCGCCTTCGTGAGATATCCAACGAGCCCTTCGCACAGGACCATCAACGGTAGATCGTGGTCAAACACCGCAGCGGCAGAGCGGAGCTGTTCAAGATCGAGCGCGTCGGCAATGGTCACGACATGCAGCGGACTCGGCACAATATGATGCCGCTGTCGAACATCTTCGAGCAGATCGAGCTTCGTGGCGACGACATCGCGCAGATCTGTTTCGACGTAGCAGAGCGAGCCACTTTGCGTCAGATCGAGCCCCCGAAGAGAGTATCCACTCGCCAGCTCCAGAATCTGCGACGTGCCAGACTTGCGGATCAGCTGCGTGATGCTCTTGTAACGCGCCTCGAACATCGGAGCGTAGAAGGTGAGCTTCTCGGGCTCCAGCCCATGGTCCCGTATAATCTGCGCAACGGTGTCGTCAGCACCGATCAACGTCGCCACTTCGGCAGCGAACGGTATGTCCGAGAATTGGCGATAGTAGGCTGAAACCTTGGCGGTCGCGCTGATGTGCCTGGGGTCGGCGGCCATCACACGAGCCTACAAGGAGTTTGAGCCAGCCACGGCTATGCAACGAGCGCCAGCTGCGTCCGGGGGACCAACCCAGAAGCCATCGACGATTCGAGGGCTTCCAGTCCCTGCTCGAGGAGGTCATCTGCGCGAGCAAGGCGCCGACGACGCCCGTCGAAGACTGCAAGTGCTGCAAGGAGTGCATGGAGCGCAAGGTCGCCGCCGCCAAGCCGTGACCCGCTGCCAGCTCCCCCCTCACTTCGCGAACGTGGCCGTCCCGAACTCGCGCGCGTCGCAGTAGGGCGCGGCATCGTTGTTCGAGCAGCCGCAGACCGGAGGGGCGCAGGCCTGGAACCACACCAGCTCGGAGGTCATCACCGAGCCGTCGCCGCCGACGAGGCCGATGTCGAAGCCGAGATGCGTCCCGAACGCGGCGACCTTGAGGCTCGACGGGGCGAGCGCCATCTCGATCACGAACGTCGTCGGTCCGGTCGTGGCCGCGGTGACGACGTCGGAGGGCGCGATCAGCTGGCCGCTGTGAAAGCCCTGCTTGCGGTTGGCGTGATCGACCACGATCTGTGCGGCGTCCGCGTCGTAGCTCGCGGTCGTGAACGTGCCGTCGCCGTCGAAGTAGACCGAGATCGCGTTGTTCTTGTAGATGCTCGGCAGCGGCGCGTCACCGAGCGGGAGCACGCTCTGGACCTCGGCCGCGACGTAGAGGTGGGTCGCGTCGGCGGCGATCGAGAATCGCCCCGGCGTGAACCGCCCGTCGGCCCTGAGATCCCGAACGAGCCCGGCGGTGCTGGGGGTGATGGTGATGAAGCATGTCGGCCAGTCCGCGAGGTCACCATCGACGACGATCGGCTCGCGCAGCCTGGGAATGGTGAGCTTGCCGGGTCCGGCGTCGATTGGCGTGCACGGCGCCACCTCGGCGACGCAGACGCCGAACGAGCACATCAGCGGCTCGGGGCACACCTTCTTGTCAGTCGAGCACGGGATGTCCTCCGGCGGGTGCGGCGCGTAGCAGCTCGCGACGACGAGCAGGGCCGCGCCCAGAACGAACTTCGCGAATCTCATCGGGTGCCGCCGGTGGATGGTAGCCCAGGATCGACGGCGACTGCGGCGAGATCGTCCGGTCCGACACGAAGCGTGCGCACGGTCACCGCGGCGAGGTTCGCGATCTCGGAGGCACCCGGACCTGGTTCAGTTAGTTAGTTAGTTCCCACCTCAAAATGCCGGTTCTGGCGTCCACTCCTCGTCGAGGAGCCGCTCGGATTCGGCCTTTTTGAGGTGGGAACGAGCTAGCGCAAGGGCAGCGTGATCCCGTCGCGGCGCTACGGGCTTGTCGCCACCAGCCGGTTGCAGAATACGATCCCCGACGGTGTTGGCTTGCCGTTCGACATCGAGGTGCGGCAGCGATGAAACGCCACCTCGATCGTGGCGCTCGCCTTCATGCCCTCGCGCAGGTACGGCGACTTCCCCCGCGCGCCATCGGTAACCCATCGCGTGCAGCGCTTCATCCCCGGCAATTCGAGTAGCTCGGTCACATTCCCGGTGGCTGACGCATCCTGGAGCACCCTGATCACCGACGGTGGTGATACGCGCAGGTAGTCGCTCAAGCAACCGCAGAACGGCTCGACGTTGGGGTTGTCCACGGCCTTCCCCCGGCAGCTATCGAGGAACGCCGCGATGCCACTTGCCTCGTCGAGGCGCCCATTCTTGAGATCGTGGATCTCGCCTGACCTGTCGAGAGAACCGTCATGTGGCGTATCCTTCTGCACACGTTGCGCGGGCTTCGATGCGTTGGGCACCGGAGGATCCTTCGAGGCCCCCCAACAGGAGGAGAGCATCCGGGCCCATACCATCACCTCCTTGCGCTGCAGCAAGGTCAAGTACGCTTGGCCCAAGCGCTCGCCGTAGGCGTCGGCTTCCTTCGTACTCATACTGGCCATCTTCTTCGTGACGGCCGGCCAGAGTCTCGGCGCCATCGTCGGTATTGTCTCCTGGAAGCGGCGAAGCTGCGCCGCCAGCTCCTCGCGCGTCACCGAGAGTTTGCAGTTCCCATCGTCTTTACAGGTGCATGTCTGGTCGTGGATTGCGCGCATCGACTTGTAGACGTGCTCCCCGAACTCTCGCTCCTCGTCGGCGAGGTCGGCCGATGCCTGTCCAGTTCCAAGCGTCACGAGCAGGATCGAAAGGAAACCGAGCGTCCGCGCCCTCATCTCGGCATTGTACGATCATCACCCGTGTAAGTGGCCATCGAACTTACTACGCGGTTCCGCTAACGCACTCGATGAGGATGCGACCTCGACCGATCGAGCGCCTCGGCGACGGGATCGGCGCTGCTTGTTTGCGTGGCTCCCCGCGCGCGCTTACCACGCCTCGACTACAGTCCCTCCATGTGGCTCAGGCTCATCGTCGCAATCGGACTCGCCGCGTGCGCGGCATCGCGCTCATCGCCCACGCCCGTGCCCACGCCCGTGCCCACGCCCACGCCCGGCCCCGCCGGCTACGACGCCGAGCTGGCGCGCCGGCTCGGCGCCGACGAGTACGGCATGGCCAGGTACGTCATGGCGTTCCTCAAGCCAGGCCCTACGCGCGACCAGCCAGAGGAGGAAGCCAAGCGGCTGATGAAGGCACACCTCGCCAACATCGAGCGACTCGCCAGCGACGGGAAGCTGGTCCTCGCTGGGCCCTTCCTCGATGACGGGCCGCTGGCCGGGATCTACGTGTTCAAGGTCGCTACCGTCGAGGAGGCGCGGGCGCTCACGGCGACCGATCCGGCGATCCAGGCCGGCCGCCTCGTGATGGAGCTCCATCCGTGGTACGGCTCGGCCGCGCTGCAGGAGATCAACGCGATCCACAAGCGCCTGCAGCAGAAGCGCGTCGCCGAGTAGCAATCATCGGGCAGCTCGGGCAGCTCCGGCAGCTCCGGTCCGGGGTTGATCTGCGAGCCCAACTTCGAGCAGGGCTACCAGGTCGCGAACGTCATCAACCGTTACTCGCTGGGCACGCGAAACAACCTGTCCGAGGATCCCGCCGACCACTCCGTGACGGTGTACATCCAGCGCTCCATAGACGAGTCGGATCCGAAGCCTCCGCCATAACGGATGGACAGAAGGGAGGGGGATCCGGCAACTGATCTAGGTCATGCGACGGCAGGAACTCTGGGGGGAAAGGTTTGAGAAGGCAGGGTCCATAGCAGCTGAGAGCCGACAGTCGTCACGAGCGCGGCGCCCGTGTTCGCGCAAGCCCGACTGAGCACGCGATTAGGCCCCCCTCGCGCGCGCGCGAGGGAGCATCCCCCGCGCGCCTGGCAGCCGCGCGTCTCCACCCGAGCACCACGTTCGCGCCCTCGCGCTCTCACGCGACAGCGGCGCGGGATACGCCAGGTTCCACAGAGCCGCGCGTGACACGTCGGCTCCGGCGCGCTTGCGTCGCCATAGCCGAGTGGTGTGCCTCCCGCCGCTTCGCGCGCCCCTCCACGTCGTCCTGATGATGTTCTGCCTCATCGCGGGGTGCGTGCCGCCGGAGGGCGCCATGCCGCGGTCGCCGGCGACGTTGCAGCAGATCACCGATGAGATCGCGCGGCTCGACAAGACCGCTATTGCCCTCCACGACCGGGGCAAGCATCGCGAGGTTCGAGTTCGCCGAGGTGTGCCGGCTCCGACCTCGATGCGCTCCAGTCTTCCGGGCGGGACAGTCCTCGCCCGCTGCGGCAGCGGCGACCCGGTCACCTTTCTGATCAGTATTACGGAGAGCAGTCTATGCCTGGAGCACGTCCACTGCAAGCCCGCGGTCGAGGCATGGGTGGGGAGAGACGCCCGACGCCGTCGCGATCGGACGCTGATATGAACGCTGATTGCGAGGCGTCCGATGACGGGAACGTATCCCAGCGGCGAGCTGTTCCCAAAAGCCTTCCTGACGAAGTAGGCCAGGGGGGCGCGCCGGCTGCCTTCAGGGTGAGCCTCGCGCTCGCGCTCGACATTACGCGGCAATGCTGCACGCTCGCGCTCGAGGTGGCCGACCTCTCCACCTGCATACGCAGCGAGGTCGAACACTATGTTCTCGAGAGCACAGGAGCGTGTGACCAGCCTCGGTCCGAGGACCTCCTGCACGAAGGGATTGCCATTCTATCAGCGTCGTGTCGCGGTTTCATGGAGATCCTCGGTGTGGCCACGCGTGGAGTCATCGAAGCAGCTCATGATCGCTTCGCCCTCGCCGAGGCGCACTTGGAGCACGCGAAGCGACTGGCCGAAGCGCAGGCCAAGGTTGCGAGCTCCAGCATCCTCGTCGAGGTGCTCGATGGCATGCTCGAGCTCACCTGCGCCCGAAGGGCGCAGGTGGCCGGGCAAGCCGCCGCCGCGCAGGAGCACCACCGGAGATCTCGCCAATGCTTCGCTCGCCTCTCGGAACTGCGCGAGGCCAAGCGCTCACGGGCCGCTTGCCTCGTCGGATCGGCCGTCTCCCGCACCGCGGGAGTGAATAGCGACAAGACACCACTCGCCGAGGCGCGCGCCTTGGCGACATCCGAGTCGGCTGCTGATCTCGAGGTGGCCCCCAACGGCATGTGGTTCCGAGTGCGCGGTGGAGAGAGGGTAAACATGCGGCGCCGCCACGCTATGCGACGGCTGCTCCTCCATCTGGTCGAGCAGCTGCGCGCGGGGGCGCGGCAGGCCGTGCCAATGTCGACCCTTCTCGAGGTGGGCTGGCCGAACGAGCGCATCCTCACCGGCGCGGCCATGAATCGCCTCTACAACGCAGTCGCCGTGCTGCGCAGGCTGGGCCTCGGGGACATGCTCTCGACGGTCGAAGGAGGGTATGCGCTGGATCCCTCGATCTCGGTGAGCTCTTACCCGGCTGAAGTCTGAGAAGAACTAAGGAGCTCTAAGATCGTCTGAGACCGTCTCAGACATATGTATAGACACACGCTCGCCCACCTGCTCGAAGAGTGAGTCGGCCAGGGTCCATGAGCGCGCTGGGTGCGAGGGAGCGCTCCCGTGAAAGCCACGCTTAGGCACGGCGGCGCGAATCCAAGGTGCGACGACCAGAGGGTCGCGTCCGGCAATTCAGGAGCTTCCATGTCCACCGGGTGTCAGGAAATCATGTCGGACCGAGTACCACCGGATGTAGCGAGATACGTCATCGCGCCTCATGCGCTTGCCGAGAACCTCGGCGCCGCCCGTACGTGGCAGCGAATGATGACGGCCCATGTGAAGATGCTCCACGAGCTCGGGGATCGCATCGACCCAGCGTACCTCACAGGGTTCGCTCGCCTCGAGTTGGATCCCCTCCGTGTCCCTTCCATCCCGGAGATCAACAGCCGAATCGAGGCGATTGGCTGGACGGCGGTCTCGGTGGACGGCTATGTGCCATCGCGTGTGTATGCCACGCTCCTCGCGGCGAGGGTGTTTCCGATCGCAACCTTCATGCGCGGCGAGCACCACATCGACTACGCGCCGGCGCCCGACCTCGTACATGACGTGCTGGGACATCTGCCCATGTTGTTCGATCCGCGGCATCGCGCCTACGTACAACGCCTCGCGCAAGTGATGAAGATGGCCCAGGGGAACGACGACGACCAGCGGCTCTACGAGGCGAACCGACACCTGTCCACGCTGATGAGCCGGTGTGCGTCGTCCGAGGAGATCGGCATGGCGGAGGCGCGGGCCCGCCGAGCCAGGATGGCCGCGAGAGAGGCTCCCTCGGAAGAGGCCGCGCTCGGCCGCATCTTCCTCTGGAGCATCGAGTTTGGCCTCATCGGCACCACCAACGAGTTCCGGCTGTTCGGCGCAGCATTGATGTCGTCGCACCAGGAGGGCCGCCTCGCGTGCCACGGTGACGCGCAAATCTGCTCGTACTCGATGGATGTCATCCAGCACGACATCGAATTCTCCAACCTGCAATACAGGTATTACGCTGCCAATGACTATGGCGTGTTCCACCAGGTCCTCACCAGCTACGAATCCCGCATGGCTTCCCGACGAGCGGAGGAGCGCCGTGATGTTGCCTCGAACGCTTGAGCCCGAGTTGATGGACACCGAGGAGGACGCCGCTGAGTACGCGACGATCGCCAACGACACCGTCAACGAGATGTTCGCGCAGCGCTCCGTCGAGCTCGCGCCCCCCGGTGGCCGGCTCCTCGACATCGGCACCGGGCCCGGCCACATCGCGATCCGCATCGCCGAGCTCTCCGATCTCGACGTCACGGCGATCGATCTGGCCGAGACGATGCTTGCCATCGCGCGGCTCCGCGCCGCCGCGTCTCCAGCGCGGCACCGAATCCACCTCGCCCGCGGCGACGCGAAGGCCACGGGATTTCCGGAGCGCACCTTCGACGCCGTGGTCTCGAACAGCCTCGCGCATCACCTACCCGACCCAGCCGCCCTGTTCACGGAGGCAGCGCGCGTGGGCAAGGAAGGCGCGGCCATCCTGATCAAGGATCTGCTGCGGCCGTCTGCCTCCGGCGAGCTCGAGGATCTCGTCCGGCGCTATGCCAGCCATGACACGCCCTACCAGCGTGCGCTGTTCCAGAGCTCGCTGCATGCGGCGCTGACGCTGGACGAGGTCCGCGCCTGCTGCTGGCGCGCCGGGCTCACAGGAGTCGAGATCGCCCAAGTGTCCGATCGCCACTGGGTAGTCGAGCGAGTAACAAGGAGATAACACCATGGTCAGTGCAATTCAATCGTTTACACAGGATGGGGGGCTTCTGCCGGCGGCGCACATCGTCGACAAGTACGAGGCAGAGGACGTGGCGGCGCACCCGCTCTTCGTGAGGCTCAGAGCAAATCCGGTCGATCTGCGGGCCATCTGGTTCCTGGTGGCGAACACCCACGCTGGCATCTCCCCTCACTTCGTTCGTTGGCTCGCCCACACGATCGCTCGCATCGACGACCGTCGCATCGCCTCGCTCATGGCGAGGCAGCTGAATGACGAGTTGGGTAACGGCGATTGCAAGAACATTCACAGTATCCTCCTCGATCGTTTCGTGACTGGCCTCGATGCGTGGCGCCCCAGGGACGCCCGAGGCGACCTGGTCCGGCCGGGGACGCTCCTCGGAGCGCGCTCCTCGGCCCTGTTCGAGGACGCGGACCCCTACGTAGCCGTGGGGGCGCTGATCGTCGCCGAGATCTTCGCCAAGAAGATGGATCGCTGCCTCGGCGACGAGATCCGCCGGCAGAACGCGATCTCGGAGGACGTGCTCACCTGGCTGACCATACACGAAGTGCTCGAGGTCGATCACGCCGAGGACTCCGGTTCGCTCGCGGCGCTGGTCGCGCCGCGCGGTCCGTCCCTCATGTCCACGTGGCGCGGAGCGATCGCGCAATGGGACGCGCTGCTAGAGTTCCTCGACGGTGTGGACGCGCTGTACCTCACTCGTGACACCAGGTAGACCACACAAGGATGTTGACATGAGCGAAGTGCGTTCGAACCGTAACGAAATAAGAGTGCTCGTTACGTCGTCTACTCGTCCGTCGCGACCGCCAATCGCAGCACCGGCGTGCAGCACTTCGACGTCAAGCTTGAGGTGGAACTTTACCTGCGCTCGCTCGATCTGCCCTTCACGATCCTCGGCCCGGTGTTCTTCATGGAGAACTTCCGGCGCGTCTTCTTTGTACCCGGTCTCCGCGAGGGCAAGCTCGTCATCGCCATGTCCGGGCGGCGAATGCTCCAGCAGATCGCGGTCGCCGACCTCGCCCGGTTCACCGTCCTGGTCCTCGAGCGACGCGAGCCATTCCTCAATCGCCCCGTGAATGCGATCGCGACAGCAGAGCAGCCCCGCGCCGCCGCGCCGCTACGCGCCGCTACGCGTGCTCCTCGACCCACTTGCGCGCGGCCGCGAGCGCAGCCGGCACCGCGGAGGCGTCCTTGCCGCCGCCCTGCGCCATGTCCGGCTTGCCGCCGGCGCGGCCGCCGAGCTGCGCCGCCACGTCGCCGAGCAGCTTGCCCGCCTGCACCTTGCCCGTCAGGTCCTTCGTCACCATCGCCACCAGCTTGACCTCGGCGCCGCCGGTCCCGGCCAGGACCACCACGCCCGAGCCGAGCTTGTCGCGCAGCTGATCGCCGGTGTCGCGCAAGACCTTCGCGTCGTCGACGTCGACCGCCGCCGCCAGCACCTTGATGCCCTTGATCATCACCGCCTCGGCCAACAAATCGCGCCCCCCGCCCCCGGACGCGATCCGCTGCTTGAGCTTCTCGATCTCGCGATCGAGCGCCTTCTGCTCGGCCAGGAGCTTGTCGACCCGCGCCGCGATCTCGAACGGGCCGGCCTTGAGCCGCTCGCCGGCGCGAGCCAGCTCGTCCTCGAGCCGGCGCAGGTACTCGAGCGCGCCCGCGCCGGTCACCGCCTCGATGCGCCGCACACCCTGCGCCACACCCGCCTCGCTCAGGATCTTGAACAACCCAATATCGCCCGAGCGCCGGACGTGCGTGCCGCCGCAGAACTCGATCGACGCACCGCCGATCGAGACCACGCGCACGCGCTCGCCGTACTTCTCGCCGAACATCGCGACCGCGCCGCGCTGCCGCGCCTCGTCGATCGGCAAGACCTCGACGCGCGAGTCTGCGTTCGCGCGGATCTCGGCGTTCACCAGGTCCTCGACGCGCCGCTGCTGCTCGTCGGTCAGCGGCGAGAAGTGCGTGAAGTCGAAGCGCAGCCGGTCCGGCGCCACCAGCGAGCCCTTCTGCGAGACGTGCCCGCCGAGCACCTGCTTGAGCGCGTGATGGAGCAAGTGCGTCGCCGAGTGGTTCGCGCGGATCCGCTCGCGCCGCTCGTCGTCCACCTCGAACGTCACCTGCTCGCCGACGGCGATCGCCCCGGCCGTGACCTCGCCGACCAGCACGTGGACGTCGCCGGTCGGCTTCTTCGTGTCATCGATCCGCACCGCGCCGCCGGATGCCCCCCGCACGCTGCCGGTGTCGCCGATCTGGCCGCCGCTCTCGGCATAGAACGGCGTCTGATCGAAGACGAGCTGCACCTTCGCGCCGGCCTCCGCGCGATCGACGCGCGCGCCGCCAGCGAAGATCGCCTTCACCACGCCCGCGCCGCTCGTGCCGCGGCCCTCGTAGCCGAGGAACACGGTCGCGCCGACCTCGCCCGCGAGCGCCTTGTACGCGCCCGCGACCTTCTCGTCCTCCTTGACGTCGAACTTGCTCTTCTCCTGCGCGACCGCCATCTCCGCGACGAAGCCGTCCTTGTCGACGGTGAAGCCGCGCTCGCTAGCGATGATCTCGGTGAGGTCATCCGGGAAGCCGTACGTGTCGTAGAGCTTGAATACGGCCTTGCCGGGCACGATCTTCTGCGCCGCCGCCGCGAGGCGCAGAAACTCGTCCTCGAGCAGCTCGAGGCCGCGGCCGAGCGTGGCGCGGAACCGCTTCTCCTCCTCGAGCGCGACCTCCGTGATGAGCGTCCGCCGCTCCACGAGCTCGGGGTAGTGGCCGCCCATCTCGGCGATCACGCGCGCGCAGACCTCGTGCATGAACGGCCGCTCGATCCCGAGCAGCTTGCCGTGGCGCACGCCGCGCCGGAAGATCCGGCGCAGCACGTACTCGCGCTCGCCCTTGTCGGGGAGCACGCCGTCCGCGATCAGGAACGTCGAGCAGCGCGCGTGATCGGCGATCACGCGCAGCGAGACGTCGCGCTCGGGGTCGGCGCCGTACTTGATGCCGGCGAGCTCGGCGGCCGTGGCGAGGATGCCGGTGAACAGATCGGTGTCGTAGTTCGACGCGACGCCCTGGACGACGCTCGTCACGCGCTCGAGGCCGGCGCCGGTGTCGATCGACGGCGCGGGCAGCGGCAGGAGCGGGCCGCCCGCCTCGCGCCGCTCGAACTGCATGAACACGAGGTTCCAGATCTCGAGCCAGCCGCGCCAGCTCGCCGGATCGGTCGTCGGCCACGCGGCGGGCACGCCGTCCATCGCGTAGTGGATCTCCGAGCACGGCCCCATCGGGCCGGTCTCGCCCATCATCCAGAAGTTGTCCTTCGCGCCGAGGCCGATCACGCGCTCGTCGGAGAAGCCGGTCACGCGCTTCCAGATCGCGCGCGCCTCGTCGTCGGCGCCGACGCCCGGCAGCTTCGGATCGCTGCCGAACACGGTCACGCACATGCGCGACGTGTCGAGCCCGTAGACCTTGGTGAGCAGCTCCCACGCCCCGGCGATCGCCTCCTCCTTGAAGTAATCGCCGAACGAGAAGTTGCCGAGCATCTCGAAGAACGTGTGGTGCCGCGGCGTCTTGCCGACCTCGTCGAGGTCGTTGTGCTTGCCGCCGGCGCGCACGCACTTCTGCGAGGTGGCGGCGCGCTTGTACGGCCGCACCTCGGCGCCCGTGAACACGTCCTTGAACTGCACCATGCCGGCGTTCGTGAACAGGAGCGTCGGATCGTGGGCCGGCACGAGCGAGCTCGAGGCGACGACCTCGTGGCCGCGGCCCTTCCAGAACTCGAGGAACGATCGGCGGACGTCGGCACCGGAGCGATGATCGGCCATGGCGCCGAGACCCTAGCAGATCGGCGGCCGAGAACCGCCGCGCGGCCTAGAACAAGTAGCCGGCGGTCAGGACGCCGCCGTAGTACGTGTCGCGCGCGCCGCCGACGCCGGTGGACCGCATGCCCTCGCCGATGAACGCGTAGCCGAGCGTCTCGAAGCGCACCTCGGCGCGCGCGAAGATGTTCTTCAGCAGCATGTAGTCGAGGCCGCCGCTGCCCTCGAAGCCGGTGATCTTCGCGCGGCCGTACTGCGCCAGGAGCGTGATCTCGCCGGCGTTGAGCGGCAGGAGCAGGGTGGCGTTGAGGTTCAGGACCAGCTTCGACCCGATCGGGTACGCGAAGGTGCCGGTGAAGTCGAACATCGAGTAGCTGACGTCCGGGATCACAGCGTCGCCGTCGATCGTGAACGACTGCGAGTTGTAGCGCAGCGCCGCGCCGATCACCGGCGCGGTCGCGCCCTGGCCGAGCGGGTAGCGGAACGTCGCGCCGATCGCGAGCCGCTGCTCCGCCGACTTGAGCTTCATGTTGGTGTTCGGGTTCTTCGAGTTGATCGAGAGCGCCCGGTCGAACATCAGCGTCACGCCGATGTGGCGGAGGATGTCCTTGCGGTTGTGGCCGAACGAGAGCGGGTACGCCGTCACGTCGATGTACGCGCCCGGCACGGGCGTGCTCTGCTTGTAGCCGGCCGGCCGCTGTGTGACCTGGTTCGGGTCGAAGCTGAACGCCATCCGGCGCGCGGTGAACGACATGCCCACGGCCGCGTCGATGGCGCGCTCGCTCGGCGCGTAGACCGCCGCGCCGGTCAGGGTGACCGACTTGCCGATCTGGGTGTCATCGTCGTCATCGCCGCCGCCGCCGTCGTCGTCGTCCTTGCGGGCGACCTTCTTGGGCTTGTCCTTGTCGTCGTCGTCGTCGTCCTTGACCTTCTTGGGCTTCTCCTCGTCGTCGGCCTTGGGCTTGAGCGCGGCGACCTCCTCGTCATCGGGCTTCTTGCCCGTGCCGGTCTTCTTCGGCTTCTCCTCCGCCACCGGGGTCTTCTTCGGCTTCTCCTCGGCCACCGGGGTCTTCTTCGGCTTCTCCTCGTCGTCGGGCTTCTTCGCCGTGCCGCCCTTCTTCGGCTTCTCCTCCTCGTCGTCGGACTTCTTGACGAAGCCGCCCTTCTTCGGCTTCTCCTCCTCGTCGTCCGGCTTCTTGCCCGCGCCGCCCTTCTTCGGCTTCTCCTCCTCGACCTCCTCGTCACCACCGCCGCTGCCGTCGCGGTTCGACTCGAGGGTGGAGATCACGTCGATCAGCTCGTCCTTGAGGTCCTTGGCGGCGGTGCCGTCGAGCTTCGCCGACTCCGACTTGATGTTGACCGCGCTGCCGACGAGCTCGCCCGAGGCGCCCGAGCGCAGCTTCAGGCGCAGGATGTACTCGTCGCGGCGCTTCTCGACGGTGCCCGACACGACGCCGTCGACCTTCAGCTTCTTGGCGACCTTCTTGATGTTCTTGTCGGTGGGCTTGGCCGCCGACATCTCCTCGGCGGTGCCGTTCCACTTATCCACCGACACGACGGTGTGCGACTTCTTGATCAGTCGCACGACGTCCTCGTGGAACTTCTCCGCCTTGTCGCCCTCGAACTCGAGCACGACGATGCGTTTGCGCCCCGCGTTCGCGACTCCGCTCAGGAGCAGCAGCAGGACGAGGGCGATCCACGCGCTACTTGCCGGAAGTCTTGTTCTCGATCTCGTCATGGCCTGCTCCAGGGTTGGCGGCGAGGGCGACGTGGCCGTTCGCCCATCCAGGATGGGGGGATGCGGACGCGCCGCGAAACTGCAAAGCGAAGTCGGACGGACGGGTCGTGTGCGCCACGGCCGCTTCGTATGTTACGAGCCGCTGCTTCACGAGGTTCGCCAAGGATCGGTCGAACGTCATCATCCCGCGGGGTTGTAGGTCCTCGGCGACCGCGGCGCGGAGCTCGCTCGCCCTGCTTGGATCCTCGATCAGCTCGCGAATTCGATCGTCGTTGACCAGGACCTCGAGCGCCGGGACCATGCCGGCGCCGTCGGCGCGCGGCAGGAGCTGCTGCGAGATGACGCCGCGCAGCACGCTCGCCAGGGTGCGCCGGGCCTGCAGCTGCTGGTGGACGGGGAACAGCTCGACGACGCGGGTCACCGTGTCGCAGACGTCCACCGCGGGCAGCGACGAGAGCACGAGGTGGCCGAGCTCCGCGGCGGTCAGCGCGAGCTCGGCCGTCTCGCGATCGCGGAGCTCGCTGACCAGAATCACGTCGGGATCCTGACGCAACGCCGCGCGAAGCGCCCGCGAGAACGACATCGTGTCGAACCCGAGCTCGCGCTGGCTCAGGACCGAACGCTTGTCCCGCAGCGCGTACTCGATCGGATCCTCCACCGTGATGATGTGGCAGGCCCGCTGCGTGTTGATGTGATCGAGCATGGCGGCGAGCGTGGTCGACTTGCCAGACCCGGCCGCGCCGGTGACGAGGATCAGCCCGCGGGGGTGCCCCGTCAGGTCGAGGACCGCCTGGGGCAGGTTCAGTCGGTCCAGCGGCGGCACGTCGGGCGGTATCAGACGCAGGACCATGCCGACCGATCCACGCTGCTGGAAGAGGCTGACCCGGTAGCGCTCGCCGTCCGCGGTGCTGTAGGCCAGGTCGAGGTCCAGGTGCTGCTCGAAGTCCGCGCGCTGCCTGTCGTTCATCATGTGCTCGGCGAACTCGGCGAGCAGCTCGCGGGACAGGATCTTGACCTCCCGGATGGTCCTGAGATCTCCCTTGATTCGAAAGATGGGCGGGAGACCTGCCTTGAGGTGGACGTCGGACGCCCCGAGCTGGCGGGCGGCGGACAGCACGCGGTCAAGGATCTGGCTCATCGCCGGGGCCCATGAAATTACCACATAGGCCCTCGTCGAATTCGGCGTGCGCCGGGCTCCTGAGTTACCCTTGCGTCGGGATGCATTGCCCGAGCTGCGGCACCCAGAACGAGCCCGACTCCCGTTTCTGCGGAGGATGCGGCGCGCGGCTCGCTGCCGGTAAGAGCCAGCTCGCACCCACGCAGAAGGTCACGAACGACGCGAACGAGATCCAGCCCCGCGCGCAGGCCATGACGCCCGCCCCGCTGCCGGTGGCCGGACCGTCGTCGGTGATCCCGGGCACACCGGTCCCCGGGCCGATATCGATCTCGGGCGCGCCCGCGCCGGTGGTGACGCTGCCGCGGCCGAGCGGGGCCCACGCGCAGCGCGGCTCGAGCGTGCAGAGCGCGGCGCCGGCGCCGCGGAGCGCGAGCACGCCGGCCTCGGCGCTGCCGCTCGCGCCGCCGCCGCCGACGGAGCCGCAGCACCCGAGCGGCCCGCGCAGCATCCCGGGCACGAGCGGCGTCCCGGGGGCAGGCGCGGGCGGCATGCCGGGGATGAGCACGCGCCCCGGCGGCGGCAGTATCCCGCCCGGCACGAGCACGCGCCCCGGCGGCGGCGGTATCCCGCCCAGCACGAGCGCCGGTGCCGGCCCGGGCGGTCCCGGCCCGGCCGCCGGTGGCGGCATCCCCGGCACGGGCGGCTCGTCGCGCCCGCAGCCGGCCCGCGGGCTCAACCCGGTCCAGGCCGCGGCGAGCGGCCGCCGCTGGGCCGTGATCATCAGCGTGCTCGTCATCGATCTCGGCCTGGCCATCGCCGGCGGGTGGCTCTTGCACGAGGGACTCGCCGCGGGCGAGCCCGCTCCGCTGCCGCCGGAGCAGCCGCCTCCTCCCCGTCCGCGGCCCTCGCCGCCTGCGAGTCAGCCATGACCGAAGTATCGGTTGTCTACCGGCCCCTGACATCGGCGGTGTCACTCGTCGGCATGGAGGTGCTCGTCCTCGACACCGACAAGCGCGTGCACGCCGGCATGGAGCAGCTGCTCTCCGAGGCGAACCTCCACGTCACGTGCGTGGCGGAGCCCGAGCGCGCGCTGCGCATGGTCGAT
>Ga0247790_10000150_pt1 | contig 36533 bp, 18 predicted proteins | sample UWRJS171409R4_FD_179913 | JGI IMG/M metagenome (GOLD analysis project Ga0247790, IMG submission 179913) | Soil microbial communities from Arlington Agricultural Research Station in Wisconsin, United States - UWRJ-S171-409R-4 | ecosystem: Environmental > Terrestrial > Soil > Agricultural land...
ACCCGAGACGGAAGCGGTTGGCGCAGGCGCAAGGGAGCGTGGCCATCTCCAAGCTCGCGCGCGGCACCCGCGATCTCGAACCGGCCAAGCTGGCCCGCGGCACGCGGACCCGGATCGCCCCGATCGAGATCGACGAGGACACGATCGTCATCGACGATCCGTCCGAGCTCCCCGAGCCGATCGAGCAGCACGTCGATAGCCACCTCGCGGCCAGCGATGCGGGCGATGCGGGCGATGCAGGTGATGCAGGTGATGACTCGCTCGACGCTGGCGACGACGCCGAGCTCGCCGGCGCGGAGTCCGCGGGCGAAGGGCAGGACGACGGCAGCGCCGCGCACATCGACGCGCGGATGCTCGAGCTCGGCCAGCGCCGGTTCGGGATCACCGCGTTTCGCCCCGGCCAGGCGCTCGCGATTCGCAACGTGCTCGCCGGGATCGACACGCTCGCGATCATGCCGACCGGCGCGGGCAAGTCGCTCTGCTATCAGCTGCCGGCGCTCGAGCTGACCGGCGTGACGCTCGTCGTCTCGCCGCTGATCGCGCTGATGAAGGATCAGCACGACAAGCTCGATCAGCTGCAGATCGAGGTGCTCCGCCTCGACTCGACGCTGTCGCCGCGCGACGAGGCCGCCGCGCTGGCGCGGCTGTCCGAGAACCGGCCGTGCATCGCCTACGTCACGCCCGAGCGGCTCGGCGAGCCGCGGTTCCGCGAGCGCCTCGCGGCCGTGCACGTCGCGCTGTTCGTCGTCGACGAGGCGCACTGCATCTCGCAGTGGGGCCACGACTTCCGCCCGGCCTACCTCGGCCTCGGCGAGGCCGTGCGCGCGCTGCGCAACCCGCCGGTCCTCGCGCTGACGGCGACCGCGCCGCCCAAGGTCAAGGACGACATCCTCGCGCAGCTGCAGATCCCCGAGGCCTCGGTGATCGACATCGGCCTCGATCGGCCGAACCTGCGCTACCACGTCCTCAAGGCGTCGAGCGAGCGCAAGAAGCAGGCGCTGCTCCTGCGCCTGATCGAGAAGCAGGCCGGCTGCGGCATCATCTACGCCGCGACCGTGAAGACGGTCGACGCGCTCGCCGACTTCCTGTGGTCGCAGGGCGTCGAGTGCGGCCGGTATCACGGCCGGATGCGCGCGAAGGACCGCGAGCGCGTGCAGAGCGCGTTCATGGAGCGCAGCGATCCGCGCCTCATGGTCGCGACGAACGCGTTCGGCCTCGGTGTCGACAAGCAGGACCTCCGCTTCGTCATCCACTACAACTTCCCCGGCTCGCTCGAGAGCTACTACCAGGAGGCCGGCCGCGCCGGGCGCGACGGCCTGCCCGCGGACTGCGTGCTGCTCTACCAGCCCGAGGACAAGCGGATCCAGAGCTTCTTCCTCGGCGGCCGCTACCCGACGCCCGAGCAGACCCGGGCGGTGGCGGAGGCGCTCGTCCACGTCACCGGCGGGCGGATCGCCACGTCGGCCGAGGAGAGCAGCGCCGAGCCGGACGACGTCTTCGTGTCGGTCAAGGACATCGCCGAGCGCGCCGACGCGCCAGCGAAGAAGGCGCGCGTCGTGCTGTCGTTCCTCAAGGAGGTCGGGTTCGCAGCGGAGGCGCCCGGCGCGCGGTTCGCGCCGCTCGCAACCGAGCCGCCGAGCCTCGAGAACCTGGCGCGCGCGGCGAGCCGGTACGAGCAGAAGCGGGCGCAGGACCGGGCGCGGCTCGCCTCGATGCTGCGCTACGCGCAGTCGCACCTCTGCCGGACGCGGCTGCTCGTCACCTATTTCGGGTACACCGACGCGCCGGCGTGCGGGTCCTGCGACAACTGCATCCGCAACCCGAAGGCGGCGCCGCCGCGCGACGCCGAGTCGGTGGCCCAGGCCCTGGCGGCGCGGCGCAGCGCGGCTGATCCGGTCACCCGCCGCGCGCTCCTCGAGGAGGCGCTCCGCCGGAACCGCGGGACGGGGCGGGGGCGGGCCCTCAAGATCGAGCGCGTCAAGCGCCCGGTCTTCGGCCCGCTCGAGAAGGGCGACATCGTGCGTCACGCCACCTGGGGCGAGGGCGAGGTCGTGCGCGTCATCGGCGACAGCGTCTACACGTTCTTCCCGGTCCACGGCGAGAAGCTCCTCAAGACGAGCTTCCTCGAGAAGATCGAGAATTGATACCGGCCGCGCAGCGGCCGCCGGGCCGCAGCGCGGGCGCGTGCGGAGCACGCGAGTAGGGCAGCGGAGTCCCCGCGCTTCGCCTCCTCGCTGGCGCTCGGGGCTCAGGTGCGCGCTTGCAGGATCGTCTGGCCGTCGCGCACGTAGGTCGAGCCCGGGATCGCCTTCGCCGCGCGCTTGCCGACGGCGGCGACCTCGGCCAGCGCCGCGTACGTCTTGGCCCGCGAGATCGTGATCGCGGCGATCGAGACCGACATGATCGGGAAGCGGCGCTGCACGCCGAAGCGATCCTTGGTCTCGATGTAGCCGGACTCGCGATCCGCCGGATCGTAGTAGAGCCGGATCAGGTGATCGAAGCGCTCGCAGATCGCGCTGCACACGTTGTCGGCGCACTCGGCGGACGTGATGAACACGAAGTCGTCACCGGCGATGTGCCCGATGAAGTCGCCGGGGCCGCCGTGGCGGTGGACGACCTGGCGGATGACGTCGCCGGTCTGGCGGATCACCGCGTTGGCCTTCGCGTAGCCGTAGTAGTCGTTGAACGCCTTCAGGTTGTCGAGATCGAGGTAGCAGGCGACCGCGGTGGAGTCGCACGTCTCGATGCGGCGCTCGATCTCGGCCTGGATCGCGTCGGCGCCCGGCAGCTGCGTCGTCGGCGACGCGCCGAGCTCGCGCGCCTGGCGATCGAGCGCCTTGGCGACGCGCGCGAGCAGCTCCGCCGCGTCGAACGGCTTGACCATGTAGTCCTCGGCGCCGGAGCGGAACGCGCGGACCTTGTCGGCGACGTCGCCGCGGGCGGACAGGAACATGATCGGCGCCATGCCGATCGCGGTGTCGGAGCGGATCATCTCGGCGCAGCGGTAGCCGTCGATGCCGGGCATGAGCACGTCGAGGACGATCATGTCCGGGCGGAAGCGGCGCGCCTCGGCGAGCGCGACGGTCGCCGAGCCGGCGTCCCGGACCTGGTAGCCGCCGAGCTCGAGCACCTCGCGGCAGATCGCGCGGATCGAGGCGTCGTCGTCGACGATCAGGACGCGCGGCGCCTCGCGGCGGCCGGACTCGACGAGCCGCAGGCACGCCTCGCGGAAGTTCGCCGGCTGGATCGGGAAGTCGAGCACGTCGTCGGCGCCGGCGGCGATGAAGTCGGCGCGGCGCTCGCCGTCGCCGACGACCATGACCGCGGTCTTCGCGGTGTCGGGATCGTACTCGAGGATCGAGAGCAGGTCGTCGGCGCGCGACATCCCGCTCGACACGACGGCGAGCGCGGGGCGCTCGGTGCGCGCGATCGCGAGCGCGCCGTCGACGTCGTTGGCGACGAGCACGCGATCGGTGAGCGACATGAGCAGGCCCTTGAGGAGGAGCGCGCGGCGCGGATCGTCGTCGATGACGAGCGCCGACGAGCCCTCGCCCAGGCCGCGGCGGCGCGGCGGCTCGACCGGGCTCGGCGGCGCCTTCGTGTCGACCCGCGCCGAGACGGGCAGGGTGAACACGAACTTCGTGCCCGAGCTGCCGGACTCGACCCAGATGCGGCCGCCGTGCGCCTCGATGATCGTGCGCGAGATCGAGAGGCCGAGCGCCGTGCCGCCGACCTTGCGACCCGCCGTCGAGAACGGCTCGAACACGCGCTCGCGGTCCTCCGGCGCGATCGGCTCGCCGGAGTTGTAGACCGAGACGCCGACGACGTCCTCGGACAGGGACGGCCCGAACACCTGGACATCGATCACGCCGCCCGTGGGCGCGAACCGGATCGCGTTCGTCAGGAGGTTGCCGAGCACCTGCGAGAGCCGCTCGGGATCGCCGAGGATCGAGATGTCGTCGGCGTACCGGCCGAGCACGATCGTGAGCTGCTTCGCCGACGCCGCCGCGCGGTAGCGATCGATCACCTCGCGCGCGAGCCGATCGAGCTGCACCGGCGCCGCCGCGATCGTGATCGTCCCGGCCTGCGCGCGCGCCAGATCGAGCAGCTGATCGACGAGCTGGTTCATCCGCGTCGCCGCTTGCCGCGCCATCTCGACGTAGCGGAGCTGGCGATCCGACAGCGGACCGGCGTAGCCCGACAGCACGATGTCGAGCGCGCCCGCGATCGACGTCAGCGGCGTGCGGAGCTCGTGCGACATCACCTGCGCGAACTCGGCGCGCCGTCGCGCGAGGTCCGCGGTGTCGCCGAGATCGCGCAGGACGACGATCGCGCCGACGATCGTGCCCGCCGAGAGGCCGCCCTCATGCAGTGGCGTCACCACCTGGTGCAGCACGCGATCGCCGATCCGGACCTCCTCGCGCACTGGCTGCCCGTCGCTCGCCGTCGCGGCGAGGTCGAACGGGTAGAACCCGACGATGTCTTTCAGGTACGTCGTGTCGACGGCCGCATCGAGCGGGATCCCGAGCATCTCGCGCGCCGCACGGTTCACGTAAACCTCACCCGACCGCGTGTCGGCGAGGATCGCTCCGTCGGCCATCGCGTCGACAGCGATGCGTAGCTCGTTCACCCCAACTGGCATTCGTTAGCAATCATACCCAAAAAATCGATTGAGTATGTGTAGCAGAGGAGTGGTGGAATGCACGTAAATTACGTCTCTTGTGCGTCGGCCCGCCGAAACGTGCGCTCTAAGGCAGCGTAGTAGCCGCCCCGCGTCACGAGCTCGTCGTGGGTGCCTTGTTCGACGACAACCCCGCGATCCATCACGACGATCAGGTCGGCGTTGCGGATCGTGGAGAGGCGGTGGGCGATGACCAGGGTCGTGCGGCCGCGCATCAGCTCGGCCACGCCGCGCTCGATCAACCCTTCGGCTTCGGGGTCGACGTGGGCGGTTGCCTCGTCAAGGATGAGGATCTCGGGATCGCGCACGAGCGCGCGCGCGAACGCGACGAGCTGGCGCTCGCCGGCCGAGAAGTTGCTGCCGCGCTCGGTGACGCGGGTCGTCACGTCGGCGCCGCGCCGCGCCAGGGCGCGATCGAGGCCGACGCGGCGGACCGCCTCGTCGAGCTGCGCGCGCTCGTAGGACCGGCCGAGCGCGATGTTCTCGGCGAGCGTCCCGGCGAAGAGCAGCACGTCCTGCGAGACGACGGTGATCCGGCGGCGCAGGTCGTCCAGCGCTAGCTCGCGGATGTCCACGCCGTCGAGCCGGATCGTGCCGCGGTCGCGCTCGTAGAGCCGCGTCAGGAGCTTGATGAGCGTGGACTTGCCCGAGCCGGTCGCGCCGACGATCGCGACGGTCGCGCCGCGCTTCACGGTCAGGTCCACGCCGCGCAGCACGGGCTCGGCGCCGTAGCTGAAGTGGACGCCCGCGAGGGCGATCGCGGTGTCGGGGCCAACGTCGGGCTTGCCGTCGGGCCTGGGCGCGGCCGTCGGGACGTCGGCGCCCGCGGCGGCGTCCTTCCGGGCGCCCGCGGCCGCGGCGCCGCCGTCGGCCGCGGGGCCGTCCGGCTCGTGCGTGTCGAGGAGCTGGAAGATGCGCTCGAGTGCCGCCATCGCGCCCTGCATCGTGGCGTACTTCTGGGACAGGTCGCGCACCGGGCCGAAGAACCTGTTGATGTACTCGATGAACAGCCACAGCTCGCCGAGCACCCTCGGGTCGCGGTAGCCAGCGACGTACCAGATGATGGCCGCGATCGCGAGGGTGCCGATCGCCTCGACGATCGCGTACATCCACGCATCAGCGCGGATCTGACCGAGGTACGCGTCGCGGTGACCGGCGTTGATCTCGTCGTACTCGCGCTGCGCCGTGGCCGCGCGTCCGAGCAGCTGGACCACCTTGATGCCGGACAGGTGCTCCTGCGCGAACCCGTTCATCGCGGCGAGCCGCACGCGGATCTGGCGGAACGACGCGCGCATCAGCCGGCGCGAGTACTCGATGATCACGACGAGCAGCGGCAGCGTGAGGAGGACGAGCAGGGTCAGCTTCGCGTTGATCGACAGCAGGATGACGACGATCGCGAGCATCTTGACGACGTCGGAGATCAGCGTGATCGCGCCCTGCGCGAACATCTCGTTGAGGCTCTCGATGTCGTTCGTCATGCGCGTCATCAGGCGCCCGACGGGGATCCGGTCGAAGAACGCGGCGCGCTGCGCGAGCACGTGATCGAAGATCGCGATCCGCAGCGCGTGCATCGTGCGCTGGCCGGCGAGCTGGAGGTACCAGGTCTCGCACAGGGACGAGCCGCCTTGCGCGAGGACGAACGCCACGTAGACGAGCGCGTCGAGCGGCAGCAGGTCGATCTTGCCGAGGAGGATGTGATTCTTGAGTGCGTACCGAAACAGCATCGGCTGCACGAGATCGAGGCCGATCGTGATCGGCATGAACAGCGCCCACGCGATCAAGAGCTTCCGGTGTGGCCGCACGAACGACCACAGCTTGCGGAGCAGGTCGAGATCGTAGGCTTTGCCGAGGACGGCCTCCTCGCCGGGGATCATCGTCGGCTTCGGCGCGGGCTGCGGGGCCGTGGTCGTCGCCGTGGTCACGACGCCTCCCGGTGACGCTGGAGCTCGGTGTCGAGCTGCGTCCGGTACAGCTCGCTGTAGAGGCCGCCCTCGGCCAGGAGCTGCTCGTGCGTGCCGCGCGCGACGATCTTGCCTTGATCGAGCACCGCGATCTGATCGGCGTCCTTGATCGCGGCGACCCGGTGCGAGATCAGCACGGCTGTGCGCCCGTGCAGGACGGAGCGCAGGTGCTTCAGGATCGTCCGCTCGGTCTCGGCATCGACCGACGACAGCGAGTCGTCGAGGACGAGCAGCCGCGGCTGCGCGGCGAGCGCGCGGGCGAGCGCGACGCGCTGGCGCTGGCCGCCCGACAGCGTGATGCCGCGCTCGCCGACGATCGTGCCGAGCCCCTCGGGCATCGCGGCGAGATCGCGGACGAGCCCGGCCGCGGTGGCCGCCTCACCCACGCGCGGCTCGTCGCGCAGATCTGCGGCGGCGGCCGTGCCGACGACGCGCTCGAGCTCGCGCGCGCGGGCGGCGGGGAGCGCCGAGCCGCCGCCGTAGCCCATCGCGATGTTGTCCGCGATCGTCGTCGAGAACAGGAACGCCTCCTGCGGCGCGTACCCGATCTGCGCCCGCAGCGAGGCGAGCGGCAGCGCGGTGATGTCGCGGCCGTCGATGAAGATCGTCCCGGCGGGCACGTCGATGAGCCGGCACAGCGCGTCGACGAGCGTGCTCTTGCCAGCGCCGGTGCGCCCGACGATGGCGGTGACCGTGCCAGGCGTGAGCTCGAGCCGGATGTCCTCGAGCAGCGTGCGGTCGCCGATCCTCACCGTGAGGCCGCGGAGCTCGACGCGCGCGGGCAGGGGCGAGGCTTCTAGCGGCGGGCCCGCCCCGTCGGGGATGTCCGGCTGCGTGCGCTTGAGCTCGACGAGCCGGACCCAGGAGGCGCGACCACGCTGGACGAGCGCGAGCAGAAACCCGAGCGTCAAGGCCGGCCACACGAGCCGCGCCACGTACAGGGCGAACGCGACGAGCTCGCCCCCGGTCATGTCGCCCCGGACGATCGCGCGGCCACCGAACAGGAGCAGGATCGGCATGCCGAGCGCGGCGAGGCCAGAGAGCATGGGCCCGAGCTGGATCCGGACCTTCGCGGCCTCCATGTTCGCGCGCAAGAGTCGGTCGCTGCCCGCGATGAACCCGGTGCGTCGCTCCTGCTCGAGCCCGTACGTCTTGATCACGTGGATCGCGCCGAGATCTTCCTGGATCCGCGACGACAGCGTGCCGAGCTCGCCTTGCACTTGCCGCATCGTCATGAAGATCCGGCGGCTGATCGCCTGGCCGACGACATAGATGAGCGGGAACGGCAGGATCACCAGCAGCGTGACGAGCGGATCCATCCGCAACATCATGGTGGGCACGGTGATGAACGAGAGCACTGCGTTCGAGAGGCTGACCAGGCCGAAGCCCCAGACGGCCCGCATGGTCTGGACGTCGTTGGTGAGGCGCGACATCACGTCGCCGACCGGGTGCTCGCGGTAGTACGCTGGCGACTGCTTCATCATGTGGCCGAACAGCTCCGAGCGCAGGTCGTACTCGGCGGCCCGGGCGGCGTTGAAGATCCAGACGCGCGACCAGATCCGCGTCAGCGCGGTCGCCACGGCGAACCCGACGATCCCGGCGCACAGGACGAGCGCGTGCGCGCGGTCCGTGCTGAGCGCGTCGACCGCCTGCTTCATCATCTCGGGCACGCCGAGGTAGCAGAGGTTGGTCAGGAGCATCATCACCACGCCCCAGGCCAGGCGGGTGCGATAGGGCCGCAGGTAAGCGAGGGAGCTCGGCGTGGCGGCCTCTGCGCTGCTCACGACGCTCGCGACACCTTCGCGTGGCGGCACGCGCGAACGTTACACCCGAGCTGCCGGCTCGCCCATGGGCGCGCCGCCCGTTCGTGGGTGGCGGTGCCGATCGATCGGGCGGGGGCCCGGCAGCGACCGGTGGCGAGCCGGCGGCGGACCGGCGGGCGGTCTCGCTTGCTTTCTTTAATGACGCCGCGACCGGGATCGGTGCCAGCCGACGTTGTCACCTCGGAGGTTTCGTCGATACCATCGCCTCCTCGCGATGGCCGACCTGCCTTCGATCCTCGCTGTACTCGAGCGCGATCCGGATGACACCCAGGCAGTCGAGGCGCTGGCCGGCGCGGCCCGTGAGGCGCCGCCGGATGTCCGCGCGTCGAGGTTCTCCGCGACGCGCCAGGTGCTGGCGGGCCGCGGCCGTCCCGACGTCATCGTCCGGCTGCTCGACGCCGAGCTCGCGGCGACGGCCGAGCCGGATCGCAAGGCCAGCCTCCTGCTCGAGAAGGGCATGGTGCTCGACGGAGATCTGCTCGACGTGCCCGCGGCGCGGGCCGCATTCGAGGAGGCGCTCGCGCTCCGGCCGGACGACGCGAAGGTCGACGCGAAGGTCAGAGAAGCGCTCGAAGAGGCGGTCGACGACCTCGATCTCGCCGCCAGCAACTGGCAGAAGTTCGCCGACAAGTATCAGCGCGAGGCCGAGGCGTCCACCGATCACACCCTCGCGACCAGCCTCTACGTGTCCGCGGCCGAGACGTACGGCCGGTTCGCGCCTGATCGCCCCGAGGCCGAGGCCTACCTGTGCAAGGCGCTCGAGATCGATCCCCGGAACGGCAAGGCTGCGTTCCACCTGACGCGCCTCCTGCGGCGGCAGGAGCGGTGGGCCGATCTCGTGGCGCACCTCGAGCAGCTGGCCGAGGCGGCGGCGCCCGGCGACGAGAAGATCGCGGCGCTGCTGATGGTGGCGGACGTCGCGCGCGCGCACCTGGGCGGCGAGGGGGCGGCGCGGGCGGACGCTGCGCACAGGCGCGTCCTGCAGATCGATCCGGCGCACCCCCAGGCGCTGCACGCGGTCACGCAGCAGCTCGCGGCGACGCAGAACTGGATCGCGCTCGTCGCGGTGTACCAGGCGGCGCTCAAGGCGCGGCGCGATCAGGAGGATCTCGGGATCCTGCTCCAGATCGGGGCGCTCTTGTGGCGCCAGATCGGCGACTTGGATCAGGCGGAGGAGTACTTCCGCCGCGTGCGCAAGCTCGAGCCGGCGCACCCGACCGCGCTCGACTTCTACCGCGAGTACTACCCGGCCAAGGGCGAGCCCCAGAAGCTGCTCGCGATGCTCCGCCAGGTCGAGAAGTCGCCGCGCGCGAAGAGCGACAGCGTGAAGCCGATCGGCCTCGAGATCGCGCAGCTCGCCGAGGCGCAGAACAACCCCGAGAAGGCGATCGAAGCCTGGAAGCAGCACCTGCGCGCGGAGCCGACCGCCGAGTCGGCCGCGCAGGCGCGCGCGGCGCTCGCGCGCCTGTACCGCAAGACCGAGAAGTGGAACGCGCTGCTCGATCTGATGAAGGAGGAGATCGATCGCGTCCCCGAGTCGGACGTCGCCGCGCGCGTCGCGCGGCTCCACGAGATCGTCGAGATCTACCGCGACAAGCTGCGGCTCGACGTGATGGTCATCAACACGTACAACGCGATCCTCAAGCTCGATCCGGACAACCGCCGGGCGACCGACGAGCTCGCGGCCAAGTTCCGCGCGCTCGGGCGGTGGAACGATCTGATCGCGGTCCTGACGAAGAAGGCGGAGTCGCCGCAGGCGCCGGGCGGCGTCACCGACGCCGAGCGCGTGGAGCTCCTGCGCGAGATCGCGAACCTCTGGTCGGAGCGGTTCGGCAACCACGCGAACGCGATCCGCCCGCTCGAGCGGATCCTCGAGCTGTCGCCGGGCGACGAGGACGCGCTCTCGCGCCTCAAGGAGATCTACACGAAGCGCCGCCAGTGGCGCGCGCTGGTCGACGTGCTCGCCCGCGAGGCGAACGTGCTGCCGCCCGAGGAGAAGCGCACCAAGCAGGGGGAGATGGCGCGGCTCGCCGCCGAGCGGCTCGGCGACACGCGGCTCGCGATCGAGATCTACAACGGCATCCTCGCCGACGCGGGGCCCGATGGCGGCGGCACCAGCGCCCCGCCGGAGACGCTCGCCAGCCTCGCCGCGCTGTACGACCGCGAGAAGCGGTGGCTCGCGCTCGCCGAGATCCTGCACCGCCAGGTGGCCGCGGCGCTCGCCCCGCCGGCGCGGCCGAAGGAGGCGATCGCGCTGCTCGAGAAGCTCGGGCAGATCTACTCCGATCGGCTCGCCGCGCCGAAAGCCGCCGCGGAGGTGTGGACGCAGGTGCTCGATCACGAGCCGGCCCACGCGCGGGCGCTGCGCACGCTGCGCGAGCTGTACGCGACGGCCGGCGACTTCCACGGCCTCGAGCGGCTGTACGCGCGGCTCGGGCAGGAGGAGGAGCTGGTCGACGCGCTGCTCGCGATCGCCGACCGCCTCGAGGGCAAGGCGCAGCGGCTGCCGCTTGTCGAGCGGGCCGCGCAGCTCGCCCAGCAGCGCGCCGACGCGGCGCCCACGGCGCCCGCGGGAGTCGTGTCGGGGCTCATGTCGGGATCGAGCGGGGCGATCCCGCTCGTGCCTGGCGCGGGGATGACGAGCGGCCCGGTGCGGGTGGGCGGCATCCGCGCCAAGCGTGGTGCCGACGAGAACCCGGCGGAGGCGGCGCTCGAGCGGGCGCGCCAGGTCTGGGAGCGCGTGCTCGCCGTCGAGCCGCAGCACACGGGCGCCGCCGCGGCGCTCGCGCCGATCTACACCAAGCAGGAGAAGTGGGCGCGGCTCATCACGGTCCTCGAGATCGAGCTCGCCGCGGCGCCGGACGTGCCGGCGCGGCTCGCCAAGATCGCCGAGATCCGGCGGATCTGCGAGCAGCGGCTCGCGTCGCGCACGCTCGCGTTCACGTGGACCCTGCGCGCGTTCGAGCTCGCGCCGGCGAGCGACGCGCTGTTCACCGATCTCCTGCGGCTCGCGAGCGAGCCGGAGCAGTGGCGCGAGATCGCCGCGATGTTCGAGAAGCACGCGTCCCGCACGGGCGAGCCCCGGCTCGACGACAACACCCGGCTGAGGCTCTACCGCGAGCTCGCGCGCATCGCGAGCCGCCGGCTCGGCGATCCCGAGCGCGCGCGCGCCTTCCACCGCCAGGTGCTCGGGCTCGCCCCGGACGACCGCGAGGCCGAGCAGCACCTCGAGGAGCTCGCGATCCAGCTCCACGACTGGCCCGAGCTGCTCGCGTCGTACCGCCGGCGCGCCGCGCGCGAGCCGGATCCCACCGAGCGCGCGTCGCTCCTCATCGAGATCGCCTCGCTCCAGGAGGAGAAGCTCGTCGATCTCGACGGCGCGGCCGCCACGTACAACGAGGCGCTGCAGGCGCTGCCCGGTCAGCTCCGGGCGCTGCGCGCGCTCGCGCGGATCGAGGAGGCGCGCGGCGACTGGGACTCGCTGGTCGGCGTGCTCTCCGTCGAGCTGCAGCAGACGCAGGACGGCCAGCCCCGCTTCGATCTGCTGATGCGCCTCGGCAGCCTCGAGGAGCAGCAGCTCGAGCGGATGAGCACCGCGCTCGCGTACTACCGCGAGGCGATCGCGATCCTCTTGCCGAATGGCGGCGTGCGGCCGGCGGCCCTCGCGGCGATCGCGCGGTTTTTGCCGCTCGAGGGTCCGGGCGGCCGGGTCGATCCGCGGGAGCGCGTCGGCGCGGCGCGCATCGCGCTGCCGTGGTTCGAGCAGGGCAAGAACCTGCCGCTCTTGGCGCTCGCGCTCGAGGTCATCCGCGGCGGCGCCGCGACGAAGGACACCGAGCGGCTCGAGATCGATCGCCAGCTCATGCGGCTGTACCACACCGATCTCGGCGATCCGGCCGCGGCGTGGACGACGGGCCTCCGCGTGATCGCGGCGGTGCCAGCGGACGCCGAGGTCCGCGCGATGCTCGGCGTGCTCGCCGGCCAGCTCGGCCGCGACGGCGAGTGGGCGCGCCAGCTCGCCGGCGCGCTCGCGACCCTGCGCGGCCGCCCGCTCCCCGAGGACGAGGCGGAGGCGGTCGCCGCCAAGCGCGACATCCGCGCGGTCGCCACCGCGCTCGCGAAGCTCGCGGCCGAGCGGCTCGCCGACCGGCCGACGGCCGAGCGCGCGTGGCAGGCGGTGCTCGAGGTCGAGCCGGCCGCGCCGGACGCGTTCGACGCGCTCGCGGACGCCTACCGGGCGGAGCAGCGGTGGACCGATCTGCGCGCGCTGCTCGAGCGGCGCATCGAGGTCACCGAACAGAAGTCGGTCCGCCGCAACGTGCTGCTCGAGCTGGCCGCGCTCGAGCGCGACGTGCTCGCCGACCCGGCGCGCGCGATCGACGCGCACCGCCGCGTGCTCGATCTGGAGATCGGCTACCTGGCGTCGTACCAGGCGCTCGATCGGCTGTACACGCAGGGCGAGCAGTGGCAGGAGCTCGAGGAGCTGCTCGCGCGCGAGGCCGAGCACGTCAAGGAGCCGCGCGAGCGGGTGGAGCTCTCGTACCGGCGCGGCGAGCTGTTCGCGCACCGGCTCTCCGATCCGCAGCGGGCCGTCGATCTGCTCGAGCTGGTCATCGCGCAGCGGCGCGATCACGCCGCGGCGCGCAAGCTGCTCGAGGAGCTGCTCCCGACGCCGGACGTCACGCTGCGCGTGGCGCGCCTGCTCGAGCCTCTGTACGAGCAGGACAAGCAGTGGCGGGAGCTCGTCTGGGTCCTGCGCGCGCAGCGCGGGCTCGCCACGGGCATGGAGGCCGTCGAGCTCCTGTCGCGGATCGCCGCGATCGAGGAGACCGAGCTCGGCGGCGCGGACAAGGCGTTCGCCGCCTGGCTCGAGGTGCTCGGGCTCGATCCGACGCACGAGCGGGCGCGCGTGGAGCTGGTGCGGCTGGCGAGCGCGCTCGATCGGTGGGACGAGACGACCGCGGCGCTCGAGGCAGCGGCCGCCGCGGCGCCCGTCGGGGACGTGGCGACGCGGAGCGCGCTGCTCAGCGAGCTCGCGGCGTACTACGACGCCCTGCTCGTCGACGCGCCGCTCGCGATCGCGGCGTACCGCCGGCTGCTCGACATGGAGGGCGCGCAGCTGGTCACGATGCGCCGGGCGGCGCTCGCCCTCGCGCGGCTGTACGAGGAGTCGGAGGCGTGGCCCGAGCTGCGCGCGGTCATGCGCAAGCAGGCGGAGTGGGCCGAGACCGGCGAGGAGCGGCGCGGGCTCCTGTCGCGGGTCGCCAAGATCGAGGAGCAGCAGCTCGACGACCGCGAAGCCGCGATCGGCACGTGGCGCGATGTGCTCGACGAGTCCGCGATCGACCCCGAGGCGCTCGACTCGCTCGAGCGGCTGTACCAGGCCGGGCAGCGGTGGCGCGATCTGATCGACATCCTGCGCCGCAAGCTCGATCACGCCGACTCGCCGTCCACGGCGCGCGAGCTGCTCGGCCGGATCGCGGACATCCACGAGGTGATGCTCGAGGAGGCGGACGAGGCGATCGCCGCGCACCTCGAGGTGCTCGATCGCGACGCCACCGATCGGCGCGCGCTCGCCGAGCTGGCGCGGCTCTACCGCGCCGGCGGCCGGCACGCCGATCTGATGGAGATCCTCGAGCGCCAGGCGGCGCTCGATCCGGGGGTGCGGATCGCGCTGCAGATCGAGATCGCGCTGCTCCTCGCGGGCTCCCTCGGGCGCCCGACGGAGGCGCTCGATCGGTGGGCCGACGTGCTCGCGTCCGAGCCGCGGCACCCGCAGGCGCTCGGCGCCGTCGAGGCCGCGCTCGAGGATCCGGATCTCCGCGCGTCCGCGGCCGACATCCTGCGGCCGGTCTACAGCGCCACCAGCGAGCACGCGCGGCTGGCCTCGCTGCAGCTCCGCGCGGCCGAGTGGACCGACGAGCCGGCGGCCAAGCTGCGCGCGCTGGCCGAGGTCGTCACGCTGCGCGAGCACAAGCTCGGCGACAAGGCGGGCGCGTTCGAGGCGCAGCTGCTCGCGCTCCGCCACGCGGCGACCGAGCCGAACCTGGCGCGCGTCGTCGCCGAGACCGAGCGCCTCGCCGGCGAGCTCGGCCGCGAGGCCGCGCTGATCGACACCTACCGCGAGGTGGCGCCGAACGTGCTCGACGCCGAGATCCAGCGCCGGCTCTACCTCGACGTCGCCGACCTGTCGCGCGCCGTGCGCCAGGACCTCGGCGTCGCGCGCGAGTACTACGAGAAGGTGCTGCAGGCGCAGCCCGACGACCGCCGCGCGCTCGCCGCGCTCGAGAGCATCTACCGCGCCACGAGCGACGACGAGGCGCTCGTCGAGATCCTCCTGCGCCAGGCCGATGCCGCCAGCTCCGACGTCAACGACCGCGTCGGCGCGCTCGTCGAGGCGGCCGGGCTCTACGTCCAGCTCCGCCGGCCGGACGACGCGATCGTCACCTGGGAGCAGGTGCTCGCCGTGGCGCCCGAGCGTCGCGACGCGGTCGCCGCGCTCGAGGGCCTGTACCGCGAGCAGGGGCGGTGGCCGGACGTCGTCGATCTCTACGAGCGGCGCCTGGGCTTCGCCACCTCCGTCGAGGAGGCGGTCTCGCTGCGCGTCCAGCTCGGCGAGATCCACGAGAAGCAGCTGCGCGACTTCGAGACCGCGATCGACAACTTCAGCGCGGCCTTGTCCGGCGATCCGCGCAACGCCACGGCGCTCGCCGCCGTCGAGCGCTACCTCGTCGATCCGGATCTCCGCGTCGTGGCGGCCGAGGTGCTCGAGCCGATCTACGTCTCGCAGCACCGCTGGAAGGATCTGATCCGCGTCTGGGAGGCGCGCCTCGAGGGCACCTCCGATCCGAAGGATCGGCTGCGGCTCACGCGCTACGTCGCGCGGCTCTACGAGGAGCAGCTCGAGAACCTCGAGCACGCGAGCGTGTGGTACGCGAAGGTCTTCCGCGAGGCGCCGGACGATCCGGCGGTCCGCGATCAGCTGCAGCGGCTCGCGTCGATCATCGGCAACTGGGACTTCGTCGCCGAGACGTACCAGGCGTACCTCGACGAGGAGCAGGGCGATCCGGGGGACATGCGCGAGGTGGGGATCGCGGTCGCCACGATCTACGACCGCCGGCTCAACGACGTCGCCCGCGCCTACCAGGCGTACCGGCGCGCGCTCGCGATCCTCGTCGAGCACGCGATCCCGAACGAGCGCGAGCTGATCCGCCGGATCGAGGAGGTCCTGTCGCGGGCCAAGAAGTGGGCCGAGCTCATCACGATCTACGAGGACGTCGCGGCGCGCGCCGACGACGATCTGCGCCGCGAGGTCCTGATCAAGCGGGCGCGGCTGCTCGAGGACGGCCTCGCCGATACGGCCCGCGCGGTCGACGGCTGGCGCGAGGTCCTCGACCACGTGGCGGGCGGCGCCACGCCGCAGGCCGCCCACGCCTACCGCGAGGCGGTGACCGAGCTCGAGCGGCTCTACCGCGCGCGCAGCCAGTGGCATGACCTGGTCGCGCTGCTCGAGTCGCGGATCGGCGACGTCATGAGCCGCGGCGGCCATCCCGACGAGCTGGCCGAGCTGCGGCTCCGGCTCGGCGAGGTGTTCGAGATCCAGCTCCGCGACATCTCGGCGGCGATCGATCAGCACGAGCACGTGATCTCCGAGGGCCGGTTCTGGGAGCGCGCGGTCGCGGCGCTCGAGCGGCTCGTCGTCAACATGGACCACCGCGAGCGGATCACCGAGCTGCTCGAGCCGGTGTACCGCGAGCAGGACTGGTGGCAGAAGCTGGTCGTCATCCTCGACGCCAAGCTCGACTACATCCGCGATCCGGTCGATCAGGTGTCCGTGCTCCACGAGATCGCCAAGATCCACGAGGAGCGGGGCGGGGCGCTCGGGCTCGCGCTCAAGGCGCTCGCCCGCGCGTGGCGGATCGACGTCTCCGACGAGGAGAGCCTCGGCAAGCTGCTCGCGCTCGCGGGTCGGCTGCGCGCGTGGGACGACACCGTGGTGACGCTCGAGGAGGGCGCCGCCGTGGCGCCGAACATCGACCTCGGCGGCTCCTTGTGGGCGCGCGCCGCGGAGATCCACGAGGTGCACCGCCACGATCGGCCGCGCGCGATCCTCGCGTGGCGCAAGGTGCAGGAGGCGCGCCCCGACGACATGCAGCCGCTGTCGGCGCTCGATCGCCTGCTCGCGCGGGAGGAGCGGATCGCCGAGCTCGTGAAGGTCGTCGAGCGGCGCTCCGAGCTGGCCGAGGACCCGAACGTGCGGCTCGTGCTCCTGCACCGGGTCGCCGCGATCTACGAGGAGACGCTGAAGAACCCGCAGGCGGCGATCGCGGCGTACAAGAACGTGCTCTCCGCCGACGACGCCGACCTCGAGGCGCTCGATGGCCTCGAGCGCCTCTACCGCGGGACCGGCAACGAGCCGCGCGAGCTCGTGCAGGTCATCGAGCGCAAGATCGAGCTCGCGAACGATCCGGTCGAGGCGTCGCTGCGCCGCGAGCTGCGGCTCGCCGCGGCGCAGGTCTACGAGCAGCAGCTGTCCGAGGTCTACCAGGCGATCGGCCAGCTCACGGCGGTCCTCGACGAGGACGCCGAGGACGAGCGCGCGCTGGCCGAGCTCGATCGGATCTACTCGCGCGAGAAGATGTGGCCGGAGCTGCTCGACGTCCTCGATCGCCGGGCGACCGTCGCCAAGGCCCCGGTCGTGCGCGCCGATCTCGCGTTCCGCGCCGCGTCGCTCGTCGAGCGCGATCTGAGCGATCCGGAGGCCGCGGTCCCGCGCTACGGCGGCGTCCTGCAGATCGTGCCGGCGCACGCCGGGGCGCGCGCCGCGCTCGAGGCGCTGATGACGCGCGACGGCTTCGTCGAGCCGACGGCGGCGATCCTCGAGCAGGTCTACCGGGCCGATCGCGACGCGGCTGGCCTCATCGGCGTGTACGAGCGCCGGCTCGCGGTGGGCGTGGGCGACGCGCGCTCCGACTGGGCGAGCCTGGCCGACGTCCACGAGACGATCGCGAACGCGCCGGCCGCGGCGTTCACCGTGTGGTCGCGCGCGATCCAGGCCGATCCCGACGAGGCCGAGCTCTTGAAGCCGCTGCTCCGGCTGGCCGAGAGCCAGCGCCTGTGGCGCGAGCTGGCGCAGCGCCTGGATCAGCTCCTGGGCGAGACGCTGCCGCCGGACGTCGATCAGCTGTACTCGATGCAGCTCGGCGAGATCGCGCGCGATCGGCTGGACGACGTCGATCGCGCCGTGCGCGCGTTCGAGCGCGCGACGAGCGGGCCGGAGCCGCGGCCGGCGCTCGCCGCGCTCGCGCAGGTGCTCGAGCGAGCGAGCCGGTGGCCGGAGCTGGCCGTGGTGCTGCGGCGCCAGGCCGACGCCGCCGAGGGCAGCGCCGCCACCGCGGAGTACCTGCACAAGCTCGGCGAGCTCTCCGCGGGGACGCTCGGCGACGCGCGCGCCGCGATCGCGGCGTACCGCGAGGTGATCGGCATCGACGCGGCGCACGCCGGCTCGCGCGCGGCGCTCGAGCGCATGCTGCGCGCGGCGGCGGACGGGAGCCGCGGGCTCGAGCGGGGCGAGGTCCTCGAGATCGTCGAGATCCTCGAGCCCCTGGTCGAGCAGGACGGCGACGACGCGCGCCTCGCGCTCGTGGTCGAGTCCCGCCTCCGGGTCACCGACCATCCGGTGGATCGCGCGGCGCTCCTGCAGCGGCTGGTCGAGCTCTATGAGCAGCGGCTCCGCGACGGCGCGCGCGCGCTCGACACGGCGCTGCGCTGGCTGGCCGCCGATCCGGCGGCGGGCCAGGCGCTGCACGACATCGAGCGGCTCGCCGGGGTGCTCGGCCAGTGGGCCGAGGCGGCGCGGCGCGTCGGCGAGATCGCCCGCGCGCCCGGCGCCGAGCGCCGCGATGCCGACGCGCAGGTCGCGCTGCTCGTGTTCCTCGGCCGGATCCAGCGCGAGCGGCTCGGCCAGCTGGACGACGCTGTGGCGGCGTTCCGCGCCGCGCTCGCCCTCGAGCCGGCCTCGCTCCCCGCGCTCGACGATCTGATCATCATCCTGCGCCAGCGCGGCGAGCCCAAGGCGCTGGCCGAGGCGCTGCGCCAGCGCGGGCGCGCGCTCACCGAGATCCCGGAGAAGCGCGCCGCGTTCGCCGAGGTCGCGCGGCTCCTCGAGCGGGCGGGCGACCGGGCGGGCGCGCTCGCCGCGTGGCGCGAGGTCGTCGACACCGACGACAACGACCGCGAGGCGCTCGACGAGCTGGCGCGGATCTACCGCGAAGGAGCGGGCCGACCGGGGACCAAGCCCGACGAGACCGCGGCTTTGATCGAGACCCTGTCCCACGCGGCGCGCCTCCCGACGTCGCCCGAGGACGAGAAGCGGCTGCGCGTCGAGATCGCGCGGCTCGAGGGCGACAGCCCGCGCGCGATCGCCGCGTGGCAGGCGGTGCTCGATCTCGATCCGGACGATCTTGCGGCGCTCGGCGCGCTCGAGCAGGCGTTCGGCCGGGCGAACGACTGGATGGCGGTCTCGGACGTCCAGACCCGGCGGCTCGCGCTCGCACAGACGCCGGGCGACAAGGTCGCGATCCACGCCGAGATGGCGCGGCTCGCCGAGCTGAAGCGCAGCTCGATCGACGACGCCATCGCGAGCTGGTACGCCGCGCTCGATATCGACGGCGGGTACCGCCCGGCGTTCACCGAGCTCGAGCGGCTGCTCGGGGCGGGCGATCGCTGGCACGATGTGATCGAGCTGCTCGTCGACCGGGTCGCCGTGATGGAGGCGCAGCGCGGCGATGGCCGCGCCGAGCTGGCGGCGCTCGCGCGCGCGGCCGACATCTGGGAGTCGCGGCTCGACAACCCGGACGCGGCCGGCGAGATCCTCGAGAAGATCCTGAAGCGCGAGCCGGGCTCGGTCGCGGCGCTGACGCGGCTGTCGAAGATCTACGAGCGCGCCGGCGACTGGGACAAGTGCGCCGCCACGCTGAACCAGGCGCTGCAGCTGTCACCGTCGGGGCGCGACGCGGCGGAGCTGTTCTTCCGCCTCGGCGAGGTCGCGCGCTCGGGGAGCAAGGCGGATCCGGCGACGGCGATCCAGCACTTCCGGCAGGTGCTCAAGAACGAGCCGAACCACCCGGGCGCGATCCGGGAGCTCGAGAAGCTCGCGCGCGAGCGGCGCGACAACGAGCTGCTCGTGGACATGCTGCAGCGCCGGGTCGGCACGATCACCGCGCCGGCCGAGCGCGTGACGCTCCTCGTGGAGCTGGCCGATCTCGAGCGGCGCGTCGGCAAGAACAACGCGGCGCTCGCCTCGCTCGCGCGCGCGGTGAAGGACGCGCCGAACGACCCGCGCGTCCTGGCGCCGCTCGCGGATCTGTACTTCAACGCGGGCCGGCTCGACGAGGCGGCGCCGATCTACGATCGGCTGGCGGAGGAAGCCAAGGCGGGCCGCCGCATGAAAGAGGTGGCGAAGTTCCGCCAGCGGCAGGGCGGCATCCTCGAGGCGCGCGGCGATCACGCGGGGGCGCTCGCCGCGTACGAAGAGGCGCTGCGCGTGAACCCGACGGACGTCACGACGATGACGAGCCTCGGCAAGCTGTACTTCTCCCAGAAGGAGTGGGAGAAGGCGCGGCGGATCTACCAGTCGCTGGTGCTGCAGAACATCGAGCCCGACGTGGGCGTCACGAAGGGCCAGGTGTACTGGGCGCTGGGGACGATCCACCTGCACCTCGGGCAGCCGCCCAAGGCCAAGAGCATGTTCCAGCGCGGGCTCGAGATCGAGCCACAGAACCAGCAGCTCAAGGACGCGCTGCAGTCGCTGCAGTAGGTAGCGGACCGCGCGGCGTCCTCAGCTGCGCGCGTTCACTGCGCGGCGGAGCCGGTCGACGGGGCCTTGGCCGCCTCGGCCGCCTGCTTGCGCGCCTGGAGGGCCGCCTCGAACGCGACGCACGTGTTGTTGTAGATGTGCCACGTCGCGTCGTTGAAGCAGAGGTCGATGGACTCGAGCTCGCACTCGACGCCGTCCTCGTCGACCAGCAGCGCGTCGTAGAGCCCGCAGTCCACGGCGAGGACGAGATCCTCGCCGGGGTACAGGGCGTCGCCGCTGAGGAGGTTCGCTCCCCAGCCGCGGGCGTCGACGTCGGTCAGGTAGATCTCCTCGATCACGAAGTTGGAGTTGTTGACGACGGTGAGGGAGGCGTCGGCGGGACCATCGCTCGTGCAACCGGCGGTGAACGAGGCAGCGGCAGCGGCGAGCAGGGATGCGCAAAGGGCTGGGTGCTTCATAATGAGGACGTATGAGCAAGGCACGTGCCCGCAGCGCGCGCGGGAGATGCGGCCGCGCTGCGAAGGCTTGGCGCGAGCCCGGCGCGCGCGTGCGCTCGCGCGGCGGGAGACCGCGCGCTTGCGTGGCGGCTACGAGGAGCGCGCAGGCGCGCGCGTGGGCGCGGGGGCGCAGCGGCGGCCGGATCGGCGTGCAGCGCTCGGCGATCGGCGCGCTTTGTGGCGCGCGGCACTGCGCTCAGCGGCCGCACTGAGAAGCGGCGCGGCGCGCGGCGATCGCGGCCTGATCGCCCGAGCGCGCGATCAGCGTGAGCTTCGTCTTCGCGGCGGGCGGGCACGCGGGCCCGAGCGCGCCGAGCGCGAGCGCGGCCGCAGCGACGATCTCCGGGAACGCCGAGTCGTCGAGCGCCGCGAGCAGCGCCTGCGCCGCGCCGGGCGGCGCCGTCCGGCCGAGCGTGGCCGCGGCGCTCTGCGCGAGGGCGAGCGCGGGTGCGCTGGTGATCGCCTCGCCGCGCCAGCGCGAGAGCTTGCCGACGAGCGACGCGGCGAGCTGCGGATCGCCCAGGGCGACGACCAGATCGACGGCCTGCCGGCGGAGCTCGAGCGGCGCCTTGCCGTCGTCCCACGTGCGCGCCAGGAGCTCGCGCACACCGGCGGCCTTGCACTGGACGAGCGCGGTCAGCGCGTCGATCCGCACGTCGATCACGCGATCCTTGGCGACCGCGTCGGCGAGCGCGCGGGCGGGCTCGGGGCGCTGGCAGCGCGCGCCGAGCGCCGCGGCGGCGCGGCGGCGCACCTCCGGCCAGGCGTCGGTGCCGAGACCGTTCGCGAGGACGGCATCGATCGGCCCGGGGCCGGGGCCGCCGGGGGCCTGCCAGCGCTCGGGCGCGTCGGCGTCGGCGCCGGCGAGGGCGGAGATCGCCGCGAGGCGGACGCCCGGATCGGGGTCCGACGCGAACGCGAGGACCAGGCCGGCGGCCTCGGGGCGGGGCGCGCTCGCGATGCCGCGGATCGCGACCTGGCGCAGCGCCGCGGTCTGGGCGCCGGGCAAAAGGCCGCGCAGCACCGCGTCGAGCGAGCGCAGGGCGGCCGCGTCGCCGTGCGTGGCGACGCCGTCGACGAGCCGGTAGCGGCGCTCGTAATCGATCGACGTGGGCAGCGCGGCGCTCATGGCCGCGACGACGCTGGGCCGCGCGGCGGGGTTGGCGCGCGCGTGGCGCGTGAGCGCGCGGAGGAGATCGCCGGCGCCCGCCGCGGTGGCGTGCGCGTTCGCGGCGGTGAGCAGCGTCTGCGCGGGCGCGCCGGCGAGCCGCTCGATGACCGCGCGGCGCAGCGCGTGCGGGCCGGTGCCGGCGAGCTCGACGAGCGCGTCGAAGCCGGCGCCCGTGGGCGGGAGCTTGGACGCGGCCGCGACGCGGATCGGGACGGCGAGCGACGCCTTCGCGGCGAGGTCGCGCAGCGCCGCGAGCTGGCCGTTGCGCGCGAGCGCGCCGATCACGTCGACGAGGTCCTGATCGCGGAGGGTGCCGGCGGTGGCGGCCTGCACGAGTGCGGCGGCGGCGAGCGGGTCCTGGATCTTGACGAGCGCGAGGACGAGCCGGGTCCGCGCGGCGTCGTCGCTGGTCTTCGCGAGCTCGGCGGAGATCGCGGCGGCGGCGGCCGCGCCGCGCCGGCCGAGCGCGGTGGCGGCCGCGGTGGCGCCGGACTTGCCTTCGGCGACGACGCGCGCGAGCAGCGCCTCGCCGCCGCCGGCGCGCTCGCCCTCGGCGAACACCTGGAGCTCGGCGATCGCGGCCTGGCCCTGCGGCCGGCCGTAGGTGCTCTCGAGGATCACCGTGAGGCAGCCGGCGACGGGCTGCGGCAGATCGATCGCGTACGCGGCGCCGAGCGGATCGGCCGCGGCGTCGGGGAGCTCGACGCGCCACGCGCCCTGGGCGGAGACGACGGCGAGCTGCCGCGGCCGGTTCGACGCGCGCAGCGCGGCGGCGGAGGTGGGATCGCCGGGGACGATGCGGATCTGCTGCGCGCGCGCGCCCTCGATGCGCGGCTGGAACGTGAAGAAGTGGCCCTCGCCGGCGGTGGTCGGGAGGTCCTCGCGCCAGACGGTGTCGAGGCGGCCGTCGTCGAGCTCGCGGGGGACGGAGAGGCCGCCGGCGTCGCGGGCGCCGGGCTGGTGCGAGGCGGACTTGGCCTGGTAGAGCAGGGGCAGCGGGCCGGCGGGGGCGGAGGCGGAGGCGGAGGCAGTGGGGGCCGCGGGCGCGGCGGTGTCTAGCTTGGCCGTGAGGGCCGCGGGCGGGGGCGAGAGCGGCAGGTTCGCCGGCGGGGCGGCGACGGGCCGGAAGGCGGCGCCGTCGAGCTTCTCGAGGAACAGGTACGACGGCTTGCCGTCGCAGCGGCGCACCTCCCAGCGGGACTGGTAGCGGTAGATGCCGGTCGGCGTCGCGTCGACCTCGACGCTGTACTCGTCGCGATCGAGCCCGACGCCGCCGAGTGGAAAGCGCGTGAGCTCGCGCCAGGTGCCGCGCGCCTCGAGGATGACGGCCTCGCGCGCGGCGCCGCGCGTGATGTCGGCGACGAGCTGGATCGCGGCGCCGGTGCGCCCGACGAGCAGGCGCCCCTGGTCGACGGCGGGCGCGATCTTCACGTCCGCGCGCCTGGCGCCGCCGATGTGGACGACGCCGTCGGCGGTCAGCTCGATCGGGTCGGCGGTGCCGTCGCCGTCGACGTCCTCGCGGAGCTGCGCGACGGACGCGGGCGCGGCGTGCGCGGCTCCGGGGGCGGCCGCGGCCAGCGCGGCCACGGCGGCGAGGAGCGAGCCGAGGAGCGAGCCGAGGCGCGAGAACCCGGGCGCGGACGCGGGCGAGGGCGTGCGCATCGGCAGGCAGCCTAGCGTGCCTGTGCCCAGGTTGCCGAGATCAGCCTCGAGAATCGGATCGCGAGGTCGGTCCGCGACGCGAAGTGCGCGCTCCAGGTCTGGTTGATGACGGCGATCATCTCCAGCGAGACACCGTCCGCGGCGAGCGATTGCATGGCGCCCGGATCGCCGGAGGTCAGTCGCTTGAAGAGGCGGGCGTAGTCGAGGAGCGACGGGGCGGGGAGCGAGGAGAAGAAGATCTCGGTGTCGATCGGATCGAGATCGAGGGCGGGCATGAGCGGCGCGGCGGTGGCGGTGTCGGCGGCGGCCGCGGCGCGCCTCGCGCCTCGCGCGCGCGCGCGTGGGCTACCAGCTCGTCATCGGTCATCCGTCGGTGCTAGCGTCGCCCCCGTGCGCGTGCTCGTGAACATCGACGACGACGACCTCCCGGTGGCGTGACCCCATGTTCGCGCCCTCCGATTACACGTTCGAGCTGCCGCCGGAGCTGATCGCGCAGCACCCCGCAGAGCGGCGCGACGCTTCGCGCCTCCTGCACCTGCACGCGGACGGCAGCGTCTCGGACCACGAGTTCCGCGCGCTCGTCGAGCTCTTGCCGGCGGACGCCGTCCTGATCGCCAACGACACGCGGGTCATCCCGGCGCGCGTCTTGACGCACAAGGCTTCGGGCGGCGCGGTCGAGCTCCTCTTCCTGGAGCCGCTGCGGCCACGGGCGGCGGAGCCGGAGTCGTCGGACCTGCACGTGGGGGCCGTGCCGGCGGGGATGACGCCGTGGCGCTGCCTCGCGCGGGCGCGGCGGGCGCTCCGCCCGGGTCAGCTGCTCCGCGTCGACGGCGCCGAGCAGGAGCTGCCCGTGCTCTCCGAGCGCGCCGTCACCGACGGGACGATCGCGATCGGCGCGCCGGGCGATGGCCTTCGGTTCCTCGAAGAGTACGGGCACATCCCGCTGCCGAGCTACATCGAGCGCCCGGACGCCCCCGTCGATCGCGAGCGGTACCAGACGATGTTCGCGCGCGTCCCCGGCGCGGTCGCCGCGCCGACGGCGGGGCTACACATGACGCCGGACACAGCCGCAGCGCTCGCGGCGCGCGGGGTGACGCTCGCGAGCGTCACGCTGCACGTGGGCTGGGGCACGTTCGCGCCGATACGGGCCCAGGACGTACGCGAGCACCGCATGCACCGCGAGCGGTACGAGATCTCCGAGGCGACGGCGGCGCTGGTCGCGAGCGGGCGGCCGATCGCCGCGCTCGGGACCACGGCGCTGCGCGCGCTCGAGTCGGCCGCCACGGCGCCGAGGACGCTGCGGGTGGGCGCGGGGGCGACCGAGCTGTTCATCTATCCGGGATCCGGACACTCGTTCCGCGTGGTCGAGCACCTGGTGACGAACTTCCACCTGCCGGAGTCCACGCTGCTCATGCTGGTGTGCGCGTTCGCGGGCACGGAGCGCGTCCTTCGCGCGTACCGCCACGCCGTGGCGCAGCGCTACCGGTTCTTCAGCTACGGCGACGCGATGCTCTTGCACCGGGCGCCGGAGTAGCGACAGGTTAGCGACAGGGTAGCGACAGACGAGCGGCAGCTCGAGTAGTCACATCCGCCGCGACGAGCGTTGTGGCTCGCGCCGCAACAGGGGGACGAGCGGAGGCTCCAGCTCCCGCGCGCGTGAGCGGCGCGCGGAACGGCGCGCCGCGGAGTTAGCACCGGCGCGAGGCGGTACATCCGATGCACAACGCGGCAGCCATGATGATGATGCGAATGTCCTTGCTCTCTCTCGCGGTCGCGTTCGGCGGCTGCACCATCGGCGAAGAGATCGCGCCGCCCAAGGCGCCCCACCGGTCGGCGCGCGCGGCGGGGCTGTTCGGCTCGCAGTACAACATCGTCGTGAACGGCCAGTTCGAGCCGTCCGCGCCGGGCGGGTACGTCCCGCTCGACGAAGGCCACGCGATCGGCGTGCGCAACAACGTCGTCCTCGAGAGCGGGCCCGACGGCTGGCACGGCGAGAACTTCAGCCTGCCGTACTGAGCCGCGGCGTTAGCGGCGAGCCGTCCTGGCTGCGGCGCCGGCGCAGCGTGAGCCACGCGAGCTTCGAAAACCCGGCGGCGTGGGCGGCGAGGATGCCCCACGCCGAGAGCAGCGCCTGCGGCCCGTCCAACGCGCGCCCACGCGGGCGACCTCCGCGGCGGTTTGCTAGAGTGGGCGCGTGGGCCGGCTCGAGAACATCATCGCGCGCAACCGCCGCCCGATCGGCGCTCGCGCGACGGTCGGCTTTGTCTGGCGCGGCCTGTTCATCCTGTTCATCCTCGCGGCCCTGATCTTCACCGACTGGGCGCTCACCGACGAGGCGCCGGATTCACAGGGGCCGCCGGCGGCGCGGCCGGCGAGCCCCGGCGAGCGCCACATCGACGGCGTCCCGGTGCTGCGCGCGCCCGCGCGCGCGCCCGCGCGCTGAGCTCGCCGTGCGGCTGGTGCGCGGCCACGCCGAGGAGGACGTCCAGCTCGAGGGCCTGCTCGTGCGGATCGATCGGCCCGGCGCTCCGCCGATGATCCTTCGCGCCGCCTCGGCCGATGAGGCGCGCGCAGCCTACCTCCGCGCGATCGACGCCCGGCTCGCCGAGGGCTACGTCGAGGGGACCGACCCGGTGACGGACCTTCCCGCGCGCCTGGTCCACGCCGACGAGCTGCAGCTCCGCGGCGATCCGCTGGGCGAGCTCATCGCCGTGCAGGCCGAGCTGGCGGCGCTGCCGGCCGCCGCCGATCCGCGCCACCGCCGGCGCCTCGAGCATCGCGCGGCCGCGATCCTCGACGAGCAGCACGACGCGTGGTTCGGCTCCCTCGCCCGGCTGGTCCGCAAGCCCTCGCGCAAGGCGCCGCCGGTGCCGGTGCTCGAGGTCAGCTGGCGGCTGGGCTTCGCCGAGGACGTGCGGCTGCGCGGCGCCGAGCAGCTGCCGATCCACGAGGTCTACGCCCGGCTGCGCGAGCTGCCGCTGTCGCGGCAGATCCTGCGGCTCGTCGCCGGCACGCCGGACGCGGGCCTCGGGCCGGCCGATCGCATCTACCCGCATACGATCGGCCCGAGCTACGAGCCGCTGCTCGACGCGATGCTCGAGCACGGCATCCCGTCGCGGCTCTCCGAGCTCGTGCTCGGCGACGTCCAGGTGCACCAGCGGCCCGTGCTGCGGCTCGGGCACGTGCCCGCCGTCGTCGAGGCGGCGCCCGCGCTCGAGGCGCTGCGGATCGTCGGCGGCCACGGCGATCTCGCTCTCGCGTCGGAGCGGCTGCGCCTCCTCGAGCTCGGGGACGTCACGCTCGACGATCTGCACCGGCTCGCGGACGCCCAGCTCCCCGGCCTCGAGGCGCTGATCCTGCGCGCGCGCGCGCGGGATCGGATGAGCGCGCCGGCGGTGTTCGAGGTGTTCCCGGCGCTCTGCCGGCTCACGCTCGATGGCTTCTCGCGGGCGGTCGGCGCCGTGGCGACCACGCTCGTCGCGTACCTCGCCGCGGCGATGCCGGCGTCCTTACGCGTGCTCGCCCTGCCGCGGTGCGCGCTCGACGATCGGGACCTCGCGGTCATCGACGAGCACCCGGAGCTGTTCCAGCGGCTGACCCGGCTCGACCTGCGCTACAACCGCTTCTCGGCGGCCCTCGCCGCGGCGGTGAAGCGCAAGGTGCCGGCGCTGCGCGTCGACAGCCTCCGCGAGCGGCGCGCCCGCGAGCTCTAGCTACTTGCGCGGTCGCCCGAACAGTTCATGCGCGCGCCTGCCGATCAGCCGCGCGCCGCTTTACCCGCGGGCCGGCGCGCGGGCATCGTCGGCCCATGCGCTTCGAAACCCAGCTGGTCCACGCCGGCGAGCCGCGGCCGCGCCCGCAGCACGCCGTGGTCATGCCGATCTACCAGTCGTCGACGTACGAGTACGATGGTGCCGGCAACTACCACGACCTCAAGTACATCCGGCTCAACAACACGCCGAACCACGCCGCGCTGCACGACAAGCTCGCGGCGCTCGAGGGCACCGAGGCGGCGCTCGTGACGGCGAGCGGCATGGCCGCGATCTCGTCGACGCTCTTGTCGCTGCTCGGGGCCGGCGATCACCTGCTCGCGCACGACGGCCTGTACGGCGGCACCTACGATCTCCTCGCGCGGGACCTGCCGCGCCTCGGCATCACGACGACGTTCGTCGACGCGAACCGGCCCGAGACGTGGGCCGCCCACGTGACGCCGCACACGCGCGCGTTCTACGTCGAGACGATCACGAACCCGCTCACGCAGGTGGTCGCGCTCGACGAGGTGGCCCGCTTCACGCGCGAGCGCGGCATGGTCTCGATCATCGACAACACGATGGCGACGCCGGTCAACTACCGGCCCGCCGCGCACGGCTTCGATCTGATCGTCCACAGCGCGACCAAGTACCTGAACGGCCACAACGACATCGTCGCGGGCGTCGTCGCCGGCCGCGCCGACCTCGTCGCCGCCGTCAAGCACAAGGTCGATCACCTGGGCGGCGCGCTCGATCCGCACGCGTGCTTCTTGCTCCACCGCGGCCTCAAGACGCTCGCGGTGCGCGTCCGCTACCAGAACGAGAGCGCGCTCGAGCTCGCCGGGTTCCTCGCAGGCCACCCGCGCGTCCGCCGCGTCAACTATCCGGGCCTGCCGAGCCACGAGAGCCACGCGCGCGCGAGCCGCTGGCTCGCTGGCGGCGGCGGCATCATCAGCTTCGAGCTCGACGGCGACGTCGCCGCCGCCGAGCAGCTCATCTCGCGCGTCACCCTCCCGATCCACGCGCCCAGCCTCGGCGGGCCGGAGACGCTCATCACGCGGCCGGCGATCATGTCCCACGCGGGGCTCTCGCCGGAGGCGCGGCAGCGGCAGGGCATCGCGGACACGCTGATCCGGATCTCGGTGGGCCTCGAGGCCACCGCCGATCTGATCGAGGACTTCACCGCCGCGCTCGGAGCGTGAGCCCCGGCCTTACACGCGGCTTGACAGGTTTGCGTGTAAGACGGTAAGCCTCATTTTGAGGGATGAGGCAGGTCTCTCCTCTCGAGAGGTCGAGCGTGGGAAGCGGCTCCTGCGCATCGGGATGCGCTGCGCGCGAGGACCTCGCGCACGGGAAGCCAACCGCCATCTTCGATCGTCGACGCATTCTTGCTACCGTCGAGATGCGTGCGTCGCGGTGGGGCCATTGAGCGAAGGGATCATCTCCGTACCTCCGAGCGCTCTGCGCGGCGACCCTCGCGGGACGACCGGACGACGGCGGGCGGCGCCATGAGCGATCGGAGCCGCCGGATGCGCTCGCTGTTCCGCGCGACCGCGCTCGAGCAGATCGCGCGGCTCTCGCGGACGGCGGACGAGCTGCGCCGCGGCGCCGCCGATCCGGAGGTGGAGCTCGCGATCGGTCCGACCTTGCACCTCATGAAGGGCGACGCGGCGCTGGTCGGCATGCGGGAGATCGCGGCGGCGCTGCACGCGGCGGAGAGCTGCGCCGCCGAGGCCGCGTGGGACGGGTTCTCGGCCGCCCTGGCGGACGTCACGCGCGAGCTGGGGCGCGGCAGCGACGACGAGCTCGACGTGGCCGCGCCCCCGCCCGATGAGCCGGCCGTGCAGGGTTGGGTCCGGCTGCAGACCGACGAGATCGACGAGCTGTCCGATCGGCTGCTCGAGCTGACGACGGCGTACCACCGGCTGGCCGCCGGCCTCGTGCGCGCGGTGCGCGACGCGCCGACGAACGCGCTGCTCGAGCTCACCGAGGACGCCGACGCCGCGCGCCGCCAGCTCGACGACGTGCTCGGCGCGGCGTGGTCGCTCCGGCTGGCGTCGCTCGAGGATCTCCTGCACCGGATCGCCCGGCACGCGACGGAGCTCGCCGGCGCGCAGGGCAAGCTCTTGGAGGTCCGGCTCGACGGTGCCGCCGAGCTCGAGCGCTCGATGGTCGAGGCGATCGAGGAGCCGCTGCTCGTGCTCGTCCGCGGCCTCGTCACGCAAGGGCTCGAGGAGCGGGGGACGCGCGGCGACAAGCCCGCGGCGGCCACGCTCGTGCTCGCGGCGCGGCTCGAGGGCGGCGCCGTCGAGATCTCGCTCGATGACGACGGCCGCGGCCTCGCGCCCGCGGCGCTGCCCGGGCTCGACGCGGTGCGCGCCCGGCTCGAGCTCCTCGGCGGCTCGGTCGCGGTGGCGCCGCGGTCCGGCCAGGGGACGCGGTGCGTGCTGACGGTGCCCGCGGCGATCGGGCGCGAGCGCGCCGTCCTCGTCGATTGCGCGGGCGGCGTGTTCGCCCTGCCGGCGCGCGTGGTGAACAAGCAGATCCGGATCGGCGATCACGCACAGCGGCGGATCGCAGGCGGGACCGCGATCCGGTTCGGCGACGCGTGGCTGCCGCTGTGCCGGCTCGACGACGTGCTCGCGCTCGGCGCCGGCACCGGCACGGGCGAGGACACGCCCGCGCTCGTGCTCGAGGGCGGCGGCCGGCGCCGCGTGTTCGCCGTCGATCGGATCGCCGGCGAGCACGAGCTGCTCCGCCGGCCCGCCAACGCGATCAGCGAGCTGCGCGAGCTCGTGGTGGCGAGCTCGGTCATCGACGACGGGCGCGTCGCGCTGTGGCCGTCGATGCCCGCGCTCCTCGGCGGCCGGAGCGCGCGGGGCGAGCGGGTCCGGCGCGCCGCGCCGCCTGCGGTGCCGCGCGTGCGGCGCGTGCTCGTCGTGGACGACTCGCCGATCGTGCTCGAGATCGTGACGTCGATCCTGCGCGGCCCGGAGATCGAGCCGCGGACGGCGTGCGACGGCGAGGAGGCGTGGCAGGCGCTCGAGGCGGAGCTGCCCGATCTCGTGCTCACCGACGTCGACATGCCGCGGATGGACGGGCTGGAGCTCTTGCGCCGCGTGCGCGAGCGCTGGCCGCGCCTGCCGGTGATCATGCTGACCACGCGCGGCAGCGACGAGGATCGCGCCCAGGGGATGCGCCTCGGCGCGAACGCGTACTTCGTCAAGGCCGAGCTCGACGAGGGCCGGCTGATCGAGACCGTCTGCGGCCTGATCGACGCGGCCGGCAAGGCGTGACGGCTGGCCGCGCTGCCTAGGCCTCCGCGCCGACCGCGACGAGGCCGCGCCGCCAGTCCTGCTCGAGCGCGTTGGCCGCGTGCCGATCGAGATCGAGCTCGTCGATCGCGCGCGCGATCTGGCGGACCCGGCCGACCCACGTCTCCTTCACCATCGTCTCCGACCGCGCGCGGCGCTCCGCCGGATCGCCCTCGGCGAGGGCGGCCTCGATCGCGGCGACCGTCGCCTCGGCCGTGCCCGCGACGTGGCACAGGTGCGCGAGCGGCTGCACCTCCTCCATCGGCGTCGCCACCACCGGCACGCCCGCGGACAGGTACTCGCGCAGCTTGAGCGGGTTCACGAACCGGACGCGATCGTCGATCCGGTACGGGATCAGCCCGACGTCGAAGCCCTTGCAGTACGCCGGGAGCTGGTGGTGCGGCTTCTGGCCGAGCAGGTGGACGTTCGGCAGGTCGCCGAGCGCCGAGAGGTCGCACAGCTGTTGGCCGATCAGCGCGATCGACCAGTCGGGCCGCCTGCGCGCGACCTCGGCGATCAGCTCGAAGTCGATGAAGTCGCGCAGCGTGCCGTAGAAGCCGAGGCGCGGCCCGGGCAGCGCCGCCAGATCCTCGGGGATGGGCGTCGCCTCGTCGAGCGCCTGCGCGAACAGCGCGTGATCGACGCCGTGCGGCGCGTGGTACGTGTGCGGGCACGCGGCGCGCTTGGCGGCGGCGAGCGCGCGGCTCGTGGCGAACGTGATGTCGACCTTCTCGAGCAGGCGCCGCTCGGCGCGCCGCGTGGCCTCGGCGTCGAGGTTCGTGAACGTGGCCCACTCGTCGACGCAGTAGTAGACGGCGAGGTCCTCGCCGAGCGTGCCGACGTAGTCGCCGGTGTTCGGCAGGAACGTCCACAGGTGGAACCGATCGAGCCCGAGCTGCGCCCGGAGCGCGGCGATGGTCCACCGCACGATCCGCTGGTTGATCGCCGTCGCGATCGCGTTGCCCGGCAGCGGCAGCACGATCGGCGTCGCGACCCACAGATCGTTCTCGACGTTGACCGCGCCGCGCGCGACCTCGGAGAGCTTGCGGATGATCTTCGCGCGGTCGCGCGCCGACGTCATCGACGGCCGCCGCGTGGCGATCGAGTTGAGCCACAGCACCCGGCGCGTCTTGGCGAGCTCGCGGAGCACGTGGTGGTTCGAGGTGGGGTCCTCGTGCCAGTCCTTGGAGAAGGCGATGATAGGGAGATTGCTCATAGTGGGTAGGGTCCTCAGTGCACCAGGTCGTGGGTGGTCACGCGCTCGCCGTGGGCCCGGGTCTGGCCCTCCTCGAGCAGCGCCTTCATGCGGATCATGTCGTCGTCGATCCGAGCCTTCGGGTCCCAGCCCAGGACGTGCGCGACGGCGTGGCCGATCGCGCCGCCGGGCGGGCGGTAGCTCAGGTAGATGTGGACGCGCGTCCCGCCGCTCACTGGCTCGAAGCGGACCGAGCCGGTGTGCTCGATCGGCTGCTCCGGCAGCGTCATCCACGAGATCTCGCGGTTCGGCACGACACGCGTCGTCACCGTCTCGAAGTGGACGGGGAAGCCGGCGGGGCCATCGACCTCCCATCGCGAGCGCGCCGGCTCGCGGGGGTTCGTGACGATCGAGCGGACGTGCTGCAAGAAGCGGGGGAAGCTGTCGAGCTGGCTCCACAGCGCGAACACTTGCTCGGGTGACGCGTGGAGGAGGATGGACTTGCGGACCTCGACCGGCGCGCGGCCGAGCGCATGATCGAGCAAGCGCCGTACCGGCTGGTTCGCCAGGCCGCGCGCCGCGAGCGCCGCCCCGGCGGCGCCGAGCAGCTTGGCCTTGATGCCGCGGGCGGCGAGCCCATAGAGCGCGAGCGTCCCGCCGGTGGTCGCCGCGGCGACGCGCGCCGCGGGCACCCATTGCTCGCTCGGGGGCCGGCCCTTGCCGTGGAGCGCGGGCACGTCCGCCGTCGCGTGGCGCGCGATCTTGTCGACGACGGCGTAGACGCCTTGCACGCGGCGGAGCGCGCGCACCGCGCGGTCGCCTTCCTCCACGAGCACCGAGCCACGCAAGGTCAGCGTGCCGCGCCGGACGCTGATCTCGATCGCGCTGGGGTGCGAGACCACGCGCCCCAGCCGGGCGCGCACGCGCGCCTCGACCACCGCATCGTCGGCGCGCCCCGGGCGGGCGGCGTGCGTGACGCGCTGGACCAACCCGCGCGCTCGGTGAGCCGCATCGCGCGCCGCTTTGTGGATCAGCCGGTGCTCGCTGCGGAGGGTGTGCGCGGCGAGATCCGCGATCCGCGCACGCCGTGCGCGTCCGCGCCGCGGATCGAGGAAGTACATCAGCGCTGCGCCGATGAAAACTCCGCGAGGAAACGTCAGAAGCTTCGTCATGAGGCGTGACCTCCGCGGAGCCTCTCTGGCAATCCGCGCGCCATCCGCGCGGCACGCGCCGCCCGGGGCGCGATCTGCGCGCGTGCCGCGGCGCTCAGGTCCGTGCGTCAGCGCTCGCTGTCGAGGTGCTGCATCAGGAATGCCTGGTAGCGCTCGCCCGCGACCGCGCTCGCCGGCACCGCCTCCTCGATGCGGGCAAGCTCGGCAGGCGTCAGCGAGATCGCGAGCGCGCCGAGCGCCTCGTCGAGCTGGCGCCGCGTGCGCGAGCCCACGGTCGGCACGATCTGCGGTCCGCCCGCGCGGCTCTTCGCGAGCACCCACGCGATCGCGAGCTGCGCAGGTTTCACGCTGCGCTCCGCCGCGAGCGTCTCGAGCGCCGCGACGAGCCGCTCGTTGTCGCGCTCGTTGTCAGCGGTGAAGCGGGGCAGGTGGGCGCGGAAGTCTCCGGGCGTCGCTGGCTTCGAGCGCGTGAGCAGGCCGCGCGACAGGACGCCGTACGCCGTCACGCCGATCCCGAGCTCGGCGAGCAGCGGGAAGATCTTCGCCTCCGGCCCGCGGGAGAGGAGCGAGTACTCGATCTGGAGATCCGCGATCGGGTGCACCGCGTTCGCGCGGCGGATCGTCTCGGGCCCCACCTCGGAGAGCCCGATCGACCGCACGTAGCCCGCCTTCACGAGGTCGGCGATCGCGCCGATCGTGTCCTCGATCGGCACCGCCGGATCGAGGCGCGCCGGGCGGTAGATGTCGACGTGATCGGTGCCGAGCCGCGTCAGTGTGTGCGCGAGCGAGTTCTTGACGGCGTTCGGCCGGCCGTCCTGGCCGAGGAAGCTGCCGTCGGGGCCGCGCAGCACGCCGAACTTCACCGAGAGCAGGACCTTGTCGCGGCGGCCCTTGATCGCGCGGTTGATCAGGAGCTCGTTCGCGCCGGTGCCGTAGAAGTCGCCGGTGTCGAGGAGGTTCACGCCGCGCTCGATCGCCTCGTGGATCGTCGCGACGCTCTCGTCGTCGTCGGAGGCGCCGTACATGCCGGACATGCCCATGCACCCGAGCGCGAGCGGGAACACGGCGTGGGAGCCGAGCCGGGCGGGCTGGGCGTGGGCCTGGGCCTGGGCCTGGGCCTGGGCCTGGGAGGTCGAGGAGGTCTGGGTCGTGTTCGTCATGGGAGCCATCCTAGGGCTCCCCATCGCATCACACTAGTGAATAGAATGGATGCGACACATGACGAGAAGTTATGGGAGAGACCTCGATCTGAACCTGCTCCGCGTGTTCGCCGTCGTCGCGGAGACCGGCAGCGTCACGCAGGCCGCCACGCGCCTGTACCTGACGCAGCCCGCGGTGAGCGCCGCGCTGCGCCGCCTGACCGTCGCCGTCGGGGCGCCCTTGTTCGTGCGCCAGGGGCGGGGGCTGCGGCTCGGCAGCCGCGGCGCGCGCCTCCACGCGGCGATCCGGCCGCACCTGCAGGCGCTCGTCGACGCGGCGCTGTCGCCCACCGACTTCGATCCGAAGACCAGCGAGCGCACGCTGCGGATCGGCATGTCGGACGCGACCGAGGTCTGGCTCCTGCCTGCGCTGCTCGGCGTGCTCGGGGCCGAGGCGCCGCGGATGCGCGTCGTGGCGCTCCCCGTGCAGTTCCGCACGGTGGGCGACGCGCTCGCGAGCGGCGGGCTCGACGCCGCGATCACCGTCGCCGACGAGCTGCCGGCCGGGATCTCGCGCCGCGCGATCCACCGCGGCGGCTTCGTGTGCCTGTTCGATCCGCGGCGCGTGCGCGCGGGGCGCCGCATCAGCGAGGCGCGCTACTTCGCGCACGAGCACGTCGTCGTGTCGTACAACGGCGATCTGCGCGGCATCGTCGAGGACGTGCTCCGGCGGGCGCGGCGCGTGCGATGCGCGGTCTCCACGTTCGCGAACGTCGGCGCGATCGTCGACGGCAGCGCGCTGCTCGCGACGGTGCCGTCGATCGTCGCGCGCCAGATCCTGCGCGTGCGCCCGCACCTGCGCGTCGCGGCGCTGCCGTTCACGCTGCCGGGCTCGCCGCTCGAGCTCTTGTGGCCGGCCGCCGCCGAGGATGACGAGGCGTGCGCGTTCATCCGCGCGTGCATCGTGCGCGTCGCGGGCGAGGTCGCGGGCGAGGTCGCGGGTGCGTGAGCGGGCGCCGCGCTACTTGCGGGCGATCACGATGTACTGCTCGGGCAGGTCGACCTCGGAGAGCGAGGTCTGGAGGCCCGCCGCGGTGAAATCGGCGGCGATCTGGGCGTGGGTGAGCCGGTGCTTCGGCGGCGGGCCGTGCTTCGCGTCGAGCTTGAAGTCGACGACCGCGATCAGCCCGCCCGGCCGGAGCGCCTCGGCGAGCTTGCGCGCGTACGCGGCGCGATCGCCCAGGTGGTGCCAGACGTTCACGATCAGCACGCGGTCGACGCTCGCCTTGGCGAGCTCGGGCGAGTCCGGCGGCGTCTGGACGGCGCGCAGGTTCGTCAGGCTCTCGCGGCGCGCGCGCTCGGTCATGAAGCGGATCATGTCGGGCTCGACGTCCGTCGCGATCACCTGGCCCGTGGGCACCGCGCGCGCGAGCCGCACCGCGAAGTAGCCGGTGCCCGCGCCGACGTCGGCGATCACCTGGCTCGGCGCGAGCGCGAGGGCGGAGATCACGCGATCGGGCTGCTGCCACGCGTCGCGCTCCGGGTTCTCTAAGTTCTTGACCCACTCGTCGGCGTCTTCGAAGCGATGCGGCATCTCGCTGGCGGGGCCGGCGTGCGGGTCGGTGTGGTGGCCCTGGTGGCCGGCGTGGTGTCCGGCGTGGTGGCCGGCGTGGTGGCCGGCGTGGTGGCCGGCGTGGTGGTCGGCGTGCGGGTCCGTGGGAGGCGCGGCGGGCGCCGTGCCCTGCGCGGCGGGCGCCGGGGGGCCGCCGCACGCGGAGGCGGCGAGGAGCGTGGCGAGGGTGTGGCCGGAGCGGATCACGCGCGCATCGTGCCGCGGAACGCGCGCGCGGTCAGCGTCCGGCGCGGCGGATCAGCGCCGGACGACGCGCGCCGGGGGCAGCTCGGGCAGCGGCGGCTCGGCCAGCTGCTTCTCCGCCGCTCGGTCCCGCATCACGAGCGACACGATGCCCGAGATCGGCGTCATCACGAGCAGCCAGGCGGTGGAGAAGAACAGCATGCCCAGATGCGTGATGTACGGGCTCGGCGCGTGCATCGCGAACATCCCGAAGAACAGGACCAGCGGGCCGGTCAGGAGGGCGAGCAGGAAGCACATCGCCGCGGTGCTGGCCCTCGTGCACCGCAGGATCAGCGCCATCACGAGCGCCTCGATCGCGATCGTGATGACCCAGGTCGCGATCTCGTCCGCCGGGTACACCCAGTCGATCGGCTGCTGCAGGCGCCGGAAGCGATATGGGTCGTACGCCCGCGGGCTATGGCCGGCCTGGATGAGCGACCAGCAGCACCAGGCGGCGATGATCGCGAGCCCGGCGATCACGATCCAGCGCAGCCTG
>Ga0247790_10000152_pt1 | contig 36328 bp, 26 predicted proteins | sample UWRJS171409R4_FD_179913 | JGI IMG/M metagenome (GOLD analysis project Ga0247790, IMG submission 179913) | Soil microbial communities from Arlington Agricultural Research Station in Wisconsin, United States - UWRJ-S171-409R-4 | ecosystem: Environmental > Terrestrial > Soil > Agricultural land...
CCGATCACCGAGCCGCCACCGCCGCCCGTCGCCGCCCGGCGGACGCCGCCGAGCGCGGCGCCCCCGCCGCCCGCCGCCGCGACGCCGACGCCGACGCCGGCCCCGCCGACCGCCGCGGCAGCCTCTGCGCCGGCCGCGCCCGCGCCCGCATCCGCGCCGGCCGCGGCCGCGGCCACGCCCGCATCCGCGCCGGCCGCATCCACGCCCGCGCCCGCGCCGCCGAAGAAGCCGCCGCCGGATGGCCGCAGCACCGCGGCGTGGGCGAGCGAGCCGTTGCGGCCGCCCGACGATGCGGCGCAGTCGGGGCCGTTCGTCGGCAAGCTGGCCGCGATCCCCGACGAGCCGGCGTTCGCGGCGCCCCGGTTCCGCTCGACGGATCCCGAGGCCGATTACAAGACCGGCAAGGTCTCGCGCCTGCCCGACGAAGACGAGGTCCTGCCGGCCCGGAGCGGTACGCGCGCAGGCCTGTGGATCGTGCTCGCGCTGCTCGCGTTCGGCGGCGCCGCCGCGGCGGGCGTGTACATGTTCGTCATCAAGAAGGACTCGCCGCGGCAGGTCGTGACGCCGACGCCGGATGCAGGCTCGGCGGTGATCGACGCCGCGGTCGCCGTCCCGACGCCGGTCGACGCGCCGGAGCCGCCGCCGATCTCGCCGGTCGACACGGCGCGCGGCGAGCTCCTCGCCGACAACGAGGTACGGCTCAAGGCCGCGTTCGAGTCCCTGGCGGGCAAGGACGAGCCAGCGGCGCAGGCGGTGCGCGCGAACCTCGCCGTCGGGCTCGCGCAGGCGCTGATCGATCGCGCGAGCTTGACCGCCGAGCGCGCCGAGGCCGACAAGCTCCGCGCGAGCGCCGATCCGCTCGTGATGGAGGCGTTCACCTCGGCGCAGCGCGCGCTCAAGGCGGTGCCCGACGATGCAGCGGCGAACCTGGCGATGGCCGCGGTGCTGCGCCTGCAGAAGAAGTCGGCCACGCAGCTCAAGCGCTACAGCAACGCCGCGCGGCAGAAGGGCGATCCGGCGTGGGCGCGCGACGTCGCGCTCGCCGACGCGCTCGTGCTCGCGCGCGACAGCAAGCTCGAGGAGGCGCGCGCGGCGCTCGAGGCGATCGACTCCGGCGAGGGCCGGCTCGAGACGTCGAGCGACGTGCGCGCGCGGTTCCAGCTCGCGAAGGTCCTCCTCCTCCAGGGCAAGGCCGCCGACGCCAAGCCGCTCGTCGAGCAGGTCCTCGCGGCGCAGCCGGAGCACGCGGCCGCCAAGGCGCTCGCGGCGAAGCTCGAGACCGCGGTCACCAAGAGCGATCCGCTGCCGCCGGAGGACCCGGATCAGAAGGACCCGAAGGATCCCAAAGGCGGCAGCGGCTCCGCCCCGCGGCCGCCCGATGGGCAGGGCTCGGGCTCGGGGGCCGGCCCCGTCGCGGGCGGCTCGTACGACGCGCTGGTCCGGCGCGCGGACACGACGGCCGAGCGCGACTGCGCCCAGGCGATCCCGATCTACCAGAAGGCGCTCGAGCAGAAGCAGACCGGCGTCGAGGCGATGACGGGCCTGGGGTACTGCTTCATCGATCAGAAGCAGTTCGCGAGCGCGTTCGGGAAGTTCCGCTCTGCGCTCGCCATCTCGCCGCGCTTCGAGCCGGCGCTGTGGGGCATCGGCGAGGCGTACGTGCAGCAGGGCCGCAAGGAGCAGGCGATCGAGGCGTTCCAGCGCTACCTCGAGGTGTTCCCGGGGAGCGCGAAGGCGCAGAAGCAGCTCGAGCGGCTCGGCGCGGCCGGCGGCGGTGGCGGCGGTGGCGCGGGCGGCGGCAGCGGTAGCGCAGGCGGCGGCGGCGGGACCGGCTCGGCGGCGCCGGCGCCGACGCCGCCTTCGACGCCAGCGCCGGGCGCAGGGAGCGGCTCCGGCTGACGTGCTATCAACGAGGACATGCGTCCTCGTCGATGGATGTCCGCGGCGCTGGCCGTGGCGCTGGCTGCGGCGCTGCCGGCCGCGGCGTGCGGGAGCCGCTCGTCGCGCCTGGATCCGGCCGTCGAGGGCCGCGGCGCCGATGATCCGTGGGCGGGCGGCGGCGGCAAGCGCGCCCCGCGCGCCGCGCCGGATCGCAAGGGCGGCGACGACTTCGGCGATCTGCAGAAGATGCTGTCGACGGTCGCCGAGAGCATCGAGCGACCCGGCCCCTACGAGGAGCCGGAGCAGGGCAAGGACTACGCCGAGAGCGCGCCACACTGGGGCGTGCTCCAGATCGGCGGCGGCGTCGTCGAGCGGCAGGTGTACGGGCTCGGCGGCGGCGGCGGCGGCACCGAGCTCGGCAAGCTGATCGAGCGGCTGCGCGCGTTCGCCAAGCAGGACAAGCTCGCCGGCCTGCTGCTCCGCGTCGAGCCGCTCGGGATCAGCATCCCGGACGCCGTCGAGCTGCGCGCGGCGATGCACGAGCTGCGGCGCGCCGGCAAGCCGATCGCGTGCCACGCCGAGGACGTCTCGAACGCGACGTACCTCGTGCTGACCGCGTGCGAGCGGATCGCGCTCGCGCCGCTCGGCCAGCTCACGATCAGCGGCCCGGCCGCGATGCCGATCCACGTCCGCCAGCTGCTCGACAAGCTCGGCGTCGCCCCCGACTTCATCAACATCGGCGCGTACAAGGGCGCCGCCGAGCCGCTCACGCGCGACCGGCCGTCGAAGGAGATGGAGGAGGCGCTCGGCGCCATCCTCGATGGCCACTACCAGACGATGGTCGAGATCATCGCGGCCGACCGCGGCCTTGCCCCCGACGCGGTGAAGGGCCTGATCGACGTCGCGCTGTTCTCGGCGGAGGAGGCCAAGGCGCGGCGGCTCGCCGACGACGTGCTGCCGTTCGAGGCGTTCCGCGACGCCGTGGCGAAGCAGGCGTGGACGCGCGTGAAGCTCACCGAGAGCCTGTCGAAGAACAAGCTCGCCGCGGGCCTCGCGCTCCTGCGCTTCGTCGGCGCGGCGCCGCCGGACCGGCCGGCCGGCGATCACGTCGCGCTGGTCTACGCGCTCGGCAACATCATCGACGGCGACGGCGGCGGCATCCTCGGCGCGCGCCGCGAGATCGCCTCGCACACGCTCGTGGCCGCGCTGCGCCGGATCGCCGCCGACGACAGCGTCAAGGCGGTGGTCTTGCGGATCGACTCCGGCGGCGGCAGCGCGCAGGCGTCCGAGCTGATCTGGCGCGCGGTGGCCGAGGTCCGCGCGAAGAAGCCGGTCGTGGTCTCGATGAGCGACGTCGCGGCGAGCGGCGGCTACTACATCGCCGCGGGCGCGACGAAGATCTTCGCCCACGCCAACACGCTGACCGGCTCGATCGGCGTCGTCGGGGGCAAGCTCGCGCCCGGCGGCGCGCTCGGCAAGCTCGGCGTCACCACGTTCCCGATGGGCCGCGGCAAGCGCGCGACGATGATGGCGAGCCTCTCGCCGTGGACCGACGACGAGCGCGCCACGATCCGGCGCTCGATGGAGGACGTCTACAAGGTCTTCCTCGGCCGCGTGGCGGCCGGCCGCGGCAAGCCGGTGGAGCAGATCGAGCCGCTCGCGCAGGGCCGCGTGTGGACCGGCGCGAAGGCCAAGGCGCTCGGCCTCGTCGACGAGATCGGCGGGCTCGACGCGGCGCTCGCCGAGGCGAAGCGGCTCGGCGGCGTCGACGCGGCCGCGGACCTCGAGCTCTACCCGCCGACGCCGACCCTGCGCGATCTGCTCCACGGCCTCGGCGGCCTGGCGGCGCTGCCGTTCGGGCTCGGCGCGGGCGTCGGCGCAGGCGCGGGCGCCGTGAACGCCGCAGATGCCGCGCAGGCCGCGGACGCCGTGCAGGCCGCGGGCGCTGCCGTGTCCGCGCTCGCGGCGGCCGATCCGATCCTCGCCGAGCGGGCGCGCTCGCTGATCGAGCTCGCGCTGTCGCTCCGCACGTCGCCGATCCAGGCGATCGCGCTCTTCCCCGAGGTTCGCTAGTTCATCCCGATCGCGGACTTGAGCGTCCGCACGGCCGCGCGCGCGCGCTCGATGTGCTCGGCGGCGGAGCTGACGGCGTTCGCCACCACGATCACCGACTCGGTCTGCTCCATCACCGCGGTCTCGTCGCTGGCGGCGCGCATCTCGGCGCGCAGCGAGTCGATCGACTCGTCGAGGATGTTGACGTGCTCGGCGACGTCGATCGGCAGCTGGCTGCCGGTGTGCGTGTACTCGACACCGTCGTCGGAGCCCTCCATCGCCTCGCGCAGGCGCTCCTCGGTGTCGGCGAGCCGCTCGCGCAGCCGCTGCTCCTCGCGCTGCAAGGTCTCGACCTGCAGCTCGAGCTCGGACGTCTTGGCGAGCGTCGACTCGTAGCGCGATAGATCGAGCTGCGCGGTGTTCTCCGAGTCGTCGTCACGCTCGTTCTCGCGCCGGTTGCCGCGCCGGTTGCCGCGCTCGGCTCCGCGCTCGGCTCCGCGCTCGGCTCCGCGCTCGGCTCCGCGCTCGGTCGCGCGCTCGGTTCCGCGCTCGGCTCCGCGCTCGTTCGACAGCTGCCGGCTCGTGGTGTCGCTGTCCTCGCGCACGTCGCGCAGCTCCGACTCGAGGCGATCGCGCTCGAGCGTCATCTGCGCGAGCTTGCTCCGCGCCTCGCGCAGCTCGCGCTGGAGCTGGGCGATCTCGCGCTCGGTCTCGGCCGCGAACGAGCGCACGTTGTCGGCGGCCGCGTTCTCGCGCTCGAGCTCGACGATCCGCGCCTGCTGCGCCGTGACCTGCGCCTGCAGCGCCGCCACCTGCGCCGGCTGCGCCCCCGGCTGGGTCTGCCGCGCCGCCGGCACCGGCTGCTGCTGGAGCGCCGCGAGCTGCGCCTCTTGCTCCGCGAGCTGCGCCTGCAGCGCCGCAGCCTGCGCGGCGCTGGCATGGCCGCGCTCCTCGGCGGCGGCGACCCGCGCCTCGGCGTCGCGCACCCGCCGCTCGGCGTCGGCCGCGCCGCGCGCCAGCTCCTCGCCGCGGGCGGCGCGCCGCTCGAGCGGGCCGAGCTGCGCCGTGAGCTCCGCGCCGCGCTCCTCGGCCACCACCGCCCGGCGCTCGGTCTCGGCCAGCCGCTCACTGAACCGCGCTTCGGCCTCGCGCGCCCGCGCCTCCGAGTCCTTGAGCCGCGCCTCGAGCTCCTCGAGCTGCGCGCCGGCCTCCTTGAGCCGCTGCTCGGCGGCGGCGATCCGATCGCTGGCGACCGCCTCTGTCGTCTCGCCCCGGGCCGACTCGCGCGACTTCGCCGCGTGATCGCGCTCCATGTACGCGAGCTTGGAGAGCGCCTCGTCGAGCTGGCGCTGGAGCGCGCTGGCGCGGCCGACCGCGAGATCCGCCGTCTCGGCGCGCGCGGCGAGCGCGTCCGCCTTGCGCTCCGCATCGCTCGTGCGCACGAGCGCCGCCGTGAGCTGCTCGCGCGCGCTCGCCTCGTCGCCCTCGCGCTCCTCGGTCGCGCGCTGGAGCGCGGTGACCTCGGCCTGCGCCTCGCGCAGCGCGCCCTCGGCGGCCTCGCGCGCCCGGACCGCCTCGGCGAGCTTCTGCTCCAGCTCGGTGACGCGCGCGCGCAGCTCGGCCACGAGCTCGCCGCTCTTGCCCGCGCCCGCCGAGAGATCGGTGAGATCCTGCTGCAGCGCCGCGAGCTGCGCCTGCGCCTGCGCCTGCGCCTCGCGGCTCGCCGTCTCCGCCGCCAGGAGCTCGGCCTCGAGCTCGCTGATCCGCTCGGCCTGCGTGTCGATCTGGACCTCGTGCTCGGCGGCGCGCCCCGCCGCGGCCTCGGCGCGCTCGGTCGCCGCGGCGAGCTGCGCCCGCAGGCCCTCGAGCTCGCGCTCGAGCTGCGTCCGGCGATCGACGAGCGCCAGCGACGTCTCGCGCTCGGCGGCGAGCTCGCGCTGCACCGCCGCGAGCTGACCCGAGAGCTCCTGCTCGCGCCCCGCGAGCTGGCCCGTGAGCTCCTGCTGCACCGCCGCGAGCTGGCCCGTGAGCTCCTGCTCGCGCGCCGCGAGCCTCCCGGTCAGCTCGCGCCGCACGCCCTCGAGCTCCGCCGTCAGCTCGCGCTGCACGCCCTCGAGCTCCGCCGTCAGCTCCGCCTCGCGCGCCGCGAGCTGGGCCAAGAGCTCCGCCTCGCGCGCCGCGAGCCGGGCCGCCGCCTCGACCTCGATCCGGGCGACGCGCGCCTCCGCCTCGCCCACCCGCCGCTCGGCATCGCCGATCGCGCCGGACGCCTGCGCGCCGCGCGCCTCGGCGTCGCCCACCCGCTTCGTCACCTCGGCGAGCTCGCGGCCGAGCGCGCGCGACCGCGAGTCGGAGTCGACGGCGCGCCGCAGCGCCTCCGCCACGTCCTTGGCCATCGCCTTGGCCATCGTGTCGGCCGCGCTCGCGCGCTTCTCGGCGTCGTCGGCGCGGCGCTCGGCCTCGCGCGCGCGGCCCTCGGCGTCGGTCATGCGCGCGCCCGCCTCGTCGCGCGCCCGGAGCGCGCCCGCGACGTCCGCCGTGGCCTGCTCGAGCTCGGTGATCCGCCTGCCGAGCCCCGCCGCCCGCGCCTCGGCCTCGGCGAGCTTGGCCGCCGCCGCCGCGATCTCGCGCTGCGCGGCGCCGTGCTTGGCCTCGGCGGCCTTCGCCTTCTCCCCCGCCGCCGCCACCGCCTGCTCGAGCTCGGCGATCCGCCCGCGCGCGGCCTCGTGCTGGCTCGTCAGCGCGGCCAGCTCGCTCGCGACCTTCACCGCGCGGGTCTCCGCCGCCAGGAGCGGCGCGCTGACCTCGCCGGCCTTCGCCTCGAGCGCCCCGATCCGCTCTCGGACCGTCGCGAGATCGGCCTCCGCCGTCTTGGCCCGGGCCTCGGCGGCCTTCGCCTTGGCCTCGAGCTCGCCCACCTCGGCGGCGAGCTTGGCCGACTGCGACTCGGCCTTGGCCGACTGCGAGGTCGCGTGCGCGAGGTTGCGCTCGGCGCCCTGCGCGCGGATCTGCGCCGTCGCCAGCTCCTTCTCCGCCTTCTCGGCGCGCGCCGTGACCGTCACCAGCTGATCGGCCACCTCGCGGTGCTGGCCGAGCGGCACGTAGCTCGCCAGATCCACATCGGACCGCGCCGGGAGCTCCTCGAGCTGGCGCTTGAGATCGGCGATCTTGCGATCGGCCTCGGCGAGCCGCTCCGCCGTGACGACGCCGACCGCCGTCTCGGCGAAGATCTGTGCCTCGCGCGTCTTCTCGAGCTCGAGGCGCAGCGCCTCGAGGCTCTCGGCGCTCGCGCGCTCGATCGCCACGCGCTTGTCGCGCTCGAGCTGCGCCTCGCGCATCGCCTCGCCGGTGGCGTGCTCGGCCACCGAGCGGCCCGCCTCGGCCTCCTCGAGCGCGCCGCGCAGCCGGACGACCTCGCGCTGGAGCTTGGCCTCGCTGCCGCCGGGGGCCGGCGACCAGTCCGCGCGTGGGGCCGCCTCGCGCTCGAGCACGACGATGCGATCGCGGGCCGCCGCCAGCTCGCCGCGCAGGCGGCGCAGGTCGGCGTCGTCGTCCTCGTCGCGGTCGATCGACGCGCGCAGCGCCACGAGCTCGGACTCGAGCGTCGCCGCGCGGGCCTCTGCCTGATCGCGCAGCCGGAGCATCTCCATCGTCGCGAGCCCGGGCGTCGTGTCGCTCGCCGAGTCGAGCCCGCGGCTCGCCATCTCCTGGTGCAGCTCGTTGACGCGCTTGGCGAACGCGTCGCGCTCCTCCTCGACAGCCGCGCGCGCCTTCCGCTCGTGATCGAGCCACGTCGCGAGCGTGGCGTGCAGGCCGACGGGCGGCGGCAGCGTGCCGCTCGCCGGCAGGAGGCGGATCAGCAGGCTTCCGACGAGGACCATCTCGCCCGTCGGCACCGGCGCGCGCTGCTGGACGCGGCTCGCGCCGACATAGACGCCGTTGGCACTCCCCAGATCCTCGACCCACAGCGTGCCGCCGTCGACGAAGAACCGGGCGTGCATACGCGAGACGCGGGGATCCTCGCTGCGGATCTGGCACTCGATCGACCGGCCCACCATGACCGGCTCGGGTCCCAGAGAGAACGAGCGGTCCACACCATCTGCGTCTGAATAGAGCAGGGTCGCCATTCCCTAGGAGCGCGAAGCTATCACGTGCGCGCAGCGAGCGTCGCGATCAGCGCGTCGGCGTCAGCGAGCGCGCGCGCGGTGTCGTCGTCGAGCAGGACGACGTGCCCCATCTTGCGGCCGGGCGCCGGGGCGTCCTTGCCGTAGAGGTGGAGCCGCGCGCCCGGATGTGCGAGCACGTGCTGCCAGCTCGGCGGCCCGCCGCTCCACAGATCGCCGATCAGGTTCACCATGACGGCGCCGCTCAGCGGGCGCGGATCGCCCAGCGGCAGGCCGCAGATCGCCCGGACGTGCTGCTCGAACTGCGAGGTGGCACACGCGCCGTAGGTGTAGTGGCCGCTGTTGTGCGTGCGCGGCGCGATCTCGTTGACGAGGAGGGCGCCGCCGGGGAGCTCGAACAATTCGACGGCCATCACGCCGACGTGGCCAAGCAGGTCGGCGACCGAGACGGCGATCTCTTCGGCGCGCCGGCGCTGCGCGTCGGGCATCGGCGCCGGCGCGCGCGTCGTGTGCAGGATGTGCCGGCGGTGCACGTTCTCGGCGATCGGGTAGATCCGGTGGGCGCCGTCGAGCCCGCGCGCGAGGATCACGGAGATCTCGCGCTGGAACGGCACCACCTCCTCGACGACGGCCGGCTGGCCGGCGAGCCGCGCGAGCTGGGCGTCCGCGTCGGCGCCCGGATCGATGCGGACCTGGCCCTTGCCGTCGTAGCCGGCGCGGCGGACCTTGAGGATCGCGGGGCGGCCGATCCGCGCGAGCGCGGCGGCGAGCTCGGCCGGATCGCCGGCCGGCGCCCACGCCGCCTGCGGCAGCCCCGCGCCGTCCAGGAACTGCTTCTGCACCAGCCGGTCCTGGATCGTGCGCAGGACGGCGGCGCCCGGGCGCACCGGCGCGATCGTCTCGAGCTCGGCGAGCAGCTCGGCCGGCACGTGCTCGGTGTCGAGCGTGAGGACGTCGACCTGCTCGGCGAGCCGGCGCGCGGCCAGGTCGTCGTCGAGCGCGCCGACGACCACGCCGTCGGCGACCTGCGCCGTCGGGCAGCGCGCGCTCGGATCGAGGACGACGATGCGGTAGCCCATCTGCCGCGCGACCACCGCCATCATGCGGCCGAGCTGGCCGCCGCCCAGCACGCCGATCGCCTTGCCTGGCAGAAGCGGCGTCACGTCACTTCGCACGGTCCGTGGCATTTTTAACCTCGCGCGGTCCTCCGCTTGCGGCTCCTCCGGACCGGCTCGGTTCAGGCACGAGCGGTGCGTCCTCGAGCACGCGGCGCGTCTGCGCGGCGCGGTACGCGTCGAGCTTGCCGGCGACGGCCGGATCGTGCAGCGCGACGATCGCCGCGGCGAGGAGGCCCGCGTTGACCGCGCCGGCCTCGCCGATCGCGAGCGTGCCGACGGGGATCCCGCGCGGCATCTGCACGATCGAGAGCAGCGAGTCGAGCCCGCTCAGCGCCTTGCTCTGCACCGGCACGCCGAGCACCGGCAGCCGCGTCTTGGCCGCCGTCATCCCCGGCAGGTGCGCCGCGCCGCCCGCGCCCGCGATGATCACCCAGATCCCGCGGCCCTCCGCCTCCTCGGCGTACGAGAACAGGAGATCCGGCGTCCGGTGCGCCGAGACGACCTTCGCCTCGTACGGCACGCCCAGCTCGCCGAGCACGGCGGCCGCGTGCTGCATCGTGTCCCAGTCGCTGCGCGAGCCCATGATGATGCCGACGCGTACGGTCATGGTTCGGCGCTCTCTCCTCGAGGTCTCGGGCCCGCCGCGCGGCGCAGCCGATCCCCGACAGCTTCGCCCAGCCCCGCCGCCGGAGGCAACGCGGCGATCACGACATCGACGCCGCGCGCGTCGAGATCCCGGAGCGCGCCGTAGAGCTCGCGCGCCATGCCGGCGATGTCGTCGGGCAGCGGGCACGCGAGCACGGGCAGCTGCGAAAGCTCCGGCCAGCCGGCGAGCGCCCCGGCCGGCGCGAGCACCGCCACCGCGCCGCGGCGCGCGGCGACCGCGGCGAGCGCCCCGGCCACGGCCGCGGGCACGCCGTCCAGATCGACGGCGATCACCTCGGCGCGCGGCGCGTAGTGGCTCGCGAGCGTCCCCGGGGCGGCGGGCGCCCGCGCGTCGGCGACCTCGAGCGGGCCGGCGATCGCCTCGATCGCCTCGCGCGGCAGGCCGCCCGGCCGCAGGAGCACCGGCCGGCCGCGCGACAGGTCGACGATCGTCGACTCGACGCCGACGGCGCACGGGCCGCCGTCGAGGATGTAGTCGACGTCGCCGCCGAGATCCGCCGCGACGTGGTCCGCCGTCGTCGGGCTGACCGCGCCGAAGCGGTTCGCGCTCGGCGCCGCGACGCCGCCGCCGAACGCGGCGAGGAGCGCCTGCGCGAGCGGGTGCGCCGGCACGCGCAGGCCGATCGTGTCGGCGCCGCCGGTGGCCGCGGCCGCCGCGCGCGGGCCGCGGCGCAGGATCAGGGTCAGCGGCCCCGGCCACGCCGCCGCGGCCAGCCGGTGCGCGAGGTCCGGGACGTCTGCCGCCCAGCCCTCGAGCGCGGCGCCCGGGGCCAGGTGCACGATCAGCGGGTGCGCGCGCGGGCGGCCCTTGACGTCGAAGATCCGGCCGACCGCGTCATCGCGCGAGGCGTCCGCGCCGAGCCCGTACACCGTCTCCGTCGGAAACGCCACGAGCCGGCCGGCCGCAAGGAGCGCCGCCCCGCGCGCGACGTCCGCGCCGCGCCCCGGCCCTTGGCTCACGCGTGCGGCCTCGTCTCGACGACCGAGGTCCGCTCGCCCCACGCCGCGCGCAGGCCGGCGAGCCCTTGGGCGCGCTCCGTCGGGTACGCCTTGCGGAAGTCCATCCAGTCGAGCGTGCAGATCACCGAGAGCTCGGCGAGCCCGAACCCCGACGAGAACGTGCGGCGATCCGGCGCGAGCTGCCCGGCGAGCCACGAGAACACCGCGTCGGTGCGATCGAGCTGGCGCTGCGCGAACGGCGTGCCGTCGATCGCGATCCCGTCGCGCCGCAGGTAGAACAGCTGGATGATGGCCTCGAGCGCCCCGTCGACCGCGTTGACGAGGTTCTGCTCGCGCCACCGATCGCGGGGCGGCTCGATCCCGCCGTAGCCGCGAGTGAGCGTCAGGTAGTCGATGATCGCGCGCGAGTCGTAGATGAGGCGATCGTCGATCATCGCGACCGGCACCTTGCGGATCGGCGAGATCGCGCGCAGCGCTGCCTGCCCCTCATCGGTCGCGGTCTCGACGCGATCGATCGGCTCGCCGACCTCGGCGGCGACCACGCGGACGCGGCGCACGAATGGAGAGGTGGTGGTGCCATAGATCTTCATGGCGTGACCATACCCGCCGCGCGCTGCCGCGAGCCACCGGTGGTGGTGTATAGCTTCGGTGTGCAGGTCTTCCTGATCCGGCACGCCGCGGCGGTCGACGAGACGCTCGAGCTCCGCGACCCTCACCGTCACCTCACGCCTGAGGGACGCGAGCAGGCGCGCCGGCTCGGCGATCGGCTGCGCTGGCACGACTGCGCGCCGACGCAGGTATGGACGAGCCCGCTCGCGCGCGCGCTCCAGACGGCCGAGCTCGTCGCCTTCGCGATGCAGTCGGACGTGTGCGTCGAGGTCCTGCCGGCGCTGGCGCCCGATGGCGCGCCGCGCGACGTCGTCGCCGCGGTCCGCGCGCTCGCCCCCGGCGCGGCCGTGATGCTCGTCGGCCACGAGCCGTCGCTGTCCGCCATCGGCGCGCTGCTCGTCGGGGCCGCCGACTTCGAGGGCCTGGCCAAGGCCCAGGCGGCGCGGATCGTCGACGGCGCGCTGCGCTGGCGCTTCGCCTGGGACGCCGACGCACCGGTCCCGGCCGCCCCGGCCGCCCCGGCCGCGCCGCGGTAGCGGCCGGCTGATATGCTCTGGCCATGATTGCGGCGAAGCCCCAAGAATACGTCCCGTACGACGTGTTCCTCCGCAGCGAGGCGTCGGGCGATAATCGACACGAGTGGGTCGATGGGGTCATCTACGCGATGAGCCGTGGGAGCCCCGAGCACGGCCGGCTCGCGGGTCGCGTCACGGCGCGGCTCCTGAGCTCGTTTCTCGATGATGGTTGCGAGATCTTTTCGTCGGACACAGCGATCTTCATCGAGGCGGCGCAACACCACACGTACGCGGACGCGAGCCTGGTCTGCGGCGCTCTCGTCACGCGCACGGTCCACGACAAGAACGGCAAGAGCATCGGCGAGGCCATCGTGAACCCCATGCTCGTCGTCGAGGTCCTCTCGGACGCGACCGAGCGCTACGACCGCGATGGAAAGTTCGAGGCGTACAAGAAGCTCCCTTCGTTCGAGGAGTACGTGCTCATCTCGCAGATCGAGCGCCGCATCGAGGTACGCACGCGCCAAGGCCAGCAGTGGCTGACGCAGGTCGGCACCGCGGGCCAGACGGTGCGCGTGCATGGACGCGAGTTCGCCGTCGACGCCATCTACGGCTGATCCGGGCGCTACGCTCGCGTTGCTGTCTTCGATCAGGGCTCATGACGCGGTGCCGAACGGCCCGCCGTCCAGCTCGTCGAGCGCCTGCTGCACCCGGCGCGGCGGAATTCCGAGCCTGCGGCCCAGAGCGATGACGTCGGGCTCGTCGCGCCGGAGCTCCGCAACGGTGGGGGCGATCCAGCGCTCGTCGTCCGCGTGGGGGCTCCACGTGCACCAGATCGAGTCCGCGTAGCCGCGGCACGCCGCCCGCGAGAGCGCGCTGTCCGCCGGCACGTCGCGCAGGTCGAATACCGGGTGCGTCATGAGCAACCGCAGGCTCGCGCGCAACAGGGGAGGCGTGGCCGGTGCTGGCACGGTACCGGGTGCGCGCTGCGCGTATGCATGATGCAGGATCGCGACGTCCGGGATGCCGGCGTGGGGAGACAGAGCCGTCAGAACCTCCTCGAGCGCGGCGCGCTCGTCCGCGCGCGCGAGGAGGCACGCCGCCGCGACGGCGAAGCAGAGATCCATCGAGACCGACGTGAGGAGCAGTGCGCGCGCAAACTTCGATAGCCGCCGCCCCGGTGTGTGCAGCGCGGTAAAAACGGTCTCCTTCGCGCGCGCGACCTCGGCGTGGTCGTTCAGCTTTGCCGCCGCAGGAACGATCGAGACGCGCATGCCGTCGAGACGCACGACACCCACGTCTGCGACGAAGACCCGCGCTGCGTAGCCGTCAGGTATCGTGATTGCGACCTCGCGCTGCGAGCGGGATGCTCGCAAGTAATACGTCCCTGGCGCGACCTCGCAGGAGCAAGCCATGAGCCATCGCAAGGTTGCGCGTCCATATTTGACAGGTCTGATGAGCTGAGACAGCTCCGCCACCAGGTGCCCACCCTGGTCGTGTAGCGAGACCGGATCGCTCAAGCTCACATTCGGAGGCCATGGTCGTAAAGTCACATCGAGCCGACTCGTGTAGGGAGCTGCACCGAGCGGAGCACTCGTTGTCTCGCGGCTGTGAGTAAGTGGCGGCGGGGGATGCTGTCCCGGCGCGAGTGATGTCGCCACAGCAGGCGTCAAGATCTCGTTCCCGTTGAGCTCATAGCTCAGATCGCCATCGAGCTCGATCACGTGCGACTCCGCGCGCTCGAACAGCTCGACCTCGATCCGATAGAGCCCGTGCGGCAGTCGAACCTCGAGATCACCCTCGCTCCGAGCACGCACCGCGCCGGTCGCGTCGTATACCGTCACTGTGGCATCGGAATTGGAGCGCAGCGACAGCGAGCTGATCGCGATCGACGGGCGAATCTGAAGGTGGACCTCGGCAGGAATGTCGAGCGCCACAGAGCGAGGTGCACTCAGATCGCACGGCTCAGAGGCATATGTCCCTCTGGAGAAGCGGTCTCGATCGAAATCTTCTACGTGCCCGACCATGAGGCGTAGCTCTCCGCAACGAAACAGATCTCCGTCGTGGAGCTGCCTGGAGCGGACCCGCTTGCCGTCCGCGGAGAACCGGCTGCCACGTATGTACTGGATGCGGCCGTGAAACAACGTGCCATCGCCGCCGAGATCCTCGATCACGTAGCATCCATCCTCACGCCGGATCCTCGCGTCGCATGAGAGCCTAGACGACCCCTCCGCGCGGATCGCGCACTCCGCAGACGAACCGATATACACTGGCTCGTCGTCGGATAACTTGAAGACCTGCATGAAGGCCCGCTCGGGAATCCAGCGGTCGGCCATGGCCGCGCTCCACACGCGCACGACGGGCTCGCGCAGCCTCGGCCGGAAGTTCAGGACCGTCGGGCCCGTGACGCCGTGATCGACGATCTTCTGCGACCGCTCGCCGCGGCTGCCGTAGATCAGCTTGTACAGCCCCACCGTGAGCGGGATCGTCCACGTCCCGTCCGACGGCCGATGGCTCGCGACCAGCCGGCCGGTCCCGTCGTAGAGTTCGACGTCATCCTCCCACTCGTCATCCGGCTTCACCTGCAGCGTCGGCGGTACGCCCCGCCGTCCGAACATGCTGCCTGCTCGCAGGCCGTTCATCACGTGCGCCCGCTGGACGGCGTCCGCGCGCAGCTCGCGCTCGAGTGCATCTTTCAGCGCCGCCGCATCGATCCCCTGCGGCGATCGCTTCAGGATCCACAAGAGCTTCTGCGTGAACGCGCCACGCCACACGCCCTCCTGTGGCTGCTCGAATGCCGGACGACCAGCCTCGGTTGCGTACGCGACGAACATGCGCGCCGGAGGACCACCGGGCGTGACCTTGAGCGTGAACGTCGGGGGCAGCCCGACCGCGCCTACCGCGAGACTGCGGCAGCAATCGAGGAACACGGCGATCTCCTCGAAGAGCCCGAGTCCACCGAGCGCGCTGCAGTACCTGTGGCTGCTGAGCGCGATCCGTGCCAGGACCGGCGACCACTTGGCGAGCAGCAGCGCCACATCGTCGACGTCGCCGTCGACGCACGACGCGCCGTGCCCGCTGAAGTAGAGATAGAGCCGGCGCGCGCCGCCGAGCGCGTTGACCGCCTGCGCCAGCTCGACCACCTGCTCGTCGACGTGGTCCTGCAGCGGCGTCGGCGGCTCCGGCGTCGACGTGATGAGCCGCGCGTGCTCGGGCGCGACCCCGCCGCCGTCCGGATCGCACATCCAGGCGTGAAAGGCGATCGCGTCCGCCGCAGCGCCCTGCAGCGAGCGAAACCGCGGGTAGTGGTCGATGCCCACGACAAGGCCGAAATCGCGCGCAGAGCGTGGCCACGGCACAAGCTCCCCGATATCCACGTCGCGCGTTGTCATGCCGGCCAAGCCGCCGTAGCTGATCAGCGGAGGCTGATTGGTCCGAGATGGCTACTTGTAGCAGTCATCGAACCACGGTTTGCGCACTGGGATGAAAGCGTTGACGACCTTGGCTAGCTGCGCGCCGCTGGTCGCAGCAGCGGCGAAGACCTTCTTCCCCGAGTCGCGGACGAACTGGGCGGCGTGAGTGTAATCGCCGTCCGCCGAGAGGATGTACGCGGTGTCAAACTCGTTGCGTTGAGCCATCACCACGAGGTCGACGGCAAGCATCACGTCCACCGCCTTTTCGACTTGCGTGTAGGAGTTCTTGTGCCGGTTACCGATGGCGAACAGGTCGCGATAGACGGTCGGATCGATCTTTGTCTTGAGTGAGCCAAGATAGGCGAGCAGTTCGTGCGCAGCTTCGCTCCGAACTGCACGGGGTTCGAGGCGCCCGTAGTAGACGGTGTTGCGCGGATCCGCCGCTTCAAAGCTCGCGAGGAAGCGGCGCTGATCCGCAACCAGTTGCTGACTCCACGCAGCAGTCACGCGCCCGATGTAGTAACGGCTTGCGATCCAGGATCGCGCCGAGCCGACCAGCTTCGTGGCGATCTTGCAGTAGTCCAGACGCGCTGGGTCGTCGATGCCCGCATCCTTGATGCCGTGGTACCAGTTGTTGCCGTCAATGAAGAGGATCGCCCGCTCGGTCGGAACAGCCACAGCTTCTCCCCGAAACTAAAAACCCCAGGTGTGGCTTTCGCCAGACGCTGGGGGGGTCAAACCCGGTCCCGTGAGACCGGGCGTATCCAATGTCTAGCGCCAAGGTTCCGACTGGTCAACCCCTCGTTGGCGTTGACACCTCGCAGCGACGAACCGGCGATGGCGCTGCCGCTCCAGCGCCCAAAGTTTCACAGGCCGACCAGGCGGAGCACGCCGGCGGCCCGCTCGGCCGAGAGGATCGCGAGCGCGAGCACGAGGTCGAGCGTCGTGATGACGGCGCCGTAGCGCAGGAAGCGCCAGAAGCCGATCTCGCCGCGCGGGCCGGCGCCCTCCATCACGATGATGTTCGCGACCGAGCCGAAGAGCGTCAGGTTGCCGGCGAGCGTCGAGGCGACCGCGAGCAGGATGTAGCCCCACGTCGGATCGGGCATGCGCGGGATCCACGCGACCGCCACGAGGACGAGCGGGACGTTCGAGACGACGTTCGACGCGACGACCACGAGCGCCACGAACACCAGATCGCCTGCGAGATCGCCGCGGCCGATCGCCGGCGCGACCACGTCGAACAGATGGTCGAGCACGCCGGCGTGCGCCACGCCCGCCACGACGACGAACAGCCCCGCGAAGAACACGAGGAGCTGCCAGTCGACGAACGCGAACGCCTTCTTCGGCGGCGTGCGCGCGACGACCATGAGGCCGGCCGCGGCCGTCATCGCCGCGCCCGCGAGCGAATAGCCGGCGATCGCCAGGCCCGCGAAGACGGCGAGCGCCGCGAGCGCCTTGGCCGCGAGCACGCGATCGATCGCCGGGCGCGGCGGCGAGCGCTCCGCCAGCGTGCCGGACGGCAGCTCGCGCCGGAACAGCCAGCAGAGCACGAACGCGTTGGCGGCGAGGCACGCCGCGCCGACGGGCAGCGTGACCAGGAAGTACTGCAAAAAGCCGATCGTGCCGTGCGCCGCCGCCCCCACGATCATGTTCTGCGGGTTGCCGGAGAAGCTGACCACGCCGCCGACGTTCGCCGCCGATGCCAATGCCAATAAATACGGCAGCGCCGGCAGGCGCGCCTCGACGACGACCGCGATCACGAGCGGCGTGAGGAGCACGCAGACGGTGTCGTTCAGGAGCAGCGCCGAGAGCGCCCCGACCACGAACACAAGGCCGAACAGGAGCGAGCGCGCCGAGCGGGCGCGGGTCAGCACGAAGTACGTCGTGAGCCGGAAGAACCGCGCCTCCGCCAGGTACGCCGCGATCAGGAGGATCGCGAACAGGAGGATCACCACCTCCAGATCCACGGCGCGCAGCGCCCGGTCCATCGGCAGCCCGCCGATGATCACCATCGCCACGGCACCGACCACCGCGCCCGCGGGCCGATCGAGCCCGACCCAGTGGAGCTGGCGGCTCGCGATCACCAGGTACGTGAGCGTGAAGACGACCAGCGCGCCGACCACTGCGACACCTACGATACGCCGGCGCGGCGCCGGTGAGCGGCTGCGAGCAGGCCTCATAGATCGCCGCGGGCGGGGCGCCGTTTGCGCCTTCATGGCCCGTCGCAAGCTCCTGATTGGCATCTCGATCGCAGGGCACGCCGCGCTGTTCGCCGGCGTGCTCGTCCACGGCGTCTGGGACCTCGAGCAGGTCGATTACCGCCCGAAGGTGCGGTCCAGCCTGGCGGTGATCACCCCGCCCGCGGCGGAGGCGGGGCTGCGCGTCAGCATCGACCGGCCGGTCCAGGCGCCGAAGCCCCCGAAGATCGCGAACGTGCTGACGCAGCCGTCGAAGGCGCCGACACCCACGCCGACGCCCCCGGACACGACCGTGACCACGGGCGGCGGCTCCAGCGGGGGCCCGGGCGACGGCCCGCCGGGCGGCGACGGCCCGCCGGGCGGCGAGCTGTGTGCCGATCCGGGCGGGTGCGAGCTACCGGAGCCGCCGACGCTGCCGGAGCCGCCGAAGCCCCCGCCGCCGTCGCCGAAGCCGCCGGTCCACAGCGTCACGCCGCTCATCCTGAAGGCGCTGCGCACGAGCGGCGATACGGCGATCCACCCGCCGCGCGACGTCGTCCAGGACATGGTCCGCAGCGGCCAGATGAAGACCAGCGCGTCGCTCAAGCTGTGCCTCGACACGCGCGGCCAGGTCACGTCGATCACCCTGACGCAGTCGACGAAGTACGCGGACTACGACGCGGCGATCCTCGACGCGGTCCGGCGCTGGCGCTACCAGCCGTACACCGTGAACGGTAGCCCGGCGCCGGCCTGCGGCGTGGTGACGTTCCGCTTCGAGATGAAGTAGCGCTATCCTCCGGCCCGCCTTGGCGGACGGAGCGACGGACCAGGCGCCCGGCGGAGAGCCGCCGGCGATCGAGGTGGTGGGCCTGTGCAAGACGTACCGGACGCCGCTTCGGCGGCGGCGCGTCGAGGCGCTGCGCGGCGTGACGTTCACCGTCGAGCGCGGCCACATCTTCGGGTTCGTCGGGCCCAACGGCGCCGGCAAGACCACGACGATCCGCACGCTCATGGGCCTCATCCGGCCGACGAGCGGCCGGGCCGCGCTGCTCGGCGAGCCGGTCCCGAGCCGCGCCGCGCGGGCGCGCGTCGGGTTCTTGCCCGAGGCGCCGTACTTCTACGATTACCTCACGGTCGGCGAGCTGCTCGATCTCGCGGGCCGGCTGTTCGGGCTCCCGGCGGCCGCGCGCAGGCGGCGCGCCGACGAGCTGATCGAGCGCGTCGGGCTCTCTCGCGCGCGGTCGCAGAGCCTCAAGAAGTTCAGCAAGGGCATGCTGCAGCGCGCGGGGCTCGCGCAGGCGCTCATGAACGATCCCGAGCTCGTCGTGCTCGACGAGCCGATGAGCGGCCTCGACCCGATCGGGCGCAAGGAGGTGCGCGACCTCATCCTCGAGCTGCGCGACCGCGGCAAGACGGTCTTCTTCTCGACGCACATCCTGTCCGACGTCGAGGCGATCACCGATCGCGTCGCGATCATCGCGCGCGGGCAGCTCCAGGCGCACGGCACGCCGTCCGAGCTGGTGCGCCGGGCCGTGCTCGGCATCGACGTGGCGGTGCGGCTGCCGGCGGGCGCCGACGCCGGCCCGCTCACGGCCGGCGCGACCCAGGTGCGCAGGCGCGGCGACGAACTGGCGCTGACCCTGCCGGCGGACGCGGACGCCGACGCGTGGATCGCCCGCGCGCACGCGGCCGGCGCGAAGGTGATCTCGGTGGCGCCGCGGCACGAGACGCTCGAGGAGCTGTTCCTGCGCGCGGTCGACGCCAGAGGCGCCGAAGGCGCCGACGAGAGCGCAGGTGGCCCCAGCCCCGGCGCCGCGGGCGCGCCCGCTGCTTCCGCGTCCGGCGCGTCCTCCGCCAGCTCCACCGAATCCGCCCCCGAGGCCGCCACGTGATCGGCCGGATCGCCGCGATCGCCCTCAACACGTTCCGCGAGGCGGTGCGGATCCGCGTGCTCTACGGCATCCTCGTCCTCGCCGTCGGGGCGAACCTCCTGTCGCTCGTGGTCCGCGAGCTGGCCGCCAGCGCCGACGAGGCGCGCATCGCGCGCGACATCGGGCTCGCCGGCATCTCGCTGTTCGGCTCGCTCACCGCGATCTTCCTCGGCGTGTTTTTGCTCTACACCGAGGTCTCGCGCCGCACCGTGCACGCGATCGTGAGCAAGCCGATCGAGCGCTGGGAGTTCGTCGTCGGCAAGTACGCCGGCATGGCGCTCGTCCTGTCCGTGCTCGTCGGAGTGTTCGCCGCCGCGATGACCGGCACGCTCGCGTGGCAGGGCGTCCCGGTGTCCGAGGTGATCGCCAAGGCGGTCGTGCTCGCGTGGGTCGAGGTCCTCGTCGTCGCGGCGATCGCGATCTTCTTCTCGTCGTTCTCGACGCCGTTTTTGTCCGGCATCTTCGCGCTCGGCGTGTGGGCGATCGGCCGCGTGACGCCCGACCTCGAGCGCGCCGCGCAGGCGGCGTCGCCCTCGATCCGCTGGACGGCGAAGGCCGCGGCGCTGCTCGTCCCCGATCTGCACCTCTACGCGGTCTCCGGGCGCACCGTCGACGGCGCCCACGTCAGCGTGAACGCCGACTTCGTGTCCTGGTCGTACGTCGGGCTCGCGAGCCTCTCGGGCCTCGGCTGGATCGCCGGCCTGCTCGCGCTCGCGGCCGTGCTCTTCCACCGGCGGGACTTCACATGACCGAGCCGGTCCGGAGGAGCGGTCCGCGGAGGACCGAGCGAGGTCAACAATGACCGCGCGGGCGACACTCAAGCGCGCCCTCGCGATCGCCGCGATCGTGCTCGCCGGGCTCGGCGCGCTCGCGGTGCGCGTCGTCGTGGAGGGCCGCGCCGCACTCGCCGAGGGCGACGCGGCGCTCGCCGGGCAGCGCCCCGCCGACGCGATCGCCGCCTGGGAAGCCGCCGCGCGCTGGTACCTGCCGGGCGCCTCGCACGTCGACGAGGCGTACGCGCGGCTCATCCGGCTCGCCGGCGAAGATCGCCGACACGCCCTCGCCGCCTGGCGCGCCGTGCGCGGCGCCGCCCGCGCGACGCGCAGCCTGTGGACGCCGCACGCCGATGACCTCGCCGCCGCGGACGCCGCGATCGCGCGGCTGTCCGCCGACGATCCCGAGGCCGCGCGCGCCGGCGGCCCCGATCACGCCGCGCGCGTCGCCTGGCACGCCGGTGAGCTCGCGCGCGATCCGCGCCCGCGCCCCGCCGCCGTCGCCCTCGCCTGCCTCGGCATCGCCGCCTGGCTCGCCGGCGTCGCCCTGCTCGTCCGCCGCGGCATCGCCGCCTCCGGCCGCCTCGCGCGCCGCCCCGCGCGCGCCGCCGCGGCGCTGACGCTCGCCGGCCTGGCCGCCTGGCTCCTCGGGCTCTACACGGCCTGAGCCGGTATCTGGCCTCCGGCGTTGCAGCCGGCCAGAGGGCGCACGACACTCCGCGCGATGAAGACTCCCCATCGCCTGGCGCTGGTCATTGCCGCTTCATGCTTGCTGCTGCTCGGGCTGTCGGGGTGCGCCCCGCCGCCGGGAGGCGCGGGCGGCGGCGCCGCCGGGGGAGGCGCCGCCGGGATCAACCCGGCCGCGTGCGGGACGATCAACACGAGCAAGGCGGGGCGCAAGCTGTACGCGTTCCTCGTCGCCTCGGCGGAGCTGGACCGCGCGAGCATCGAGCTCGAGCAGACGGTCCTCGGTGCGTGCCGCAAGATGGCCGACGCGCTCGGCGTCTCGAGCGCCGGCCCGATGAAGGAGGTCTGCAACCGGGCCGCGACCGAGCTCGAGGCGAACCTCAAGGTGAGCGTCAAGTCCGAGCAGCGGATGGTCACGCGCTACACGCCCCCGGTGTGCCACACGAGCATCGATCTCACGGCGAGCTTCGCCGCCGAGTGCGAGGCGCGCGCCACGGCCGACGTCAACGTGTCGTGCTCGGGGCGGTGCGACGGCACGTGCAGCGGCGCGTGCGACGGTCAGTGCGCGGCCGCCGCGGGCGGCGACGCCTCGGGCGGGCAGTGCGCGGGCCAGTGCCAGGGCACCTGCCGCGGCCGGTGCACCGGGCGCTGCGACGGCTACGTCGACGTCGACGCGTCGGCCGAGTGCAAGGCCTCGGCCGAGGTCCGCGCCGGGCTGCACACCGAGTGCAGCGAGCCGAAGGTCGAGGTCGTCCGCGAGAACGTCACCGTCATCGACGACAGCAAGTTCCAGAAGGCGATGGCCGCGATCCAGGTCGGCATGCCGCAGATCCTCCGCGCGGGTGCCAGGCTCGAGCGCGCCGGCCGCGCGGTCGGCAACTGGGTGACGACGGGCACGCAGCTCGTCCGCGCGACCGGCCAGCTGGTCGCCGAGCTCGGCGAGAAGGGCGCCTGCGTCGCGGGCCAGGTCGCCGGGGTGATGGCGGCGGCCGCGAACATCCAGGCGCGGTTCTCGGTCTCGATCGAGGTGTCGGCGCAGGTCTCGGCGTCGGCCGGCGCGTCCGCGCACTAGGCGCCGCGGCCGCCGCCCGCCGCGCGTCAGGGCAGCCGGTAGGTCGCCGAGACGTAGCCGAAGATGCCGGGCACGTCGTACGTCGTGCCGTTGAAGCCGTTCAGCGAGCAGCTGTAGCAGACGGGCGGATCGACATCGAACAGGTTGTTGATGCCGGCCGTGACCGTGAGCCGCGGCTGCTGCGCCGGCGACCACACGACCTGGAGGTCGTTGTAGACGGTCGGGCGGAGCCGGTTCTTCGACTCGAGATCGTTCTCCGGATCCGGGGCCGAGCACGTGCCCTCGAAGTCGGCCAGATCGAGGCACTCCTCGGTGACGCCGCTGATGTAGCGCGTGGTCAGCGTGAAGTCGAAGCGGTTGTAGAGCCAGCCGATCGCGAGCTGCGACTTGAAGCGCGGAAACGCGCGCTCGGGCGTGCCGCCGAGCGTGCCCTCGCGGTGCGTCGTCTCGAACCCGTCAGCGGTGGGCGTCTTCTCGAGGAACTGCAGGAGGTAGGAGGACTGCGACGTGAACCGGAGCTTGCCGAAGCTCTTGCGCGGCAGCCGGTAGTTCAGCACGAGGTCGAGGCCGCGGACCTCGAGGCCGCCGATGTTGAGCAGCGTGTTGCCGAACGCGAAGATCGTGCCGGACGGCGTGCGCTGGATGCCCTGGCACAGCGTGTCGTCCCGGCCGGCCACGCAGCCGTTGATCTGGGCCTGCGCGTCGAGCGCGGCGATCGCGCCGTCGAGCACGACGTCGTAGTACGCGAGCTCGATGTCGACGGCGGACGACCACTCCTTGTCCTGCAGCTCCTTGGGCGAGAAGGCGAGGCTCAGGTTGAGGCTCCGCGACGTCTCGGGCTCGAGCTCGGGGTTGCCGCCGGTCGTGACCGAGATCTGCGGGTTCAGCTGCGTGTAGCTGCCGTTGGCGGGCAGGCCGAGCTCGATGCAGCGCTGGCGCACCGCCGGCAGGACCTCCGGCCGGTTGAAGTCGCTGCACGGATCCGTGAGCATCGCGTCGAAGCGCGACTGGCTGCCGAACAGCTCGCCGATGCCGGGCGCGCGGAAGCCGAGGCCGTAGCTGCCGCGGACCACGAGGTCGGTGCGCGGCTTCCAGCGCGCGCCGACCTTGCCCGTCACCTCCGGTGAGATGAACGAGTAGTCCGACACGCGACCGGCGGCGTTGATGTCGAGGAGCTCGGCGCCGGGCCGGCCCACGAGGAGCGGCGCGCGCAGCTCGGCGTACGCCTCGTTCACCGAGTAGGAGCCATCGAGCGGCTGCGCCGGCACGTCGGCGGTGTCACCGGCGGTGACCACCGCGTCGGGCTCGAAGTAGCCGGCCAGGTGCCGGTGCTCGACGCCCGCGGCCACGCCGAGCCAGCCGGCCGGCAGCTTCACGAGCTTGCCGCTCACGTTGCCGACGGTGACGAACAGCCGCTGCTCCGACGAGTCGTGCTGGGTGTACGTGACGTAGCGGAGCATCTCGGGCGTGATCGTGCCGCGGCCGTCGGGGCCCATGCCGCCGAAGATGTTGAACGGCACGCACTCGGGATCGCCGGGGCGCGCCGCCGTGCCGCAGCGCCAGTTGCCCTCGGCGTCCTGGTACGCGGGCCCGAGCGCGTTCTCGAGCTTCGAGGAGTTGAACGAGTTGTTGCGGCGCTGCTCGGCGCGGTTCAGGCCGTACGCGAGCGTGGCGTCCCACGAGAAGCGCTTGTTCTCGCCGAAATGCCCCTCGGCCCCGGCCGAGACGTAGAACGTGTTGACGTTCTGCTCGAAGCGGCGCGGCCCGGCCTCGATCGGCCGGCGCGTGACGACGAACGGGTTCGTCGCCGGATCGAACGTGAACCCGAACGGGTTGTACGGGTTCGTCGCGTCGATGCGGATCCGGTCCATGCGGTTGCCGTTGCCGCCCTCGGGGCCGACGAAGAGCGGCTCGGGCGCGGCCTGGTTCAAGGACTGCCGGTTGATGAAGCCGCCCTTGCCGCGGAAGTTGATCTTGTCGGTGACCTTGTACGTGACGGCGCTGAACACGCCCATGCGGCGCGACGGCGTGAGCACGAGGTTGTACGGCGCGAAGTTGAAGCGATCCGCCGACGTGAAGTCGTGATAGTCGGTCGGGAACAGCGGCTGGCCGACGCCACTGTTGAGCGTGATGTTGCGCTCGGCCCCCGTCACGGGATCGACGAACACGAGCCGGCCCTGCGGCGTCGCCGACGAGCACCCGGCCTCGCACTGCCGGAGCCCGGGGATCGGCGAGTCGGCCTGCGAGCGGTCCTCCGACCGGACGGAGCGCTGATCGAGGTACGACGCGGCGACGATCAGCGACATGCGATCGGTCGTGTTGCCCCACGACACGTCGTACTTGTGGATGCCGCCGTCGCCGTAGTGATAGCCGCCGGCGTACGCGGTCGCGTAGATGCCGTCGAGCTGCTTGCGCGTGATGATGTTGATGACGCCGGAGATCGCGTCCGAGCCGTAGATCGGCGACGCGCCGTCCTCGAGGATCTCGATGCGGTCGATGATCGCGAGCGGGATCGTGTTGAGGTCCGTCGCGGCGGCCACGCCGCTCGCCGACGAGCCGTTGACCCAGCGCACGCCGTCGACGAGCACGAGCACGCGCTTGGAGCCGAGGTACCGCAGATCGGCCTCGGTCGCGCCAGCGCCGACGCCGCCGCCGTCGGGCGGGAACCCGAAGTTGCCGCTCGAGTTGAACTTGCCGTTGAGCGCGCCGCCCGACACCGTGAGCTGCTGCAGGATGTCGCCGACGGAGTGCAGGCCGGTGCGCTCGAGCTCCTCGCGCGACAGCGTGAGCACCGGCGCGAGCTTGCCGAGCGGATCGCCGATGCGCGAGCCGGTCACGACGATGACCTCGCCCTCGGGCTCCTGCCCGTCCGGCAGGTTCTCGACGGGGACCGGCTGCTCGGCGGCCGGCGGCGCGGCGGCCGGGGGCTGCGCGGCGGCCGGCGGCGTGGCTGGCGGCGGCGCGGCGGGCGGCGGCGCGGCGGGCGGCGGCGCCGGCTCCTCCGCTGGAGGCGGCGCCGGTTGCTCCGGCGGGGGCGGCGGCGGTGCGGGCTGCGGTTGCGCGTGTGCGGTGCCGGCCGCCGCCGCCAGCAACAACGTCAACACCGTCCCCTCGCGACTACCGATCGACCGAGGCGACTTGGGCGCTTTGGGCGCTTTGGGCGCTTTGGGCACTCGGCGACACCTGTTCTTGATACGCGTCATGAGACCACAGTATCGACGGCGATCTGACACAGCTACTTTGTGTCGGTCCGGCGCGCGAGTCATTTGATCTTCCCTTGATCCTCCCTGTGGAGGAGCGATGAATCGAGGGTGGGGCTGAATACACTCGCGCACCGATTGCGTGGGACCGGATCGGTCCGGGTGTTGCCAGCGCCCCCCAGCGCCGCCGGTTGACCGGAGCCCGCCGCGCTTTACACCGCCCGAGGCGCATCGGTACGTTTCTCCACCATGGGCAAGAACCTGGGGGGGGCGATCATCGATCTGCTCGACTCGGAGCGCGTCGATCTGCGCGCCGCGGCGTCGACGGTGCTCGCCGCCGTCGGAAAAGGCGACCGCTCCGTCGAAGCCGCGCTGGCGGGCCGGCTCTCCGACGCAGACCGCGGCGTCCGACGCATCGCGCTCGAGGGCCTCGCCGGCATGGGCGCGAGCGGGATCGCGGCGCGGCTCGTGCCGCTCCTCTCGGGCGATGACGAGGCGCTCGCCGAGCGCGCCGCGCAGGTCCTCGCCGAACAGGGGGCTGACGCCGAGGACGCGCTGCGCACGGAGCTGGGCGCCGGCCCGGTCGCCGCGCGGCGCGTCATCGCGCAGCTCCTGCTGCGCCGCGGCACGCAGCCCGCCGTGGAGGCGGTGCTGGGTCAGCTCGCCGATCCCGAGCTCGGCGAGCAGGTGCTCCAGCTCGTGCGTCACGAGATCGAGCAGGGCAACGAGAAGCTCAACGAGAAGCTCATCAAGCTGATCGAGAAGCTCTCGCTCGCCCGCACCACCGCCGCCGGCAAGGAGCTGGCGAAGGCGGTGGCCAAGGCGGAGAAGGCGCATCAGGCGGCCGCGGCCGCCGCCGCGAAGGCGGCGAAGGCGGACAAGGCGGGCAAGGCGGGCAAGGCGGGTAAGGCAGAGCAAGACGCGAAGGGGGCGAAGGGAGCGAAAGGGGCGAAGCAAGAGGCAAGCAAGGAAGCGAAGCGAATCAAGCAGGCCAGCGATGGCGCGGCGGACGCGGCGGAGACGGCCGCGGACGCTGCGGCTGCCCCCGCCGCGGCGGCGGTGGTCGATCCGATGAAGGATCCGGACGTGACGCGCGCGGCCAGCGAGCTCGGCGGCCTGCTCCGCCTGACCGGCTACCTCGCCCGCCCCTCGGCGCAGGGCGTCCTGACCAAGCACACCGGCCCCGAGCAGCCGGCGCCGATCCGGCTCGCGGCGATCGCCGGGCTCCGCCGGATCCTCGCGCAGAGCGAGGGGGGCGGCACCGAGAAGGCGATCGAGACGCTGATCCAGCTGGCCGACGGCGAGGACGCGGCCGTCGCCCAGGCCGCCGTCGACACGCTGCACGGCGCGCGGATCCCCGAGTCCATGGCCGAGCCGTTCGCGGCGCTCGCCAAGGGGCGCCACGCGTTCGCGCAGAAGCTCGTGCAGGAGCGCGTGCCCGCAGGCGGCGGCGCCACCGTCGTCTCGACGCTGGTCGCGGCGCTCGGCGGCGAGGACCCCACGGCGCGCGACGCGGCCGCCCGCAGCCTCGCCCGGACGCCCGAGGCGGTCCTGCCGCTCACGCGCGCGCTGCTCGCCACCACCGACGAGCAGCTCGCCCGCCGCTACGCCGCCGCGCTGCGCGCGCACCGCGGCCACGTCTCGGCCCTGGCCGTGGACGAGCTGGTCGACGCCGTCCACGCCTCGGCGGAGCGCACCGCGAAGGGCAAGTCCACCCCCGCCGAGCTCGCGCTCGAGCGCACCTGGGCCGAGCTCATCGCCGACCTCGCGCCCGCGCGCCACGTCGAGCTCGTGTTCGACCGCGCCCGCCGCCTCCACCGCGCCGGCAAGTCAGTCGAGGCGTTCGTGAGCCTGAAGCCCCTGCTCCGCCCGCGCGCCGACCTCGACGCCGCGATCGACGACGAGCAGCGCTTCTTCCTGGCCCTGCTCGCGCTCGACGCCGCCGGCGAAGGCATCATCCGCACCGCCCGCGCCGACGATCCGATCTTCGATCAGTTCTCGCGCCTGGCCGCCAAGGGCTTCCCGGTCGCCAAGCGCCTCAACCGCGAGCAGGACGTCTCCGACGAGACGATCTACGCCCTGGGCTTCCGCCTGATCGAGTCCGGCGACGGCGCGCACGAGGACCTCGGCGCCGAGCTGCTCCAGGGCATCATCGACGAGCGCCCGCGCAGCAAGCTCGCCAAGGCCGCCCGCAACAAGCTGCGGCTCACCGGCCACCTCGACGAGGAGTAAGGCGCCCACCGCGCCCACCGTGCCCGCCGCGCCCGCCGCGGACCGGTCAGCCGTCCGGGCCGGCCAGCTTCCGGGCCGGCGGCTCGGAGTCGGGGCCCGGGCGCGCGCGCTGGCGGAACGGCAGGAGCACCGTGAACTCGGTGAACACGTGCGGCTGCGAGTCCACCGTGATGAGGCCGCCGTGCAGCTCGATCAGGCCGCGCGCGATGTAGAGCCCCAGGCCGGCCGAGTCGGGGCCCGCCGACGTGTGGTGCTTGACGGGCTGCGCGTGCAGGAACGGATCGAAGATCCGCGCGCGATCTTCCTCGGCGATGCCGACGCCGTTGTCGCGCACGCGCAGCCGCGCCCAGCCGCCGGGGTAGCGCTCGCGCGGCGCCTCGTCGACACCGATGCTGATCTCGCCCTGCTCCGGCGTGTAGCGGATCGCGTTCGAGACCAGGTTCACGGCGATCTGGTGCAGCTTGTCGCGGTCGGCGTCGATGGGCTCGATCCGCTCGATGTTCGTGACGACCCGCTGCTTGCGCGCGTTCGCGAGCGGCAGGAGCTCGGTCACCACGTCGCGCACGACGTCGCCGACCACGACGCTCTCGCGCCGCAGCACCATCCGGCCCGACTCGATCCGGCTCACGTCGAGCATGTCGTCGACGAGCCGCTTCAGGCGGTGCGCGTTGCGGCGCACCGAGGCCATCGGCCGCGCGATCAGCGGCGACAGCTCGCCGAACCGGCCCTCCGAGAACAGATCGAGGTAGCCGACGATGCTCGTGAGCGGCGTGCGCAGCTCGTGCGCCGCGATCGAGATGAACTCCGCCTTGATCTTGCTCTGCCGCTCGAGCTCGGCGTTCTTCACGCGCAGCTGCGCCTCCGACTCGGCGAGCGCGCGCGTGCGCTGGCGGACGATCTGGTCCAGGTTCGAGCGCAGCGCGCGGAACTCGGCGCGCGCGTCCTCGACCTCGCGCGTGCGCACCTCGAGCACCTGGCCGAGGCGCACGGCGGCGTCGAACAGCTCGGCCTGCGTCGGCGTGGCGGTGCCGGCGCGCTCGAGCCGCGCGATCAGGACGTCGATCGTGCGCTGGGCCGCGGCGAGCTCGCCCTCGAGCACGGCGATGCGCTCCTCCGCCGAGGCGCCGGCGCCGCTAGCGCCGCCCTCGCCGGGCTCACGCCCCGGCTCGCGCTCCGGCTCACGCCCCGACTCGCGCCCCGGCTCACTCATCGCCGCGCTCCGATCGCGAGCGCGGTCAGCGAGTGGTTCACGAGCAGCATCCCGGACTGCTCGCCGGAGCTCTGGTAGCCGATCGTCGGGTACGCCGCGTAGACCTCGGCGAGCTCGTGCGCGATCCCGCGCTCGGCCGCCTCCCAGTGCCGGCCGATGCACGACATCGCGAGCAGCGCCGCCATCGCCCCGCCGACGCGGTCGGCGGCCAGGGCGAGATCGCGGCGCGTCGTGCCGATCAGGTCGCCGGTGCGCATGAGGCGCAGGACGTGCCCGGTCTCGACGCCGCCCGCGAGCACGATGCGATCGCCGTCGAGGTACACCATCGACCGGACGTATGGCACGCGGCTGATATAGCGCGCGAACGCGTAGCGCGTGGCGAGCGGCTGCTCCGGCCGCTCGGGCTCGTCGCCGAGCCGGCGGACGAGATCGTAGAGGCGCCGGGCGGCGGGGCGGCCGTCGAGCTCGGTGATCACGCGGCCGGACGCGCCGGTCACGACCGTCTTTACGTCGGTGGGGCGCAGGTGCGTGGACGTGATCGCGTACACCGGCAGCTCGGTCGCCAGGACGACCACGGCGCCGGCGTCCGGGAGCGCCTCGCCGCGGCACCAGACGTGCGCCCGGCGCGGCGACGGCACCTCGATCGCGGCGCACCCGCCGACCACGCGGATCTGCGGCGCCGCGGCCGCCGAGCCGATGCAGAACGCCTCCTCGTGCCCGCAGCTGCCATCGAGGATCGTGATGCCGACGTGCCGCGCCGGATCGAGCAGCGACGCCGACGTGCCGAGCGCGGCGGCGGCCTCCTCGACGGCGTCGCGGCTGCGCGTGAGCGCCGACCGCGGGAGATCGGTCGCCAGGCCGATGCCGACCCGCAACCAGTCGCCGTAGAGGCCGAGGCCCGCGGCCGCGAGCTCGGGGCCGGGGCCGCCGCGCGCGTCGCCGCCGCCGCCACCTGCGGACGGCGCGATCACGCCGATCGTGGTGCCGCCGACCACGGGAGCCGGCGCGAGCCCGCGCTGCGTGACGCGCGCGATCACGGCCGGCTCGAGCCGCCAGTCCGCAACCACGATCGCGAGGCGCAGATCGGGCGCGCGCAGCCGCTCGACGAGCTCGGCCGCGACGCGCTCCGCGCTCGTCCCGGTGGCCACGACCTGTCGCGCCAGCGGCTCCGCCACAGCGCTGACTATAGCGCCGAAAAGTTGCCCCCGCCTCGACGATGCCTCTTCGATAAGGCCATGGAGAAGACGTGCAGCGCATGCGGGCAGGCGTTCGAGCCCGCGTTCGTGTTCCAGATCGCCGTGACACCGGACGGGCAGCGTCTGTTCTGCTCGCTCCCGTGCCGCAAGCACGGCCTGGGGGACGAGGCGTTCCGCACCCGGCGCGCGCGCCGCGTCGCGATCCTGAACCAGAAGGGCGGCACCGGGAAGACGACGACCGCGGTCAACCTCGCGGCCGGCCTCGCGGAGCGCGAGCACGAGGTGCTCCTGGTCGACACCGACGCGCAGGGCAACGTCGGCGTCTCGCTCGGCGTGGCCGGCGAGAAGTCGCTCTACCACGTCATCGTCGATCAGCTGGAGCCCGACGACGCGAGCGTGCCGGTCCGGAAGCACCTCGACGTGATCACGTCCGACGCGACGCTCGCGGCGGCCGAGATCTGGCTCGCGCGCCAGCACGTCGACGTCCGCGCGCGCATGCTGAGCAAGCGGCTGAGCCTCGCGGCGGTGTCGCGGCGCTACGACTACGTCATCATCGACTGCGGCCCGTCGCTGAACCTCCTGAACCAGAACGCGCTGTCGTACGTCGACGAGGTCCTCATCCCGGTCACGTGCGATTACCTCGCGCTGGTCGGCGTCAAGCAGGTGCTGCGCACGATCAAGGACGTCGAGCGCCACCTCGGCCACGCGGTGCGCGTGTCCGCGGTGCTGCCCACGTTCTACGACGGCCGCACGCGGCTCGCGCGCGAGGTGCTCGAGACCTTGCAGTCGCACTTCAAGAACAAGTGCCTCGAGCCGGTCCGGCTCAACACGCGGCTCGCCGAGGCGCCGAGCCACCGGAAGACCATCTTCGAGTACGCGCCGACCTCGCACGGCGCGGTGGACTACAACCGAGTTTGCGACTGGGTGCAGTCGACGACCGCGTTCCACGAGCCCGCACCGCTCGTGCACGCCGAGCCGAGCCCCGCGGTCGTCGCGTGAGGACCCTGAGGACCCCGAGAACCCCGAGAACCCGATGAAGGAAGACAAGCTGATGGCCCACGATCCACTGAGCGATGCCGACGCGATCCTCAGCGAAGAATATTACGGGCGCCGCGCGCGCGACGAGGCCACGATCGCGCCGCGGCGCGCGAGCAAGAGCCAGGCGCGCCCGACGCATTACAAGATCATCTGCATCTCGATGTACACGCGCGACCTCGAGGAGCTCGAGGCCAAGGTGGCCGAGCTGAAGCGGCGCGGGTGGACCAAGGCGAACAAGAGTCACTTGATCCGGATCGCGCTGTCGCAGATCGATCTCGACAAGCTCCCGACTCCGCATCAGTAGGCCGCTGGGCCATACTGCGGCTCGTGAGCGAGGATCTGCACGGCCGTTATCACGAGTACCTCGAGCGGTTCGAGCGAGCGCTCGGTGATCTCCCCGTGGGCGCGTTCGCGAAGTTCGGCGGCCGGCTGATCAAGAAGCTGTCGTTCGAGGAGTTCTCGCCCGCGTACCTCAAGTACGAGGATCTACGCGTGCACTACCAGAAGAGCATCGAGCGCGGCGACACGATCGACGACATCGTGCGGCGGATCCTGCGCGAGGACGCCGCGAACCTCGTGCTCGAGCCGCCGGATTAGCTTTCGGCCGGCTGCGAGCCGGCGTTACTTCTTCTTCTTCTTCTTGGCCGGCTTGGCGGCCTTCGCCGGCTTCTTGGCGGCCTTCGCCGGCTTCTTGGCCGGCTTCTTGGCGGCCTTCGCCGGCTTCTTGGCCGGCTTCGTCGCCTTGGCCGGCTTCGTCGCCTTCGCCGGCTTGGCGGCCTTCGCTCCCTTGGCCGGAGCCTTGGCAGCCGCGCCCTTGGCAGCCGCGGCCCCCTTCGCAGGCGCCGCGCCCTTCGCAGGCGCTGCGCCCTTCGCAGGCGCTGCGCCCTTCGCAGGTGCGGCCCCCTTGGCAGGCGCCGCCGCGCCCTTGGCAGCCGCGGCCCCCTTGGCAGGCGTCGCCGCGCCCTTGGCAGGCGCGGCCCCCTTCGCAGGCGCCGCGCCCTTGGCAGGCGCAGGCGCGGCCGCCTTGCCGCCGGTCTTGCCGGTCTTCTTGGCGTCCGCCTTGAGCTTCTTGTTGCGCTCGTCGACCGTCTTCTGAGCCTCATCCATGCGAGCCTGCGCGGCCTCGCGCGCCCGCAGCACCGCGGCCTCGACCTCGGCCTTGGTGCGCGCCGCCACCGGCTGCGCCGGCTGATCCGGCTTCTTCGCCCGCTTCTTCTTCTTCGACTCGCGCGGCGCCGGAATCTCGCTGATGTCCGGCATCCGCGACGCGAGATCGCCGCGGTTATGGACCAGGATGCGCGAGCCGCCGTCGCGGAAGATCACCTCGACCTTGTTGTCGGGGAGCAGCTCGGTCACGAAGCCGATGTCGAACACTGGGTGGTGGACGACGTCGCCCTCCTCGTACGCGTCGCGGATCGAGTACGGCCGGCAGTTCGCCAGGTCCCCCTCGGTCGCCCGCGCCATCGCGTCGTCCCAGGTCACCCGCTTCTGCGGCGCCCGCTTGGCGGCGGCACCTTCGCCGTCCTCGGGCGAATCGCCCCGTGGCTTGCGGTACGCGTGCACCTCGCCACACACCACGCACTGCACCCGGCGCACCTCGTCCTCGTACATGCTGATGATGGTGTGAGTCGTGTCCGCCTTGCACCTAGGTGAAGGGCAGTACGCTTCGATCTCTCCACCCACTTCATCGGCGTCTTCTTCGAAGATGGAATCCATCCCTGCCTCTTCTGAAACGAGCGCGTCGCCGTAAGTATTGGAAAGGCCTCGCGATCCAGAATTCCGGATTTGTGCAAGCCTTCTGTTTGCCCTCTAACACAATTCACTGTCCGCTAGCAACCTTGGGGACTTACAAGTGCACCCGGACGTGGCAGGATCCCGGGCCACGTGCGGCGGCTGTTGCTCCTGAATGCCTTGATCTTCGCGGTGTTGGCCGCCGCGGTGGCCCTCGCATATTACGGCTACGCCGCGACCAGCGGCGAGACCTCGCGCGATCGCGAGCTCGCGCTGATGGAGGACCTCGCCGAGGAGAAGGTCCTCAACATCGAGTTCCTGATCGACGACGCCGACGAGAAGCTCATGCGCGAGATCGAGCTGGACGAGCTGCCGCGCCTGCAGAAGAAGGTCGAGACCTCGGGCGCGGGCGTGGTCAGCGTGATCGTCCTGGACGAGCAGCTGAACCTGGTCCCGTCCGGCTCGGTCTCGACCCAGCCGGAGAAGCAGGCCAAGGCGTTCCGCGACTGGCTGCTCGCGAACGTCCTGCCGCAGCTGCCGCTCGCCCGCCAGCCGCTGGGCGAGCGCGGCCACCTCTATCTGAACCTCGACCGGCCGTACCTGTTCTCGTTCATGCGCCGGGTGTCCGAGGGGCGGACCTTCTACATCCTGATCGAGGACGACCTGTTCCACCTCGTGCGGCTGTGCGAGCAGTTCTTCTTCATCACGGACGAGAGCAAGCGCCTCTACCAGGTCGTGGACGACCGCGGCCAGCTGCGCTGCGGCCCGCCGTTCCGCGACATCGGCGAGGGCCTCGTCGTCGAGCGCCGCTTCGCCTCGACGTGGGACGGCTTCTCGCTGCGCGTCGCGCAGAAGGACATCGGCGACCTCGATCTCATGCGCCGCAAGCGGATGATCAACTCGATCCTGATCGGCGGCGCCGTCGCGGTCATCCTCGGCGGCCTGCTCCTGCTCGGCGCGGCGATCCGGCGCGAGCGGCGGCTCAGCGCGCTCAAGAGCGAGTTCATCTCGAACGTGTCGCACGAGCTGAAGACGCCGCTCTCGATCATCTCGATGTTCGGCGAGCTGCTCGCGCTGGGGCGGACCAAGAGCGCCGAGCAGGCGCACGAGTACGCCGAGATCATCTGGCGCGAGAGCGTGCGGCTCGGGCGGCTGATCGACAACGTCCTCGACTTCGCGAAGATCGAGCGCGGCGCGGACATGTACGAGTTCGAGGACGAGGTCGATCTCCGCGAGGTCGTGGAGCGGGCGATCGATCTCTCCGGGCGCCGCGTGGCGGCCGCGGCGATGACGCTCGCGAGCACGCTCCCGGAGGAGGTGCCGCCGGTCCGGCTCGACGCGAACGCATTCACGGTGGCCGTGCTGAACCTGATCGACAACGCGGTCAAGTACGCCGCCGAGGGCAAGAAGATCGAGATCGACCTCGCCCGCCAGGACGACCGCGTCGTCCTGGCCGTGCGCGACTGGGGGCCGGGCATCGATCCCGACGAGCACGAGCAGATCTTCGATCGGTTCTACCGGGCCCGCGCGATCCGCCTGAAGCCGATCCGGGGCTCGGGGATCGGGCTCGCCCTCGTCCAGCACATCGCCCGCGCGCACGGCGGCGACGTGACGGTCACCAGCCAGCCGGGCGAGGGCTCCACGTTCAGCATCTGGCTTCCGATCGGTGGTAAGAGTTAGCCCACGCGCCCAGGCGCAGAGGACGCAGTGACCCAGGCGGAGACGGAGGCCACGAAGAAGCGCATCCTCGTGATCGAGGACGAGCCGGACATCGTGCGCGGGCTGCGCGACGCGCTCGAGTTCGAGGGCTTCGAGGTGCAGGCGCGCGGCACCGGCGCCGAGGGCCTGGCGGCGGCGATGGACTGGGCGCCCGACTGCGTGCTGCTCGATCTGATGCTCCCCGACGACAACGGCTACCGGGTCTGCGAGACCCTGCGCCAGCGCGACGAGACCGTCCCGATCATCATCCTGACGGCGAAGGCGCAGGAGTCCGACAAGGTCCGCGGCCTCGCGGCGGGCGCCGACGACTACGTCACGAAGCCGTTCTCGATCGCCGAGCTGATCGCGCGCATCAACGCGATCTTCCGCCGGCAGGCGCGCATGTCGTCGCACGCCGACGAGACGTTCACGATCGGCTCGTGGACGATCAACGCGCGCAAGCACACGATGAGCAAGGGCCGCACCAGCAAGCGGCTCACGTTCTACGAGCTCGAGGTGCTAAAGCTCCTGCGCGAGCGGCACGACGAGACGGTCTCGCGCGACGAGCTGCTCGAGAAGGTGTGGGGCATCCAGGCCTCGCCGACGAGCCGCACCGTCGACAACTTCATCGTCAAGCTGCGCCGCAAGCTCGAGGAGGACCAGAAGAGCCCGCGGCACATCCTCACCGTCTACGGCCTGGGCTACAAGCTCGTGCCGTAGCCGCCGCGGCGGCGCGCGCCCGGCGCGGCCCGGCGCAGCCCGGCTCAGTTTAGAACGCCTTGCCGAGGCCGAACGTGAACGCGTGGAACTGATCGCCGCGCGATACGTTGCCGCCCATCGGCCGCATCGACCCCGGGACCGCCGCCCCGAAGGACATCGAGAAGTACGTGAGGTCGTACGTCACGAGGATGTCGAGGTCCTTCTTCCAGCGGTACGTCATGCCGGCCTCGAGCAGCGCGCCGCTCGCGCCGGGGCCGGCGCCGTCCTCGAGGCCCTTGGTCTGCGAGACGCTCGAGAACAGGATCGCGTCGAGGCTGGCCCGAAGGCCGATCTTCTTGGTCAGCTGCGGGATCGCGATCCCGAAGCCGAGCGCCGGCGCCCGGATGATCTCCGACGCCAGCTTCGCCTTGTTCTTCGTCAGGTCCCCGACGTCGGCGACCTGGTACGACTGGTAGTGGAACCCGAGCCGGCCAAACAGGGTCATCCCGTTCGACTTCTTCAGGTCGTAGCCGCCGAGCGCGCGGAGCCGCAGGTTGTGGAGCCCGATGCTCGTGGTGCCCATGCCGTCGGGGTTCTTGATGCCCGGGATCGCCTTGGCGTAGTCGTACGTCAGCTCGCCGCCGACCATGAACTTCGCCTTGTACGGCCGGAGGTACGCGCCGCCGAGCGCGAGCGTCACCGCCGACGTGCTGACGCCGCCGCCCTTGTTCGAAGACTGCGAGAGCAAGGTCACGCCGAGCCGCGCCCGGGCATCGATCTGGCGCTGCCTCGCCGGGCCGTCGCCCTCGCCGCCGCCCTCGACCTCGCCGGCCGGCTCCTCGATCTCCAGCGAGGACGTCGGCACGTAGCCGAGATCGCCGTCGTCGTTCTCGACCTCGGTGTACTTCCCCTGCTTGTTGCCGGTCGGGTACAGCGTCATGCCTGGCGTCGCGGCGAAGCTCTCGTCGGCCTCCTCGGACGGCTCCGCGAGCGCGACGATCTTGGCCTTCACGCGCGCGGTCGCCCGCGACTCGGAGGGCTCCTCGTCGATCACGACGGTGTCGCCGTCCCCGTCGTCCCCCTCGCCGCCGCCCTCGTCGCCCTCGTCCTCGCCGCCCCCGCCGCCGCCGGACTTGCCGCCGCCGCCGGACTTGCCGCCGCCACCGCCGGACTTGCCGCCGCCACCGCCGGACTTGCCGCCGCCACCGCCGCCGGACTTGCCGCCGCCGCCCTCGTCACCCTCGTCGGTGTTCGGCTCCACGCCGCCGCCGATGGCGTCCGCGCCGACGCGATCGTCCGGCCCCTCCTCGCCGCCGAAGCCGCGGCCCTTGCCACGGCCGTCCACG
>Ga0247790_10000153_pt1 | contig 36192 bp, 30 predicted proteins | sample UWRJS171409R4_FD_179913 | JGI IMG/M metagenome (GOLD analysis project Ga0247790, IMG submission 179913) | Soil microbial communities from Arlington Agricultural Research Station in Wisconsin, United States - UWRJ-S171-409R-4 | ecosystem: Environmental > Terrestrial > Soil > Agricultural land...
GCACCCCCGCCCCTCCCGCACGGGTGCAGCTCTCTTGTCTGCGTGGAGAGTGTCCGATCCTGGGTCGCTCAGCGTCGTCGAGCCTGCTTGTCGACGGGCACGACGGCACTGGTCGTCGCCGCGGTATTCCCCATCGCGGCTCGCGGTCTCGCCAGCCAGCTCGTCATCGATGGCGGCTTCGGTGCTCCACCATGCGCATCGAGATCGGCCGCCTCGTCATACCGCTGCTCGCGCGCAGCGCGGGGGACACGATGATAGTAGCTAGTACCTCGTCTCAGAAGTTCTGACCGATTTGGCCTCCATGGAAGCCTGTGATTTCGAAGCACTTCCTCAATAGAGCAACTGGCAAAACTTCAGAGACGAAATGCTAGAGCGACTGCCGCGCGAGCTCCAGCGTCTGCCGGTTCTCGGGGACCTCCTCGAGGAAGCTCCTGCGATACTCCGGATCTCCGATCTTGTCGGCGATGGCGAGCAGGCGCGCGCGCGCGCGGGCGATGGCCGCCGCCGCCGCCGTGGGCTCGCCGGTCGCGGCGAGGCACCGCGCGTGCACCAGGCGCAGGAACGCGCCGCGGAAGAAGGTGCAGGCGCCCATCGCGTCGTGCGCCGCGAGGCCCTCCTCGGCCGCGGCCCGCGCCTCGGCGGGCTGGCCCTGCGCCAGGCGCAGGGCGGCGAGCGTGGCGAGCACGCCGGGCACGTCGAGGGGCGCGGCGGGGCGCAGGAGTGCGAGCGCGGCCTCGAGCTCGGCGGCGGCGCCGTCGAGATCGCCGGCGCGCCGGAGCACCTCGGCGAGCGCCCAGTGGCCGCGCCCTTCGTCGACCGGCAGGCTGCGCGCCCGGCCGGACGCGATCAGGCGATCGGCCCACGGCCGCGCCTCGTCGAGGCGGTCGCAGTCGGCGAGCAGCCAGGTCAGGACGAACGGCCGGTACGAGGAGACCAGGCCGCCGTCGCTGTCCGACAGGCTCGCGTCCATGATCATGCGATCGGTGCCCTCGAAGGCGCCGAGGTACCAGCGGTTCATGCCGATGGCGTACTTCGCCAGCTCCACGTAGCGCCGCTGGCCCACGGCCTCGGAGAGCTGCAGGTACGCGATGCCGTCCTCGAGCCCTCGCAGCGGCTCCTCGTGCGCGTACGCCGTCCGGGTGGTCAGGAGCGAGAGGTAGACCATCGCCGCGTGCGGCTCCTGCTCGGAGGCGGCGCGGACGCACGCCGCGAGCACCTCGAGGAGCGCGTTCGCGGCGCGCACGCGGCCCAGGACATCGAGCAGGAAGGTGCCGACGGCGATGCAGAGCGACCACGGGAACGCCGCGCCGGGCGCGGGGGGCGTCGCGCCGGCCTGCTCGAGCAGCGCCTCGAACTCCGCGAGGTCCCCCGCCTGGAGGCTCTTCACGATCTTGAGGAGCATGCCCTGGCTCCACGGCCCGGTGCCCGGCGGCGCGATCCGCAAGACCTCCTCGGCGTAGGCGAGCGCGTCCGCGTGGAGCTCCATCTTGAAGAAGTGGAGCTCGCAGAGCATCCCGAGGCATTGCACGCGGAGCTCGTCCGCGGCGCCGCCGTCGAGCGCGCGCCGGACCCGGGCGATGCTCGCCGTGAAGTCGGCGCCGCGGCTGGCCTGCTCCGCCGCGCGCAGGTAGTGGAGGCCGGCGCGCGGGCGCTCGCCGCCGCGCTCGAAGTGCTCGGCGAGCGCGAGCGGATCTTGCTCGCCGTGCGCCTCGAGCCATTCGCCGGCGAGCCGGTGGCCGAGCAGCCGATCCTCGTCGGTCAGCATGGTGTACGCGCCTTCGCGCAGGAGGGCGTGGCGGAACGTGTACTCGTCCTCGTCGGGGAAGCGGCTCTGCTTGCGCCGGACGATCAGCTCGCGATCGGTCAGCTCCGCGAGGCTGGGCGAAAGTCCGGCGGCGCCGCGGGCGCTGCCGAGCAGCTGCGCGACGGCGCCCGGCCAGAACACCTCGCCGAAGACGGCCGCGGCCCGCAGGATGCGCCGCGCGTCGTCGTCGAGCGCGGCGAGCCGCGATTGCACCATGGCCACGACTGTGCGCGGGAGATCGATCGTCGCGCTGGCCCTCCGCGGCGGCGCGGATCAGCTCCTCGAGATAGAACGCGTTGCCCTCGGACAGCCGCACGAGCCGCTCGATGAGCGCCGGCTCCGCGCCATCGCCGAGCACGTGGCGCACGAGCCGCTCGCTGGCCTTCTTGCCGAGCTGCTTGAGCGGGAGCTGCTGGAGAGACCGCTCCGCCCAGATCCGGGGGAACAGCTCGTACACCTCGGGGCGCGCCAGCGCGAGGACGAAGAGGGGGCAGTCGCGCAGATCGCGCAGCGCGGTGTCGAGGAACTGCACGGTGGGGAGATCGCCCCAGTGCAGATCCTCGAGCACGAGCAGCACGGGGCGGGCGGCGGTCTCGGCGCGGAGCAGCTCGATGAACGCCTCGCGCATCCGCGCGCTGAGGAGCTGCGGGTCCTGGCGCGCCGCGCGGAGCGGCAGGCTGTCCTCGTCCGGAAACGGCGCCCCGATGAGCTCGCCGAGGAGCTCCGCGCCGCGTAGGCCGGCCCGCGCGACGAGCTTGTCCCGCTGGAGCTCGACGGGCTCGGCGGCCTGGATGCCGCAGGTGCCGCGGACGAGCTGCGCGAGCAGGCTGAACGCGGAGCCGGCGCGGTGCGGCTCGCCGCGGCCGAGCTGCACCGAGATGGCATCGGCGCGCGCCCGCACGGAGAACAGGAGCTCCTGGGTGAGCCGCGACTTGCCGGTCCCGGGCGGGGCGGTCACGATCGCCGCGCGGGCGGCGGGCTCCTCGATGCACTCCTCGAGCAGCTGCTGGAGCGTGCGCAGCTCCGTGTCGCGCCCGACGCACGGCGTGGCGCGGCCGAGGAGGAGGCGCGTCTCCACGGCGAGCTCGTGCTCGCCGTGCAGGACGTACCGCGTGCCGCGCGCGCGCACGGTGAAGTGGGCGTCGAGCAGCCGCGCGGTGACCTCGTCGATCGCGATGCCGTCCTGCGCGGGATCCCCGGTCCCCGGCGCGCTCAGCAGCAAGAGCTCGGCGGCGCGATCGATGGTGTCGGCGGCGGGCAGCTTCCCGGTCCGATCGCTGCGCCCGGTCGCCAGCGCCATCGGCCGGCCGGCGACGCGCGCCTGCAGCCACAGCGCGCACCGCGCCGCTTGCGCTGCTTGATCCGTGACGGGGCCCTTGCTACCGACGGTCATCGCCACGGAGCCGTCGCGGAGCTGCTCGATCTGCCCGCCCCACGTCGCCGCGCCCTGGCGCAGCGTGATCTCCATCTGCCGCGGGAGGGGCGTCTTGGGCTCGCGGTCCTCCTTCTCCTCCTCCTTCTCCTCCTTCTCCTCCTCCTCCTCGGCGCTGCCGCCGACCAGGATGACCGAGACCATCCGCTGCTCGTCGCGGGTCAAGCCAGGGGCGGGTGGGGGCTGCGTGCCGGTGCCGGTGCCGGTGCCGGTGCCGGTGCCGGTGCCGGTGCCGGTGCCGGTGCCTGCGCCGACGCTGGGGCGCAACGTCAGGTCGGCGAGCGCGTCGGCGACGGCGCCGCCGTGGGGCGGCCGCTCGGCGGGATCTTTGGCCATCATGCGCGCGAGCAGCGCGTCGAGCGCCGGGGGCGCGGCGGGCATCACGTCGAGGAGCCGCGGCGTCTCGGCGAACACGAGCTTGGCGAGGAGCGCCATGGGGTGCTCGGCCTGGAACGCGGGCGCGCCGGCGAGGCACTCGAACAGCACGCAGCCGAGCGAGAACACATCGGCGCGCGCGTCGATCGAGCGCTCGGCCCCGGCCTGCTCGGGGGCCATGTAGCCGGGCGTCCCGAGCATCATGCCGGTGCCGGTCATGCGGGTCCCGCTCGCCAGGCGGGCGATGCCGAAGTCGAGGAGCTTCACGCGATCGACGCGCCCGTCGACGAGGAAGATGTTGCTGGGCTTGAGATCGCGGTGGACGATGCCGCGCGCGTGCGCGGCGTGCATCGCGTCGGCCGCGCGCGTGGCGAGCGCGAGGCTGTCCGCGAGCGAGAGCTTGCCGCGCGCGAGGCGGATCGACAGGTCCTCGCCCTCGAGCCACTCCATGGCGAGGTAGGGCGCGCCGGCCGCCGTGAGGCCGTGCGCGACGTAGCGGACGATGCCGGGGTGCGAGAGCTTGGCGAGCGCCTGCCGCTCGCGATCGAAGCGCAGCACGAACGCCGCCGCATCGCCGAGCAGCATCTTCACGGCGACGGTCTCTCCGCTGTGGACGTCGCGGGCGCGGAACACCTGCCCCATGCCGCCCGCGGCCACGTACCCGTCGATCTCGAACCGGTCGCCGATGCGCTCGCCGCGTTGCATGGGACGGCTCGAGCTTACCCTTGGGCCCGCGGCGCGCCGGACCGGAAAGCTCGTCGTCTGGGCTGTCTCACGATCCCGGCGATCCGGGCGATCCGGGCGGGTGCGTCTCGAAGAACGCCTCGATCGCCTCGACGAAGCGCTTGGGGTCGTCGAGCATGACGAAGTGGCGCGCCTTCGGGATGACGACGATCTCCTTGTCGCGCACGCCCTCGACCTGCTTGCGGATGCGCTGCTGGAGGCCGCCGTCGGCGAGCACGAAGAGGACCGGCGCCTGGATCTTGGGCATCCGGTCGGTCAGGTCGGTGACCATCATCTCGTAGATCGCGTCGCCGATCGTCCGGCGATCGGACTTGGCGGCGAGCGACGAGATCGCCTCGAGCCGCTTCTTGTCGGTCACCATGCCCGTGTACATGTACTTGGACTGGAACGCGAACTCCTCGTCGGTGGCCTCGGCCCAGCGCGAGCGCAGGAGCTTGGCCTCGTCGAGATCACCGGTCAGGGCCGGGCCGGCGTCGACGACGACGAGCGCGCCGATGTTCTCGGGGGTGCTCGCCGCCAGCCACAGGGCGATGAAGCCGCCCATGCTGTGACCGACGATGACCGGGCGCTCGAGGCGGCGCGAGCGGATGTAGCGCGTCAGGTCGCGTCGCACGGCGGCCGACAGCGGCTCGTCGATCGGCGGCCGGCCGGCGAAGCCCGACAGCGTGAGCACGTGGCACTCGTAGCGCTCCTCGAGCGCGAGGACGGTATCGGCCCAGACCTCGCCGGGGCTGCCCAGGCCGGGGATGAAGATGATCGGCGGTCCTTCGCCGCTGACCTCGACGCCGAACGCCCGGGCCCGGAAGTCCGCGCGGTCGGCGAACGGGCTGCCGCCGGGCTCGCGAGGCGCCGGCTCCTCGGGCTCGACCGGCCCCGGGCGGCCGCCGCCGCACGCGCAGGTGCAGGCGGCGATCAGAGAGACGACGAGACCCGCGACCCGCATGTGCCCTCCCACGTTACCGCGCCGCGTCGGCCGTGGCACGTAAGGCGCATCATCGGGCTGCATCGGGCAGGAACATCGGGCTGGAACATCGGACCATTCTCGATGAAGATGCCCTCGTGCAACTGCCCGGAGCCCTCATGCGTGCGCCCGCGCTTGTCTCTTCACTCGTTCCTTCGCTCGTCCCTCTGCTCCTTGCGTTCGCCGCCTGCTCGGACGACGGCGACGAGGGCGACGAGCCGTTCACCGACGTCGGCGGCACGCTGAAGATCGACGGCTGCGACTACAGCATCACGACGCGCATGGGCGCGGAGCCGCCCCGCAAGGCGTCCGAGACGCGGGGCACCGATCCGACGCCGCGCCACGTCCACCTCGGCTTCGTCGGCGATCCGAAGACGTCGATCGTCGCGCAGTGGCGCACGAAGGACGAGATCACGCGGGGGACGGTGATCCGCTACGGCAAGGGCGCGAACCTGACCGCGGAGCAGCTCACCGAGACCAAGACGGGCATCCAGTTCGGCTACCGCGCCACCGGCGCGCAGATCTACCGCACCCACCAGGCGCACCTGTGCGGCCTCGAGCCGGGCACGGCGTACAGCTACCAGGTCGGCGAAGGCGACGCGTTCTCCCCGGTCTACACGTTCCGCACGGCGCCCGACGTCGCGGCGAACCCCGACGCCGAGGTGGTGCTCGGCTTCGTCGGCGACTCGCGCGACGGCTACGACGTGTGGACGCAGCTCGTGACGCAGCTCCAGCAGCGCGCGCCGGATCTGATCCTGTTCTCGGGCGACGCGGTCACGATCGGCATCACGCAGTTCGAGTGGGAGGAGTTCCTCGATCGCGGCGAGCCGCTGTTCGCGCGCGTGCCGGTGGTCATGGCGCACGGCAACCACGAGGGGAACTCGGTCAACTACTTCTCGCAGTTCGCGATGCCGGGCGATCAGGAGAACTTCAGCTTCGACTTCGGCCACGCGCACCTCACGGTCGCGAACGACACGCCGGTGGACATCGCCGTGATCCAGGGCTCGACGCGCGAGTGGCTCGCCGCCGACTTCGAGGCGAGCAAGAGCGCGCGGTGGCGCATGCTCATGAACCACCAGGCGTTCTTCTCGTCGGCGATGGCGCACGGCTCGAGCCTCACGCTGCAGCAGGCGTGGATGCCGCTCGTCGATCAGTACCGGCTGGATCTGGTGCTGAACGGCCACGATCACGAGTACGAGATCAGCAAGCCGCTCGTCGGCGGCGTGCCGCAGGCCTCGAATGCGAACGCGACGGTGTACGTGGTCGGCGGCGGCGCGGGCGCGGCGCTGTACGACATCGGCTCGGCCACGCACACGGCGTACTCGGAGAAGACGCACTCGGCCGCGGTGGTCCGCGTGACGCGGAGCTCGCTCGAGCTCGATCCGTTCCGGCAGGACGGCAGCGCGATCACGGCGCCGGAGGCGCGCTTCACGAAGACGAAGTGAGCCGGGCCCGGCCACGGCTCGCCGCGCGGTTCGCGCGCGCGGTCGTCCTCGCGGCGCTGCTCGCGGCGCTGCTCGCGGGCGCGCGCGGTGAGGGCGCCTGGGCCGGAGACGCCGGAGGTGCCGGAGATGCCGGAGGTGCCGGAGGTGCCGGAGGTGCCGCGGATGCCGCGGATCCGGCCGGTGCCACCGACGCGGCCGCAGAGCGCGCGTTCCAGGCGGCGGTCGCGCGCGCGGCGGCGGGCGATCCGGCCGCGATCGATCGCTTCGAGGCGCTCGCCGCGGCGCGGCCGATCACGCGCTGGACCGACAACGCGTACGCCGAGGCGGCGCGGCTCGCCGAGCGGGCCGGCGACTTCCCCCGCGCGCGCAGAGACCTCGCGCAGGTGGTGGCCATCGGCACCGATGGCGCGCTGGTGGCGCGGGCGCGCGCGGCGCTCGAGCGGCTGGCGGGCGCGACGGGCGGCGGCCGATGGGACGCCGTGGCCCGGCAGGACGAGCGCCTGCTGGCCGAGGCGATGAGCGGCGGCGATCCGCGGGCGGCGCTCGCCGCACTCGAGGAGCTGGTGCAGCAGAGCCCCGGCTACCCGCGGGCGACGATGCTCCGGCTCGCGATCGCCGCCGGCTGGGAGCGCGAGGGGCACGGCGGGCGCGCGATCGCGCAGCTCCGCGCGGCGTTCGCCGGGGCGCCCGTCGCCGAGCGGAGCCGCGCCGGCCTCGAGCTGGCGCGCGCGCTGATCCGCCAGCACGACCTGGGCGCGGCGGCGGCCGCGCTCGCCGCGCTCGAGGCGGGCCCCGGCGCCGACCGCGCCGCGATCGCCAAGGTCCGCGAGTCGCTCGCCGTCGCCGAGCGGCGGGCCTACCTGCGCGGCGCGCTGTGGATCGCGCTCGCGGCGATCGCGCTGGTCGCGGCGCTCACCCTGCGCCGCGACGCCGGCTCGTGGCGCGGCGCGGCCCGCCGGCTCGCGCGCCCGCCCGCCGAGGTGCTGTTCCTCGTCCCGATCGGCGCGGTGATGGCGCTGGTGGCGCGCACCGGCAACCCGCTCGTCGCCGACGCGGTCGCCGCGATCGCGGGCGTCGGCATCGCCGTCGCATGGCTCTCCGGCGCGCTGCTCGAGGCGGCGCGCGCTCGCTGCGGGGCCGTCACCGCGCCGCGAGCGCTGCTCCAGGCCGCGCTCGCCGCCGTCGCCGTCTTCGCCGCCTCGTACCTCGCCGTCGACCGCGACCGCATGATCGATCTCGTCGTCGAGACCTGGAAGCATGGCCCGGCCCCGCGCTGAGCGCGGCGCGCGGCTACTGGACGAAGTATGGCTGGAGCTGGCCGATGTCGGAGCGGGCGGTCCACGTCGGCTTGCCGTCCTCGAGCGCGTAGCACTGGGCCGTGCGGAACGACGGGAACGAGGGGCGGCCGAGCAGGAACGCGCCGAGCGCGGAGATGGCGGGCTCGTGGCTGACGACGATGACCCCGCCGCCCAGGGTGGCCAGCTCGCCGGCCGCGACGCGCGGATGCGCCGACGGCTCGAGGCAACGCCGCGTCGCGATCGGGTGGAGGTAGTCGAGCGCGGCGGCGAGCAGCTCGGCGGTCTGGACCGCGCGCGGCAGCGGCGACGAGACGATCGCGTCGAGCTCGAGGGCCTGCTCGCGGAGCAGGCGGCCGAGGACGCGCGCCGCCTCGCGGCCGCGCGGTGACAGCCAGCGATCGCGGTCGCTCCCCGCCTCTTCTTCCGGGACCGCGTCACCGTGGCGCACGAGGTAGATCCGCACGCGGCGAGCATACGCCAGGCATCTGCGCGAGATCAGCGTCCCGCGGGGCGCCCGCGGACGGGGCGCGCGGCGGGTGGAGCACGTGCGGCGAGCAGAGACGGTGTAAACGGGTTACGCTCCGGGCTTCCCTGTGTCGGCGTCGGCTCCTGCCCTTCCGGATGACGCGCTCGAGAACGGCAGCGTGCTCGAGGGCCGGTACCGGATCGAGGGGGTCATCGGCGGCGGTGGGATGGCGCGCGTGTACCGCGCCCAGCACCTGGGGCTCTCGCGCCCGGTCGCCATCAAGGTGCTCCACGCGGGCCACAGCCAGAACCGCGACGCCGTCGCGCGGTTCAAGCGCGAGGCGACCACGTCGGGGCAGCTCGTGCACCCCAACATCGTCACCGTCACCGACTTCGGCGTGCTCGCCGACGATCGCTGCTTCCTCGTGATGGAGGCGCTCGAGGGCGAGACGCTCGCCGATCGGCTCGTTCGCGAGGATCGGCTCCCGTGGCGGACGGCAGTGACGTTCCTCGAGGAGCTGCTCCTGGGGCTGCGCTACGCCCACGGCAGGGGCGTCGTCCACCGGGACATCAAGCCCGAGAACCTGTTCCTCCTGGACGGCGAGGAGCGGCCGCTCCTCAAGATCCTCGACTTCGGGATCGCCAAGCTCCAGGAGGGCATGACGGGCGGCACGCGCATCACGCGGAGCGGGCTCACGATCGGGACGCCGATCTACATGTCCCCCGAGCAGACCGTCGACGGGGAGATCACGCCAGCGTCGGACCTGTACTCGAGCACGGTGGTGCTGGTGGAGATGCTGACCGGCGATCCGCCGTTCTACTTCGACGATCCGATCGCGATCATGAAGGCGCACCTCCACAGGCCGCCGCCGACGCTCCGCGAGCTCGCGCCCGACCTCGAGTTCCCCGAGGCGCTGGAGGAGGTCGTCCGCCGCGGGCTCGAGAAGCTGGCGGCGGATCGATTCCCGTCGGCCGACAGCTACCTGCGGCTGCTCGATCGCCTGTGGGACGCCGAGTCGCTCATGCTCCGCGGCCTGCGCCGCGCGATCACGCCGCCGGCGGGTCACCCGGTGACCCGGCTGCCGGAGGACGCGATCATGGGGCGCCCGACGCCGCCGCCGTACGGGCGCCCGGGGACGCCGTCGCCGTACGGGCGCCCGGGGACGCCGCCGCCGCACGGGCGCCCGGGGACGCCGCCGCCGTATGGGCGCCCGGGGACGCCGCCGCCGGTGCTGGAGGAGGCCGTGCCGCTCGCGGAGGTGCCGGAGCCATCGCTGCCGTACGGGCGTCCGGGGCCGCCGCCGCCGTCGGCCGACGCCTCCGGCCGGGACCTGGCGATGGTGATCGATCCGCCGGTGCCGGGGGAGGCTCGGCGAAGGCGGCTGCTGCTGCTCGCCACGGGCGCGCTGCTCCTCGTGGGCGGCGGGATCGCCGGAGTGCAGCTGGCGCGGCGCTCGCCCGCGGGCGGCTCCGACGCGTCGCCCGCGCCGCCCGCGCTCACCGGGCCTGCGCCCGCGCCTGCCGCGGCACCCGCGCCCGGCTCCGCGGCACCTGCGCCTGGCTCCGCGGCACCCGCGCTCGGCTCCGCGGCACCCGCGCCTGGTCTCGAGCCTGCGCCGGACGCGACCGACGGCAAACGCCCCGCGACGCCGCCCCGCGCGCAGAAGACGCGCGAGCCGGAGCAGGTGAAGCGGTGGGTGGCGGAGGGCAACGCCGCGCTCGCTGCGGGGCGCTTCGCCGCGGCCGGCCCGCCGTTCCAGCGCGCGGTCGCGGCGGACCCGGCGGCGCACGCGGCGCACGCGGGGCTCTCGGAGGTCGCCTACAACCAGGGCGACTTCCCGCGCGCCGTGAGTGCGGCCAAGCGCGCCGTCGCGCTCGCGCCGCGGGTCGCCAGCTACCGGATGGCGCTCGCGAAGGCTTACTACAAGCTCTCGCGGTACGACGACGCGATCGCGCAGTGGCAGAAGGTGCTGGAGCTCGAGCCCGCAAACGAGCTCGCGAAGAAGAACATCGGCATGGCGCGCACGAAGCGGGGCGGGTAGCGGGCAGCGGGCAGCTAGGTCGGCGGCGGCGAGATCTTCGCCGCGTTGAAGTTGCCGCCGAGGATGTAGATCACGCCCACGCCGCCGCCGCCGCCGCCGCCCCCCTCGAGGGCCGACACTCCCATCGTGGCGGGCATCGTCAGGAACGCGCCATTGCCGCCATCTCCACCCTGGCCGTTGCCGCCGCGGGCCGCGGTCAGCGGCGCCGTGGGCGAGGTGCCGTTATCGCCGGCGGCGGTGCTGTTGGCGCCGCCGCCGCCGCCGCCGCCGTTGGCGAGGATCTGCGCCGTGGCGCTCACCACGGCCGTCGGGGCGTAGAGCACGATCATGCCGCCCGAGCCGCCGCCGCCGCCGCCGCCGCGCGGCAGCCGGCCACCGCTCCCGCCCGCGCCGGACGCGTTGATGGTGCCGTGGAGCGTGAGGGTCTTCCCGGCGACCAGGTAGACGCCGCCGCCCGCGCGGCCGCGCTCGCCCTTCGAGTCGGTGCCCGGGGTGCCCGCGTTGCCCGCGTCGGTGCCGCTGCAGCCGCCCTGGAGCGCGGCCGGCGCGCCGGCGAGCATGCCGGCGATACCGGGCTTGCCGGTCGTCGAGCCGCCGTAGTTGCCGGTGCCGCCGTTGCCGCCGCGCGAGCCGAAGGTGCCACCAGCGCCGCCGCCGCCGCCGTTCGTGTGGTCCGCGCCCGCGGTCGCGGTCGTGCACGCGATGTCGGCGCCCGCCCCGGGGGTGGTGCCGGCGCCTGCCGCGTCGAGGCTCCCGCTGGCGTCGATCGTGAGCTCGTTCGAGGCGAGGATCACGACCGGCCGCGTGCCCCGGATCGGGACCAGCTGCCCGATGGTGACGTCGGTCCCCTTCACGACGCAGACCTCGTGGTTCATCATCACGATCTCGTCGCAGTTCACGTCGGTGTCGATGCGCGCGAGCACGAGCGGCTCCGTGGGCGGCGCCACGCAGACGAGGAACGGCGCCACGCCGAAGCACGGCGTCGTGGCGTCGGGGGGCCGGAGGCACTCGCCGGCTTCGTCGGCGCCGTCCGGGCAGAACGCGGGGTTGCTCGCGTGACACCCGATCGCGAGCAGCATCGCGAGCGGTAGCACCGGCGGCCTCGCGCCCGCCGCGGCGCGCGTCCTCACCACGGCCACGTCACCTTGACGGTGGCCCCGCCCGCCCCAGGCGCGATCTCGACGGTCCGATCGGTGCGGCGCGCGCGGACGACGAGCAGGGCGCCGGCCACGAGCGCGGCCGCGCCGACCCCGGCGCTCGCGATGCCCATGACCTTGGTCTCGTACACGTCGCGGCACACGAAGAGGTCCATGTTGCTCGGATCCGGATACCAGATCACCGCGCCAGGCTCCGGGTAGACCGGTCCGTCTCCGCGCTTGCAGGTGCCGCGGCCGTCGATCGCCACGAGGTACGCGCCGGCCGCGAGCGCGAGCGCGCCGGTCACGCCGATGCCGAGCCCGGGGACGATCGAGCGCGTCGCGCCGCCGCCGGGCGCCGCGCCCGGTGCCGCGCCCGCGCCGGCCGCCGGGCCGGTCTTGGCCGAGCTCGCCGCGGACAACGCCTGCTGCTCCCGGCGCGCGCGCGCCTCGCTCGCCGCCGCGCGCACCGTCGACGCCGCGATCCCGAGCCGCGCGGCGAGCTCGGCCTGGCCGCACAGATCGCAGACCTCGCGCACCTCGGCGTCGCGCTCGCCGGTGCGCCCGTCGTGGACGCGCAGCGTGACGATCGTGTTCTCGTCCTTGCCGTCGAGCGTCACGAACACGAGCGAGCGCACCCCGAGCGCCGCGCCGACGCGGCGCACGCACGCGCCGTCGCGGCACTTCGCGAGCTCGCCCGTCAGCTGCGCGCTGGCCGCGGCGACCGGCATGACGTCGTAGCCGGCCGCGGCGAGCCCGGCCTCGACCTGGCTCGCCGCCGTCGTGCGCAGGTACGTCGGCGCGCCCGCGCCCAGATCGATCGCGACCACCGCGGCGCGCTCGCGATGCTGGGCGGCGGCGGGCGACACCAGCAAGATCGCGACCGCCGCGAAAGCTAGTCTCACGCGTAGCATCCTTCCACAGAGCGCCGCGATTCGGATCATCGTCGTTGCTGAATGCCTCGATCGGCGGTGCGAGAGTCGCTAGCTCACGGGTGTCGCTGAAGTCGCCTGGTGTAGGCATATGACAGAAGCGCTCGGTAAGGGGCCGCTGACGCTGCTCACGGCGCGGCACCCGCGCCGCCGGATCCGGCAGCGCCGCTGCCGGCGGCGGTGCCGCCTGGCTCTTCGGGCGGCATCGCCGGCTCGTCGCCGGAGCCGGAGCCGGTGTCGGCCGCCGGCGGCTGCTGCTTGCACAGCGGCGCCGGCGCGAGCGAGAGCACGTCGAGCGCGATGCCCGGCTTGTTCTCGAGGAGCAGCACCTGGCCGCCGCGGCCGTCGCGCTTGGGATCCCAGAGCCGGAGCGCGCCGCCGCCGTCCTCGTAGGCGAGCGTGGTCGCGTCGATCCAGCGCGTCGCGAACCGGCTCTTCGACGTGAGCAGGTGCTTGAGCGCGCCGGTCTTGCCGTCCGCGACGTAGAGCGACGGCGCGACGTCCTTGGCGCACGGATCGACGGCGGTCGCGAACGCGACGTAGGCTCCGTCCGGCGACACCGCGACCGTCGACTGCGCGGCGGCGCCGGACTCGGGCACGCTGATCGAGGCGGCGCCGGCCCCAAGGCTCGGCGCGGTCGGCGGATCGCCCGTCCACGCCGCCTTGATCCCGTCGGCGCCGCGGATCAGCCGGCCGTCCTCGAGCGTGAAGACGATGCGCGGCACCGGCGGCGAGACGGTGACCTTCGTCAGCCGGCCCGTCGACCGATCGAGCGACGAGATCGTGGGCGCGCCGACGCCCCAGCGGCCGCTGGCGGGCGCCGTCGAGACGAGGATCTGATCGCCGGGGCCGTAGCCGACGGAGACTTCGCGCCCGGCGCCGAGCGAGACGCGCTGGCCGACGCGCTCCCACGTCGCGCTGTCGAGCACCTCGACCCACGCGTTCGCGATCGTCGGCGTCGGATCGTCGTCCTTGCTCGCCGGCTTGGGGCGATCGATCTTGTCGAAGCCGAGCAGCAGCACCTCGTTCGCGGCCGCGCCGCGGACGAACCCGGCGACCCGGTGCTCGGTGTGCGAGAGCCGCAGGTAGCGCTTCGTCTCGCGGTCGAACGCGTAGAGTTCGCCGCGGCTCGACGCCGGCTCGGTGCCGGGCTTGGGCGGCCACTTGAACGGCGTGCGGCGCGCGACGAGCAGGACGCCCGCCGCGATCCGCCGATCGTACTCGGCCTTGATCTTGCCGCGGACCTCCTTCACCGATGCGCCGTGCGCGGTGCCGAAGAACTCCTTCAGGTCTGTGTCCTTGTCGAGCAGCGGGGCGTACTTGTAATAGTCGCCGGCGAGCGCGGCGACCAGGTGCTCGACGGCGGCCGCGGGCTCGCCCACCTGCGTGAGCGCGATGCCGAGCAGGTAGCGCGCGTCGAGGTGGTGCGGGTCCTTGCCGATCGAGGCCTCCGCCTGCGTGCGGATCGCGCTCCAGTCGCGCGTCTTGTTGCGATACAGGGCGGCCGCCTTCTCGTACGCGTTCGTCCCGGCCTCCGAGGCGAAGTTCATGCGCCGGACCGCGTCGACGCCGACGGGCGGCGTCGCGATCGGCGAGACCGTCGGCGCGATGGAGGCGTCCTGCTTGGGCTTGGGCGCCTCGGCCTTCTTGCCGCACGCACTCGCGAGCAAGGCCGCGCTCACGATCAGGAATCGAGCTGATGGACCCACGGGCGTGACCCTACCGCTATCCGTGGCAGAGTGCGCCGCATGAAGACCACCACCGTGCTCGCCTCGCTCCTCTTCGTTTGCGCCGCCGGCTGCTTGGTTGGCTGCTCGAAGGACAAGGCCAAGGAGAAGACCACGCCGACCGCGCCGGCTCCGTCGGCGGCCCGGCCGTCCCGCCCGGCCCCCGACATCACGGCGGATCAGCCCGTGAGCCCCAGCCTCGCGGTGTCGGCTGACATCGCCGCGGCGTGCGGCCTCAAGGCGCCGGGGACGCCGGCCCCGAAGTTCGACTACGACAAGGACGAGCTGACCGAGCCCGATCGCGAGGTGCTCGCGCAGCTCGCGACGTGCCTCATGACCGGCGCGCTCAAGGGCAAGAGCGTGCTCATGATCGGCCGCGCCGATCCGCGCGGCACCGAGGAGTACAACATGGGCCTCGGCTCGCGGCGCTCGCACTCGGTGAGCCAGTACCTCGTGCGGCTCGGCGTCGCGCAGGCGCAGCTCGAGGTCACCACGCGCGGCTCGCTCGACGCGACCGGCACCGACGAGGCCACCTGGAAGCAGGATCGCCGCGTCGACGTCCAGCTCGCGACCAACTAGAACGCCCCTGTGGCAGAAGCTTTGGCCGGTGGAAGGTCGAGCCTCCCCGGCGGAGCTTCGAGCCTCGGCTCGACCGGTCAAGCGCCCGAGGCGGCCGATCAGGGTGTGCTCGTGAACATCACCGAGCGCGTCTGAGCGCCGGTCGCGGTGCCGCCCTCGCCGAAGCCGCGATCGACCCGGCCGTCGCGCTCGCGCACGACGGTCACCTTCACCTGGCACGTGTCGGGGACGCTGGCGCCGGGCGCCTTCACGAACGTGCCGGCCGCCATCGTGACCGAGGCCGGATCGCCGGTGCCGACGGCGTTGATCGTGCCGCTCGCCGTCTGGATGCACTGTCCCTCCGCGGTCCACCGCATCCGATCCATCGCGCTGCCGGTCCAGTTGACCCCGAACGCGGCGCCGCGCGAGACGCTCGGCGGGACGCCCCCGAGCGTGAACGGGGCCGGCAGCGTGAGCACCGTGCTCGGCGCGCCGTCGTCGACGTCGCGGCGAAACTCGACATCGAACTGCGCGTCCGCGGCGTCATCGGGGAACGACGCGGTGTGCGTGACGATGTTGAGGATGATCTGCTCGGACATCGACTTCGTCTGGCCGGCGTGGTGCGCGAGCAATTCGTCGCCGCCCTCGAGATCGATGAAGATGAGATCGGTCGGCGGGCCGAGGTAGAGGCTGGCGCTGACCAGCGTGGTGCCGGAGCCGTCCGCCGACGCGTACATCGACGCGTACATCCCGCTCGTCAGGATGTTGTCGGAGTCGGTGACCTTGCAGGCCGTCGCCGAAGTCAGGGCGGCGGCGGCGGCGATGAGTGAGCGGAGCTGAGCGAGCGAAGCGAGCGGAGCGTTGCGGCGTGTTGCGAGCATGATCGTAAACTCCAGGAAGCCAGGGCCACACCTTATCGCGGCGCGCGGCGCGCGCCTGTCGAAACGGCACGGCCGGTGGCCCGATGTGCCCCGCGCCGTGATCCATGCTCGTCGAGCTGGCAAGCCGTGCGCCCGCGCGCGTGCGCGGCAGCACGCGTGCTAGGCTGCGCTCGCATGGCGCTCGAGCACGTCGCGCAAGGACAGACCCGCTTCTTCACGCCGGGTGTGGCCCCCGATCCGCGCGGCATCTTGCTCGGCCGGCTGTGCGTCATGACGTTCGCGACGCTCGAGGGCGCCGTGTCGTGGTTCCGGCTGTACTCGGCGGAGGCCTCGCTCGACGAGCTGCTCGCGAACCTGGCGATCACCAAGTGCAAGACCGCGCTCGGCAGCCGCGAGATCGTCGTCCAGATCCCGGCGGTGTCGTCGTACGCGGCCGATCGCGCGGCGCGGCTGTGCCGGCTCGTCGGCGGCGCGATCTACACCGGCACGGCGAAGCACTTCGTGAAGTACCGCGACGATCGATCGCCGTACGGCTACGACGCCGTCGACATCGGCGCGATGCCCGCGCAGATCGACTTCATGGTCCACGGCGACGAGTTCGCGCAGGGCTACGTCCGCGAGGGCGAGCTGCCGTTCCAGCGCCTCCTGTTCCGGCTCTCGATCCGGAAGCTCCCCGGCGGCGAGCAGCTCGGCAACGAGGATCGCGGCGAGCTGTACCTCGTCGTCGCGCGCGGCCTGTCCGACGGCATCATTCGCTACCTGTGGCGCAACCGCGTCGAGGCGCACGCCGGCCTGTTCACGCCCGGCGGGACGAGCGCGTTCGACGATCAGGCGCGCGAGCGCGGCTACATGCTGATCCGCGCGCGGGCGCTGCCCGAGCGCATCTTGCAGCTGTTCCTCGGCACGCCCGGCATCGACGTGTTCCGCCCGGCCGGCGCGAACGCCGCCGTCGCCGTCGGGTACGAGCACCCGATCGATCTGACGTCGTGCGCCTCGGTGTTCTCGCCCGAGACGTTCCACGTGTTCTGGCCGAACGACCGCGTCGACGTGCTCCCCGGGCCGCTCGCGCTGTCGGACATCGCCGACCTGACGCGCGTCGATCTCGAGCTCGATCGGCCGCGCGATCCGGCGCAGCACCGCGGCGGGCCCGCCGAGCCGATCGGCGTGCCGCTCAAGCTCGCGGCGGCGATGGGGCCGCCGCGGCGCGTGGTCGCCACGCTGATCCCGACCGAGCACGGGCCGCGGCTCAAGCGGATCCTGTTCGCGCTGCCGCCGGTCTCGCTGCGCGGCCACCGCGTCGCCGCCACCGATCGCGGCATCCTCGTGGTCGGCTCGGAGAACCTCGACGTGATCCCGCTCGGCCAGCTCCTGTGCGAGCTGACGCCCGGCCTGCTCGTGCCGCTCGGGATGGACGTGGTGCCGCGCGTGTCGCCCGAGGTGCTCGGCCGCGCGCTCGGCCACGGCGCCGGCATCGTCACCGTGTTCACGGCGGAGGGCCGCCCGTTCCAGGTCAGCGAGGGCTCGTTCACGACGCTCGAGCGCAGCTCGCTCGCCAAGCTCGAGGTCGAGCGCGCCGAGGTGATCGACTACGCCGCGGAGCCGCCGGCCGAGGCGCAGATCGTCAACGACGCCGTCGGCCGGTTCGCGCTGTGGGGCTTCCCCGAGGCGCCGGATCGCAAGCTCCTGCCGTCCGGCGATCGGGACAAGTAGCCGTGGCGCGCCCGCACGTCCGCGACTTCCTCGAGCGGTTCGTGCACCCGCTCGTCGCTGGCGGCGAGCTGCACGTCGGCGCTCCGATCCCGCAGCCCGATCTCGATCGCTGGGCCACCGAGCTCGATCACGCCACCGTCGAGCTGGTCCGAGTGGACGAGGCGCGCACGGCTGTCCTGTCGACGGTGGTGTGCCGCCCGCCGGCGTTCGTGCTCGACGAGGACGAGCTCGCGCTCGCCGCCGGGCTGCACGACGCGCTGTTCCTGGTCCACCCGCGCGCCGAGGTGTGGTCGGTCAGCGACAAGCAGCGCCGCCGCATCATCGAGACGGCGCTCGCGATGGTGAGCCGCCCGCTGACGCGCAACCGGACGCGCGTGATGGCGCGCCACGCGCTGCTCCACAACCTGTTCCACCTGACGCGCAACGACATCACCGTCTCGTGGTGGACCGGGCGCGCGCGGTTCTACGGCCAGAAGCCGCCGGCGCGGCTCACGTCGTGGCGCAGCGTCCGCCGCGTCCGCGAGGAGGTGACCGTCGTCGACTTCGACGAGCTGCTCGCGGTGCCCGACACGGCGCCGGTGATCGCGACCCTGCTCCGCCGCACGCCGCTCACGCAGCTCCTCGACTCGCACCCCGGCGCGCCCCCGCTGCACTGGGAGGACGCCGTGTTCCTCCTGCGGGATCCCGAGCTCGCGCGCGCGGTCGCCTACCGGCTCGTGCCCGACGCCGCCCCGCGCGATCAGGTCAGCGGTCCGGCGCGCCTCGCCGCGGCGTTCGAGCAGATGCTCGAGCGGGCGCCCGATCCGATGGACGTCCGCACGGTGACGGCGTTCCTCGTGCACGTGAACGCGCTGTTCTGCCTCGGCGAGCTCGGCCTGCGCGAGCCCGGCGCGAAGAGCCCGCTGCTCTCGACGGTCCTGTCCGCCGACTCCGCCGGCCAGCGCCCGCGGGGCCTGGCGACCTTGTTCGCGCTCCCCGGCGCCGTCGCGCTCGTCGATCCGCGCCTGGCGCAGCCGCCCGGGATCAGCGCGCAGCCCGCGCTCGATCGCCGCTGGCGCGTCCACCGGGCGCAGGCGGCCGAGCTGCTCGGCGAGGCCGTGCTCGACGCGCTCGCCGCCCGGCTGCGGCGCCACCTCACGCCGGGCGTGGCGCGCAACCCGCTCGAGGTCGTCGAGCTCGGCGATCCGTCGCGCTGACGGCGGCCGCGGGCGCGCCCGTCGCGGGCCAATCGTCGCCACGGCGCCTTGGGTGTCCACCGTCGCCGCGGCTCGCATATCTTCGGGGGCGATGCGTCCACGCTCGCTCGCGCTGCTCCTCGCTCTCACTGCCGGCTGCTCGCGCGGCGCCGACCGCGAGCCGCCGCCTCCGGCCGAGGCCGATCCGCTCGAGTCGTTGCAGCGGGTCGCCGACCACGCCGAGAAGCTCGCGGCGGCGGAGCGGACCGCCGCGGCGGGGCAGCGCGCTCAGCTCGAGAAGCTGAGCGCCGAGGTCGAGGCGCTCGTCGACGCGGGGCAGCTCGACCGGGCCGAGCTCAAGGCAGCGAGCATCCGCTGGCAGCCGGATTCGACGCGCTCGAAGATCAGCGAGTCCGAGGCCAAGCTGATCCAGCAGTACGACGAGCGGCGCGAGACGATCGTGCGCGTGATCCAGCGGATGCGCGCGAAGTCGCCGTGACCGGCGCGAGCTCTGGCTGACGCGCTCACCGCCGAGCTGCGCGGCGAGGCCGTCCTCGACGCGCGCGCCCTATATAAGGAGAGACGCACCGCGTCACGGGTTCGCGTACTTACGTCACAGCCCGACGAGGATCTCGTACGCTGACGCCTGCGTTGGCGGCTGCACGGCGTCCCTGCGGTGATCGCCGCCTACGCTGAGCTCAAGCGCGCTGGCGGCACGCCATGGCCGTGACCTCGCGGCCTGCGCCGACGCCAAGACCGATTCATCACTGCGGTGCTGCGCGGTCCTTCGAGCCTCTTGCTCGCTGCTCACTGAACCACTCGGCCCGCCGAACGCGACTCTCGGCGAATTCAAGTTGGAGGTGCCGCCGAGCGCGACTCTCGGCGAATTCAAGTTGAAGCGCGGGGCCGCTCCGGGTGGCGCGCGATCGCCGAGCTGCTCGGCGAAGCGGCCGACACATCGTTCGACTCCGCGGACGTGAGCCTCATGGCCGATGCGTGTCAACGGCAGCTTGATGCCGTCGCATTCTGGCGGTCAGCGGGCGGCAACTCGGCGCACCCTCGGCGCGGCCGCCGCCCGCTCTACGTTCTGGCCCGCGGGCGACCCAGTCGCGTCAGGTGAGCACTTCGGCCAGCGTCTTCGCGCTCGGTGGAGAGGTGATGGAGCTCGATGATGCGGCCCTCGGCGCCGAAGATCCACTTGAAGACAAAGTCGAGCCGCGCCCGGCTGGCACAGAACGCAAGTCATGATCGATGGGTATTGTCCTCCTGAATTTGAGCGGCAAATACGAGAGCGCGGCCAAGGTGTCGTATGTGAATTTGATGCGTGTTATTCGGAATTGATGCGATAGGCTGGTAGACGTTCGGACACTGTTGCCGAGTTGCGTTCGTCGCTGCGCAGGCTCATTGCGTTGTGGCCCCACTTCAGGTTACGGGAGGGCCATGGCGAGGTGTCGCTACTGCGAGCACCGCAAGGGTAAGCGAAGCTGCCCCGCGCTCGTCGGCGCGATCTGCTCGGCGTGCTGCGGCCAGCATCGACTGCGCGACATCGACTGCCCCGTGGATTGCGTGCACCTCGGTGGGCTGATCGTCGCCCGCGAGGCGGCGCCCGCCGCCTTCACGAAGGCGGATCTCAGCGCGGCGTGGGAGAAGCTGTACGCGTATGCCAATAGGGCCTCGGGATTCCGCAACGAGGCGCTGCTGTGCGTGATCGAGAATCTCGAGCCGGCACCGTGGGAGCGCGATCTGGCGGTTGAATATGTCTTCTACGGCCACCGCGATGCCGGTGGCCGCCGGCTCATCGATCACTTCATCGCGGCGCGCGGGCGTGACTTGCCGCGGGGAGAGATGGCCGCGGCCGTCGCGCTCCGCGACGCGTGGGCGTCGCTATTCGAGGTCGTGTCGGCGCAAGCGGGGATCGGCCTCGAGCTTCGCGATCTGCGGACGGGCGAGCGCCATCGCGTGCGCGAATTCCTGGCGGCCTCCCAGGTCACGCCAGGCGACGTGATGTTCGCGTGGCTGATGCCGGTCGCCGATCACATCGAGCTCAGCGGCGTCGCCTGCATGATCCCCGAGCAGCATCGCCAGGCCGTGCGTGCGGTGATCGAGGCCGAGCTGGAGGTGGCCCGGACGCGATGGCCCGGGAGCTCGGAGCGCGAGCTCGTCGGCTCGATCGCGTGGGTCGTCGCGGAGGCGATGCGCGCGCCGGTGCGCGAGGAGCCAGCGGCCGGGCCCTACGACGCCTCGCACGCGCCGCACCCTGGCGAGCGCGCGGCCGGCGTCGGGTCCCCGCGCGGTGCGGCACCCTGAGCCGGAGCGGACCGGCGAGCGGATCTGGCACCTGCCCGGCAAGATCCCGATCTCGCAGGTCCGCGCGCTGCGCGAGCTTCGCAGCAGCCGCGAGCACGGTCCGCTGTTCGCGCGGTTCATGGTCCGCGGTCACTGGCGTCGCGCACTGCACACGTGGCGCGATCAGGGCGCGCGATGGATCGAGCCGTACTGGAGAGGTCCCGCGCTCGGCGACATCGTCGAGCGCGAGTACCGCCTGAAACCGTAGACCACATCGTACGGATGCGTTTCTCGATCCTCGTCAGTGTGCGGCGCAGGCCCCGAGCTCCGCGCCGCACTCGGTCAGCGGGTTCTCCGCGCGGAACATGCAGCGCAAGAGCTCGGAGCTCTCGGCCGACACGGTCGGCGACGCCGCGAGCATGCAGTCGGTGACCGCCGCGAGATCCTTCGACACGGCCTCCTGCAGGCAACCCATCGTCTGCTGGCACGTCGCGGTGCCCTGGCCGATCCACTCGGCACCCAGGGTGCGGCCCGACTCCTCGAGGCAGAACGCGGTGCGCGGGTCGGCCGGGTAGTACGAGGCGGCCAGCGAGCACATCTCGTCGGTCGTCCGAGGCCCCTGGTAGATCGGCGTGCCGCCGATGTTGCGATAGTCGCAGAAGTAATCGATCTGCGAGCCGGCCGGGACCGTGAACGCGTCATAGCGCTGCACGGGGACGTCCTCCCAGCGATCGCTCGCGTAGAACGGCGCCTGGCCGGCGATGCGCGCCTCGAAGCCGATGCCGCGCGCGTGCATGTGCGACTGGGCGTTCACGATCGTGATGTCCCGATGGACCGGGCAGCGCATGTGCGCCCGCGCGGTCCTGCCCGGCGGCACCGAGATCAGCGGGTTGTAGAGAGACATGATGTCGCCCTCCTGCTCGATCTCGTCGGCCGTGGTCGTGTCGAACGTGACCTTGACGTCGGTGTGGAGCGGCGCGTCGGAGCCGTTGCGGTAATGGACGTTGATCAGGAGGACCCCGCCGAGGCGGAGGCCCACTCCTTCGGGGAACGCGAGGACCGACCCGCCGCGCTGGTTCTGCGAGCCGCCGATGATCTTGGTCAATGACCAGCCGCTCGTCGGGCCGTCGCTACAGTCGAATACGTCACTGGTGTCCACCGGCGTGCCGTTGTCCTTCTGCGTCGGGATCGCTGTGTACTTCGTCTGGAAGACCAGCACGTGGTGGCTGCCGGCGGTGAAGTCGATCGCGTCCCGGGTGACCCACGTCTCGGGGACACTCACGAACTTGCAGTACTCGACCTCGGCGCCCGCGGGGATGGTCGCGGTCATGCGGAGATCGAGCTTCGGCGTGGCCGTCGGCTCGGTGGGATCGTCGGTGCACGCGCCCGCGGCGAGCGCGAGCGTGAGCGTGAGCGCGGGCGTGAGCGCGGGGATGGAAGCGATCAGGTATCTCATCAGTAGCTCCTTGGCTTGCTCTTGGGACGCTGCGAGCAGGCGGCAGTCGCATGAAATTCAGCAGTGGCCGCAGGCAGCCATGAGCAGCGGCGTGGCATTGCGCTACATTGAGCCGCCGCGGCGCGCGTCGAGGTCGCGGCGGCCCGGTTACGAGAGCTTGAGCAGGCGGCTCAGGCTCAGGTGGAGCTGGCTCTGGACGAGCCCGGCGAGGCTGTCGAGCTCGCCGCCGGAGATCCCGAGCCGCGCGTGCAGGAGGCGCCGGGTCTCGGCGCGCACGGCGTCGGCCGCCGCGCGGATCCGGCGGGCGGCCGTGGCGCGGTGCACGCTCAGGATCGCGGCGATCCGATCGATGCTGAGCCCGTCGGTGTAGTGCAGGCGGAGGACGCTCAGCTGCTCGGCGTCGAGCGTGCCGATCGCGTCCTCGACGGCCTGCTTGAACGCGGCCTGATACCGATTCTTGATGAAGTCGAGCTCCGCGTCCGGAGGGAGCGGGATCTGCTCCACCTCGCGGCCCTCTTGCTCGCCGCCCCCGATCTGCTCGTCCTTGTTGCGGCGCAGGGAGAGCGCCGTGCGGCGGGCCGTCGTCCGCACCCAGCCCACGAGGGCGCCGCGGCCCGCGTAGGACGCCAGGAGCGGCTTCTGCCCGGGCTCCTCGGCGACGAGCAGCTTGGCGCGCACGACCTGGACGACCTCGTCGACCTGGGAGGCAGACAGCCCCATCCGGTGCAGCACCGGGACCGTCTGGCCGAGGACGCTCGTGTCGAACGCCGCGAGCGCGGCCGGCGTGCTCGCGACGCAGCCGCACGCGAGGTAGAGATCGGAGCAGCTCATCCGCGCCAGGCAGCTGTCGAGATCGCCCTGCTCGGGCAGGTGCTCCGCGAGGTGGCGCACGAACTGCTCCGCCGGCACGTCGAGCCCCGGCCACGCGGCGCGGCCGGCATCGAGGAGCTCGCGCAGGCGCCGCTCGAGATCCGCGGGCGCGTGCTGCGCCACGCTCGGATTTCGCGCGTGGCGCAAGAGGACGTCTGCGAGCCCCACCGACACGACGCGAATATAGCGCATGAATCCGGGTACCTGGCGATGCGCGCCCAAAGTTGCGCGACAGATCCAGGCGGGCCGCGTCTCCCAGGGACGGACACGCCGATGCCCGGCTGGGAGATCTACATGGCCAAGCCCCTGCGCTTCTTCGTCTGGCTCGCCTGGCTCGCCTGGCTCGCCTGGCTCGCCTGGCTCGTCCGGCGCTCGCTCTCGCTCGCGTGCCTGGTGCTGGTCGCGCCGCTCCCCGGCGTGACTGCGCTCTGCGCGCTGACGGCGATCGCCCCGCGCGGCCGCGAGGAGACGCTGCCGGCGGTGGGCGGCAGGGGACCAGGGTGACAGGGTGACATCGCCGGCCTACTCCGCGATCACTCCGAGCGTCTGGAGCCAGATCTCGACCAGCCGCGGCCACCGCGTGATGGGAGACCTGGTAGGCCGCAGCCCGAACGCGTGCCCGCCCTCCGCGTACAGGTGCATCTCGACAGGGACGCCGGCCTGCGTGAGCGCGCGGTAGTAAACGAGCGAGTGGTTGACATCGTCCACGTCGTCATTCTGCGCGTGGAGCAAGAATGTCGGCGGCGTCTGCTTCGTGACGGGGACATCCGGGTTGAGCTCGAATTTGTCCTCGGAGATCCAGAGATGGCCCGGATAGAGGACCACCGAAAAATCCGGCCGGCAGCTCTGCTGGTCGGCCGCGTCCACAGCCGGGTACAAGCGCCGGTCGAAGTGCGTGCTGATGTCGGCCGACAGGTGCCCGCCCGCGGAGAAGCCCAGGACTCCGATCTTGTGCGGATCGACATGCCACTGCGCGGCGTGAAAGCGCACGAGCCCGAGCGCCCGCTGCGCGTCCTGGAGCGCCATCGGCGTCTCCGGATTTCGGTGACACTTGCATGTGGAGTCCCAGTGGTGTCCCGACTTGGGCACCCGATACTTCAGCAGCACGCACGTGATCCCACGGGACGTCAGCCAGTCACAGACCTCCGTGCCCTCCAGGTCGATGGCGAGGATCTTGTAGCCCCCACCCGGAAACACGACGACCGCCGCGCCCGTATTCTTCCCTTTTGGTGAATAGACTGTCATGGTAGGCCGCGAGACGTTGTTGACCTCGAGGTACGTCCTGCCGGCGATCAGCCCTCCCACCTCGGTCGTCTCGACCGTCGCCGCCGCGCCGCGCTGCGCGCCGGGCGCGGCCTCCGGCCATAGCGTGACCGTCACAGCGTGCGGTCCCGCGCCGGTGGGCTGGCTCGTCTGGCTCCCCGCGGAGACAGGCGGCGGCACCGGCGCGCTTCTGCAAGATACGACCGAGACCACGACCACAACCCAGACAACCCAGACAACCCAGACAACCCAGACAGCCCAGCCGGCCCAGCCGGCCCAGGCAGCCAAGAATAAACGCTTCATCATGATCGAAGTATCGTTATATGCAACTGCTCATGACAGAGGGGCCGAGCCTCGAGCCATGAAGCGGTCACGTTATCCGGGATCGGACGCCTCGAGCGGGCGCACGGGCACGCCGCGGGAGGCCGATCGCCACGCGCAACTCTTCGCGTTCGACGGCGCGCGGATGGGTTGCAACCCGGGCCGCTTCGGCGATGATGACGTCCATGCGCTCTGAGCATCGCGCGCAGCTAGACGCTTTGGTTGCGCGGTTTCTGGCTGATATCCGACGACTCGTGCGAGAGGTTCGCCTCGGGGATCGCGATCGCCTCCTGGCCGCGCTCGATCCGTCGCGCGCCCGCCCGGCAGCAGCGACGGCGAGGACCCGCAACCAGACCGCCGCGCCCCGCCGAGAGCCGGCGACGCGCGGGCGGCCGGCAGCCACCCGGCGGTCGCGCAAGCTGAGCGCGGCGGCGGAGCCCCGCGCCCAGCCGGCGGGAGCGGAGCCGGCGCGCGCGACGGCGGCGACCGCGACGCCAGCGGCGACCGAGGCGGCGGCCGCTGCGCGTGTGGACGCGATGACCGGCGCGGCAGCCAATCCGCGCGACACGGCGGCGGAGCGCGCGGCTGCGCCGGGGGCCGAGGGCTCGTCCTCGTCGCCGGCAGACATGAGCGCCAGCTCGGCGGCCACGGCCGAAACCCCCGGGCCGGCAGCGACGGAGGCCGCGCAGGCGGGGACGGCCGTGGGGCAGCGCGGCAAGCGCATGAAGTGGACGCGCGACTCGATCGTCGAGGAGCTGGCGCGCTGGATGGTGGCCGGCACGTCGATCGATGCGTCCTTCCTCAAGCGCAACGGTCCGCCGGGGCTGGTGCCCGCGGCGCTCCGCATCTTCGGTCGCTTCGACGCCGCCTTGAACGTCGCCGGCCTGCATGTGGCCAAGCTGTACCCCGCCGGCCCGCCGGCACCCGACGGTCTCGCCGTCAAGCGATCGCGGCGCCCCGCGGCCATGCGAAGCAGCGCGGCCGCCGATCGCGCGCGCTAGCCAGCGGCGGCCGGCTCGCGCGGCGCGCCGATCAGGTACGTCACGGGCACGCCGCGGCGGCGGTACTCGCCGACCTCCCAGGTGTAGCCGTCGTCGAGGCCGGCCGTGAGCGCGCGCAGCTCGGCCGGGCGGTAGCTGCGCAGGCAGGACACGACGCCGTCCCACAGGACGAGCAGCGGCACGATCGGGACGACGTACGTGAAGAGGAGCCGCGCCCACGAGCGCGGCCGGATCCGCGGCGTGAGCAGGAGGACCGCGAGCGGCACCAGCAGCATGCCGAGGACGGCGGCCAGCGAGCGGCGCGTGCCCTCGACGACGACGATCGGCTGGCGGCGGCGGTGAGCGTCCGCGAGCACGGCGCGGGCGTCCTCGGGCCGGAGGTGGTGGAGGGCATCGAACATCGTCCGGACACCGGACAGACGCGCCGGGACGGCGCGCGCGTCGACCGGCGCGGCCTCCCCGGTGGCGGCGCCGCCGGTGGCCGCCTCGACGCGCGCGAACGCGGCGCGATTGGGATAGAGGTCCGTCATGGTCACGCGCGCCGGGCGGCCGAGCGCCGCCGAGAGCGCCGGCTGGAGGCGCAGCCAGGGGCCGGTGCCGCCGGCGCACAGATCGACGATCCGATCGCTGCCCGCGCGCGCGCACAGCTCCGCGAGCCGCGGCGCCAGCGGCGCGAACGGATCGGCCGCGTCGAGCGCCGCCGCCAGGTAGTCGGTCTCGGCGCGGCGGAGCACGTCGGGCAGCCAGGGCTGGTCGTTCCACTCCATGAGGTGCAGGCGGGGCCAGGCGATCATCGAAACCTCCTCGGAGACCAGGGTGGCTCCGGCGCGGCCCGGCGTCTTGTCCGGCCGCGCCAGCTCGGTTGACCGATCGCGCCGCGGGCGCGGCGGCTGGTTACGGTGGCGCGCCGGGCTACGCCCGCGGCTTGTGGCGGAACTGCCCCGGCGTCATGCCGGTCCAGCGCACGAACGCGCGGTGGAAGGCGCTCTGATCGGCGAACCCGAGCGCGAACGCGACCTCGGCGACCGGCCGCGTGTGCTCGCCGAGCCACTGCCGCGCCAGGCCGGCGCGCAGGTCGTCGACCACCGCCTGGAAGCTCGCGCCGTGCAGGTCGGCGAGGCGGCGCTGCAGCGTGCGCGGCGCGACCCCCAGGTGGCGCGCCACCGCCGCCACCGAGAGCTCGCCCTCGGCCAGCGCGCGCAGCGCCGCGGCGCGCACCTGCGCGATCAGCTCGGGCGCCGTCGGCAGCTGCGCGAGCAGTGTGCGGGCGTGGCTGTCGAGGATCTCGGCGAGCGCGGCGTCGGCCGTCGTGGTCGCGCGGTCGAGATCGGCGCGCGCCAGGGTGAGCCGCGGCACCTCCGCCCCGAACGACGGCGCGACGCCCAGCACGCGCGTGTGCTCGGCGATCCGCCGCGGCGCCGGGTGCCCGAAGCTCGCGCGGCGCGGCGCGAGCGCGGCCCCCGTCACGCGCCGCGCGATCAGGACGAGCCACGCCCAGCCGAACTCGGCGGCGTGGCGCGGCAGCGCGAGCCCGCCGCGGGTGTCGTGGACGATCGCGGCCTCGTCGCCCTCGAGCACGAGCTCGCTCGTGCGCACGTCGTGGAATACGCGCTCGAAGCGCAGGACGCGCCGCAGCCCGTCGCCGAGCGTCGGGCTCGCCGCGATCAGCTGGCCGCCGAGGCCCTGCGGCGCCGCCGCGGCGAGCTCCGCCAGGTGCAGGCCGAAGTCCTCGTCGCCGACGAGCCGCGGCACCTCCTGCCACAGCGCGATCACGTCCGACACCGGCACGCGCGCGTCGGCGTCGGCGAGCAGCGCCGGATCGATCCCGAAGCGCGCGCACAGCTCGGCCGGCGGCAGCCCGCCCCGCGCCGCGCCCATCGCGATGGTGCGGACGGCGAGCACGGACAGGGTCCCGGTGGACTCGGTGCGCATGGCGCTTCGCCGCCCATGGTACGCCGCCCATGGTACGCCGCACGGCGCCCGCGGCGCGCCCCTGCCGCGGCGGCGGCGAGCTAAGATGTGGCGTGGTCGGGTGTCTCTCGGAGAACACCATCCAGGAGCTCGTCTCGGGGACGCTCTTCGGGGACGCGCTCGCCGCGGCGCGGCTGCACATCGAGACGTGCGCGGACTGCCGCACGCTGGTCGTCGAGCTGGCGCGGGACAGCGACCTCGCGGCGCTCTGCGACGCGGACACCCTCCAGGCGCAGGGCGAGGCCGCCGCGCCGCCGCGCGGCCCCGCCGGCCCCGCGGCGCGCACGATGGCGGAGCGGTTCGAGATCGTGCGGCCGCTGGGGCGCGGCGGGATGGGCGTGGTGTACGAGGCGATCGATCGCGAGCGCGGCGTGCGGGTGGCGCTCAAGACGCTGCAGCACGTGAGCGCCGACGGGCTCCTGCGGTTCAAGACCGAGTTCCGGGCGCTGCAGGACGTTGCGCACCAAAACCTCGTCGCGTTCGGCGAGCTGATCGAGGACGGCGGGCAGTGGTGGCTGACGATGGAGCTCGTGGAGGGCCAGGCGTTCGGCGAGCACGTGCGCCCGGGCGGGCGCCTCGACGAGCCGCGGCTGCGGGCGGCGCTGGCGCAGCTGGCGGCGGGGCTACGTGCGCTGCACGCGCACGGGCTGGTGCACCGCGACGTCAAGCCGCACAACGTGCTGGTGACGGCGGCGGGGCGCGTCGTGCTGCTCGACTTCGGGCTGGTGGCGGGCGTGGCGCAGAGCGAGAGCAACGTGGTCGGGACGCCCGCGTACATGGCGCCCGAGCAGGCGATGCTCGAGGAGGTGGGCCCGGCGGCGGACTGGTACGGCGTGGGCGCGCTCCTGTACGAGGCGCTGACCGGCGCGTTGCCGTTTGCCGGCGCGCCGCTGCAGGTGCTGGTCGCCAAGCAGCACGCACCGCCGCGCCGCCCCAGCGAGCTGGCGCACGTGCCCGCAGACCTGCCGGCGGATCTCGAGGAGCTCTGCATGCAGCTCCTGGCGATCGAGCCCGCGGTGCGGCTCGCCGCGGCCGCCGCGGCCGCCGCGCTCTTCACGCTCGATCCGGGCGCCGCCGTGGCGCCGCGATCGCCCGTGCGTGCGGCGCCCGGATCGGCGCCGGGATCGGCGCCGACGTTCGTGGGCCGCCGGGACGAGCTGGCCCTCCTGGGGGACGCGTTCGCGGCGACGCGCGCGGGCGGCGAGGCGATCGTGCTGGTGCAGGGCGAGTCGGGGATCGGCAAGAGCGCGCTCGTGGAGCGGTTCGTCGGAGACCTGCGCGGGGCCACGCCCGAGCTCCTCGTGCTCGCCGGCCGCTGCTACGAGCGCGAGACGGTGCCGTACAAGGGCGTCGACGGCGTGGTGGACGCGCTGGCGCGTCACCTGCGCAAGCTGCCCGAGGCCGAGGCCGCGGCGGTGCTGCCGCGGCGCGCCGGGCTCCTGGTGCAGGCGTTCCCGGTGCTCGGCAAGGTGTCCGCGCTCGCCCGGCTGCCGGCGGACGACGTGCTCGATCCCGTGGAGCTCCGGGCGCGCGCGTTCACGGCGCTGCGCGAGCTGCTCGGCCGCCTGGCAGAGCGGCGGCCGGTGGTGGTGCAGATCGACGATCTGCAGTGGGCGGACGCGGACAGCCTGGAGCTGCTCGCGTCGGTGATGGCGCGGCCGGAGGCGCCGCCGCTCCTGCTCGTGCTGACGAGCCGACCGCCGCGGGAGGCGACCGACGGCGCCAGCACCGCGGCCGCGCTGGCGCGGGTGCGCGCGCTGTCCGGGCTGCGGCTGCTCGAGCTCTCGCCGCTACCGCGCGCGGAGGCCGTGGCGCTGGCGGAGCGGCTCTTCGCCGAGAGCGCGGCCGCGACCGCGACCCCTGCCAGCGCCGCGGCCGTGGCCGCCGAGGCGGCGGGGCACCCGCTGTTCATCGACGCGCTGGTGCGGCACACGGCCGTTCGGTCCGCCGCGCTCCCCGCGGGCGTCCCGCTGCGCCTGTCGGACGCGCTGTGGGGGCGCATCGCCGAGCTTCCCGCCACCGCGCGGCAGCTGCTCGCGCTGACCGCCGTGGCGGGCTGGCCGCTGCCGCGCGGCATCCTCTCCGCCGCGGCGGCGTTGCCCGCCGGTGAGCTCGAGCCGGCGCTCGATCGGCTGCGCCACGCGCACCTGGTGCGCGCGGCGGACCACGTGCGCAAGGGCGCCATCGAGCCGTACCACGATCGGATCCGCGAGGCGGTGCTCGAGCACCTGCCGCCCGCGCAGCGCAAGGAGTGTCATCGGGCGCTCGCCAGCGCGCTCCTCGCCGCGGCCCCGGCCCCGGATGCATCGCTGCCACCACCGAGCCCGCGCGAGGTCATGGTCGAGGCGGCGCCGCATCCGCCGAGCTCGAGCGACGCCTGGTGGGCCCCCGAGGCGGTGGGCGTGCACCTCCACGCGGCGGGCGAGCTCGAGCAGGCCGTGCGCTACATGGTGCAGGCCGCGGATCAGGCCGCGGCGGCGCTGGCGTTCGATCGCGCCGCGCGGCTGTACCGCCAGGCGCTCGCGCTCCACGCGGAGTCCGGCGCGTCGCCGGGGCCGCTCGGCGATACCCGCGAGGTGCTCGCGCGGCTCGCGGGCGCGCTGGTCAACGCCGGCCACGGCGCCGAGGCGGCGACCGTCTACTTCGAGCTCGCCGGCCGGGCCCAGGCCGCGGGGGAGGCGTCGCTCGAGCTCCGGCTGCGCGGCGCCGATCAGCTCCTGCGCAGCGGCCACCGGAACGAAGGCCGGCCCGCGCTCGCCGCGGTGCTCGACGAGCTCGACCTGCGCTCGCCCTCGACGCGCGCGGGCGCGCTCGTGCGCCTCCTGTGGCGCCGGGCCCAGGTGCGGCTCCGCGGGATCGCCGCGTTCACCCGCGAGGGCGCGAGCGGCGAGGCGTCACCGCGGGAGCGCCTCTGCCTGGATGCCTGCCGTGTGGCGTGGCTGACGACGGACCTGCCCGCCGAGTACCTCACGCGCTATCAGCTCCTCGCCCTGAAGACGCCCGATCCGCGCAGCGCGAGCCTGGCGCTGACCGCGGAGTTCATGCTCACCGCGGTGACCGGCGGCGCCAGGTCGCGGCGGATGGGCCGGCTCGTCGACGCGCTCGCGGCGGTGGCGGAGCGGAGCGCGGACCCCTACGTGATCGGGCAGACGGAGAGCGCGCGCTCGTTCCTCGATCTCTCGCTCGGGCGGTGGGACCGCGGCCGCGAGCACGGGGCGCGGGCGGTGGAGGTCCTCCGCGAGCGCTGCCTCGGCGCCTCCTACGAGACCGCGATCGCCGCGGTGCACCTCCTCATGTGCCTGTTCTATCAGGGCGCGCTCCGCGACTTCGTGCGCGAGCTCTTGCCGCTCCTGCGCGAGGCCGAGGAGCGCGGGGACCACTTCACGCTGACCACGCTGCACGGCGGCGCCGTGGGCCTCATGTCGCTCATCGGAGATCGCCCCGATGCGGCGCGGCGAGAGGTCGAGCGCGGGATCGCGCTGCGGACCGACCTCGAGACCGACGTCCTGCTCTTCGCCGGGCAGCTCTCGCACGCGGAGATCGATCTCTACGAGGGCAACGGCGCCGTCGCCTACCGGTGGAGCGAGCAGGACTGGCGCCGCATGCTGGCCCTGCCGTTCGGGCGGATCGGGTTCGTGCGCGCGCGCGCGCTCTGCCTCCACGGCCTCGCCGCGCTGGCCGCGCTGCGAGCGGGCGCGCGCGAGCCCCGGCTCGTCCGCGCCGCGGCGCGCGACGCCCGCGCGCTCTGCGCCATGCGCATGCCGTGGACCCGCGCGCTCGCGCGCAGCCTCGAGGCCGGTGTCGCGCTCGCGACCGGCGGGCGCGCGGAGGCCCGCGCGGCGCTCGAGCGCGCGGCCACCGAGCTTACGGCCGCCGGCATGAGCTGCCACGCGACGCTGGCGCGGCGGCGCGTCGGCGAGCTCGCTGGCGGCAGCGAGGGCGCGCGGATGATCGCCGAGGCCGACGCCTGGCTGTTGGCGCAGGACGTCCGCGCGCCGGAGCGGCTGGCCCGCGTGTACATGCCCGAGGTGGCGTAGCAGCGCCGTGCCCCGGCGCGGCGATAGAATCGCCTCCGTGGCCGGGTGTCTGTCGGAGAACGCGATCCAGGAGCTGGTCGCCGGGGCGCTGTCGGGAGACGCGCTGGCGCAGGCGCACCGGCACATGGAGGCGTGCACGGCGTGCCGCACGCTGGTGATCGAGCTGGCGCGCGACGGTGATCGGGAGGCGATCGGCGGCGCGGACACGCAGCTGTCGGGGAGCGGCGCGGGGCGCCTGCGCGGTGGCGGCGCGCCGGCGCGCACGCGGAGGGGCGCGCGCAGCTCGAGCGCGCGCACACCGAGCTCTCGGCCGCGGGGATGGACCTGCACGCGACGCTGGCGCGGCGGCGCCTCGGCGAGCTCACCGGCGGCGCCGAGGGCGAGCGCGCGGTCGCCGAGGCAGACGCCTGGCTCTTGGCCCGGGGTGTCCGCGTGCCCGAGCGGCTGGCCCGCGTCTTCATGCCCGCTGTGGCGTAGCCCCGTTGGCCAGGCCGGGCCAGGCCGGGCCGGGCCGCGTTGCGCCCGGGGCTGCGCTCAGCGCCGCATCAGCCGCGGCTGCGAGCTGGCGGCCGGCCGCCGCGCCTCGCGGACCGCGCGTGCTTCAGGCGGCGCGCTCGCGGCCTCGCCGGCCGTCTGGGCCTGCACTTGCACCCAGCCGGATCGCGACGAGCCCTCGGTCTCCTTGCGGTATCGCGCGCCGGTCGCCGTGTCGGTGTATTCAGACCCCAAGGGGGCATACAGCACTCCATCCGGCGCGCCCGCGTATGCGATGGAGTAATAACCGATCTCGGCCGCGTGCTCGGAGCCGTACGATGGCCAGATCTCCTGACCCGAGTGGTAGAGGAGCGTGGGCAGCGCGAGGTTCTGGAAGTCGATGCTGCGGAGGGTGATGTTCTTCGGCCGCCGGGCGCTGGCGCCGTCGAGCAGTCGCCGGAAGTGAATCCCGGTCTGCGCGAGCTGGGCCCCCGTGATCGAGATCCTCGTGCGCTCGATCGTCACGTCGCGTGGGCCGCGCAGCATGACTCCGTAGTACTGATTGTCTCGGATCTCACACCCGGTGATCCGCACGGGCCCCGTCAGATCGGCGACGGCGGTCGCCGCCGTGAACGGCGCGACGTCCTCGATCAGGATTCCAGACTGGTTGTTGTGCAGGGTGCAGCCCGTGATCGATAGATCCTCGACCGAGCTCGCCAGGATGCCCGGTCCGAGCGCGTTCCCGGCGCACGTGAGGCCGGAGATCAGCAGATCTGCGCCGACCGCGCCCACGAGCAAGGAGCCGATCCCGACACCGGCCGCGAGGGTCGCGCCGGTGCCGTTCTCGCAGGAGGAGCCTCCGAGGATGCTCACCCCGCGATAGGGCCGGTAGCCCGCCAGGACGAGCGTCTCTCCTGCCACGAGCGGCACGGGCGCCGGCGCGGCGAGCGTGACGTGCCATCGGTGGGGGACGCCCTCGGCCCGCGCGACCGACGCGATGGGCAGCGCCACGTAGCGCGCTCGCGCTGGATCGAAGATCCCGATGGCCTCCATGATCATGGGCGCCAGGGGGCCGGGCGTCGCGCCGCTCCCCGGCGCGAGCTCGATCGTGAGCTGCGTGCCGGCGGGGTCCGCGGACAGCACCCGGAACGGATACCCGCCCAGGTTGGTGATGTGGAATCCGTTGCCCTCGCACCCGTACGCGTGGCAGCCGATGAACGTCACGGCGCGCGCCTGTCCCGCCGCGAACCCGACGCCGGAGCCCGGCACGGCGCCGCCCCGGATGTGCTGCGCGACGCACCCGACGACCGCGATGCGCTCGCCCCACGCGATGTAGAACCCCGGCTTGCTCACCCCGTCGACGACACAGTCGGAGATGACGCCGTCGCGCGAGCCGAACCCGGCGGCGATCCCGTTGGTCGCCGACCCGCCCATCCCGGCGCGATCCCCGCGCACGGTGATCCGCTCGCAGAACCACCCGGTGCAGCGATTGAGCTGGACGGCGCCCGCGCTGGCGGGCCCCCGGTGCACCAGCTCGATCGCGAGATCGCGGACACCGACATTCGTGAGCTCGCCGGGATCCTCGCCGATCCCGGAGCCCTTCTGGAACAGCACCGGGATGAACGTCGCGTCCACCGCCGGGTGCAGGAGGATCGACGCTCGCCCCTCGCCCGCGAGGGTCACGCCATCGTGCGCGACGCGCAACCCGCCGTCGAGCCGATAGGTCCCGACCGGGAGGTAGACGACGCCGCCGCCCGAGGCCCCTGCGTCCTCGATCGCGCGCTGGATCGCCGCGCGGTCGTCCGCCGAGCCATCGCCCAGCGCGTGATAAGGAGCTTGCTTGACATTGAAGATCATAAATGACTCTCTTGCAGGACCACCGGGCCGCCTGCGGGTAGGACGCGCCGAGCCGGCGCTTGTCGCGCGGCAATACAGCGAGTCAGGTAATGGCCATGTCGAGTCTGCTACTCAGCAGGGCTCAGCAGGGCTCGTCGGAGATCAGCATGGCCAGGGCCTTGTGCTTCGTCATCGTGCACCCCAGGCTCCCGCAGATGGTCTGGCCCGCTTGCACCGCCAGCCGGTACGCCGTCCCCGAGAACACGGAGAGCGGGCTATAACCAGTGACGGGGGCGAAGCTGCATTTGGCCGTCGCGGTGTCCCAGACGCCGGAGTACTTCGTGACGCCGCTCAAGCCCCAGACTCCCAGCGCGTTGCGCGTGTAGGCGCCGATCGAGTAGTGGGACGTCACGCACGTGGTCGGGTTCGTGGGAGCCGCCTCTGCCCAGCCGCTTCCGACGAGCAGCGGGACGTTGCGCGCGGTGAACTCGACCACGAACTGATCGGGGCACTGCGTGCCGTGGCCGTAGGAGGTGTCCGGGGACACGCGGTACGAGGTCCCGCCGTTGCAGGCCGTGGGGGCCGGGGCCGTCGCGTCGCTCGAGACCGACGTACAGCCGTACTCACCGAGCATGGACTCGGCCTCGGAGAGCGTCGGCGCTTCGTCCGCCGCTTCGTCCGCCGCTTCGTCCGCCGCTTCGGCGAGGCGCTCGTCCCCGGTGTCGATGCAGGCCGCGGACTGGAGGGCGGCGGTGGAGAGGCAGAGCATCGCGAGCAGGTGGTGGATGTTGTTCGTCATGGTCCAGAGATGCAGCGAGTTCGCGTTTGTCGCGCGCGATGCACGCGCGCCGGCTCGCGGTGCGCGGCTTCCCAGATTTGCCAGCGTCGGTGTGTGTGCGTCGTCCGCACTCACGGCTCAGGCCGCGCGGCGACCCACGCGGCAGTGCGCGACGCACACGCGCTCTTCTCCCTCGCCGACATGCCATCGATGGCCCTATGCGTCGTTGACGATCACCTGGCCGGGGTTGACGATCGAGACCGTGCCGCCCCAGATGCACTGGCAGGTGTCGGACTGGCGCAGGGCGGGGATGCCGGAGATCTTGACGATGGGCGAGCCGGGGGACCAGGGAGCGGACGTGCTCGGAATGCAGGGCATCGGGGTCAGGACGCCGTTGGCGGCGGCCGTCGCGGAGGCGGTGGCGGGGAACGCGGGGGACGTGCAGAGGCCGAATGGCATGATGTTGACCATCGGGGCGTGGTCCATGATCGTCGCGGCGGGCTGGCTGCTCGCGTTGCGCAGCCGCACGGGCAGGACGACGAGCTGAGACGGCATCGTGCCCATCGAGCACATCGTCTGGGCGTTGTTGATCACCTGTAGCGGCATGGTGGCTCCGGGGAGAGGCGATTACTTGGGGAGCATGTGCACGGCGTGCACGCCGAGGTCCTGGGCAGTGAGGACGCGGGCCTCGCGCTGAAATTGGCGGACCAGGCCACGGACGACGTGGCTCATGCCGAGCGGCGACTCCTCGCGCACGGCGAGCAACGCGGCGGTCTGGGCGGCGCCGACGATGCCGGCGCCGGTGAGATCGAGGCGGGAGAGGGTCGAGAGATCGAGGTCGGGGGCGAGCGGGATCGCAGGCGTGAACACGCGCTGCCACATGCGGCGGCGCTCGGGCTCGCCGGGTCGGGGGAAGCCGAGAACGAGGTGGAAGCGGCGCATGAAGGCGGGATCGATCTTGTCGCGCAGGTTGGTCGCGAGGATCACGACGCCGGCGTGCTCCTCGAGGCGCTGCAGGAGGTAGCTCACCTCCAGGTTGGCGTAGCGATCGGTGCCGTGGCGGACCTCGCCGCGCGCGCCGAACAGCGCCTCGGCCTCATCGAAGAACAGCACGGCGTGGCTGTTCTGCGCCTCGTGGAACGCGACGTCGAGGTTCTTCTCCGTCTCGCCGATCCACTTCGAGACGACGCGCGCGAGATCGACCCGGAGCAGGG
>Ga0247790_10000154_pt1 | contig 36136 bp, 32 predicted proteins | sample UWRJS171409R4_FD_179913 | JGI IMG/M metagenome (GOLD analysis project Ga0247790, IMG submission 179913) | Soil microbial communities from Arlington Agricultural Research Station in Wisconsin, United States - UWRJ-S171-409R-4 | ecosystem: Environmental > Terrestrial > Soil > Agricultural land...
TCCGCCAACCTGTTCACCCAAGGAGATCCCTCGACGACAACTACCCGCAGGAAGACCATTCACCGACCGGAGGTCAATGGGGAGAAATAATTGTCGTTAGTGGGTGAATCTAGTTGACGTCAGCCACTCGTCCGTGGCGCGCGCGCCGGCTGCTTTGTCGAGGCCATGGACGCGGCGATGAAAGTGCGTGGCCAGGAGCCGGATGTCGTCGTCGGACAGCGGCTGGATGTGCAGGGTCTCGAAGCCCTCGGCGCCCGCAGGGCGGGTCGCGCCGTACGGCCGGCTCGATACCATCACTACGGCCTGTGGGAATGCACGGCAGAACTCGACGAGCCGCTCGCGCATGCGATCCTCCTGAGCGCCGAGTTCATCCCAGCCATCGATCAGCAGGACGAGCTGCCGGTCAGACGTGTCCGCGAGGAGCTCGGCCACGGCCGCGGCCGCGTCGGCTACACCGCACGCAGATAGCTCGTCCGCAAGGTAGCTGTCAATCGAGCGCCCGGCGTCCTTAGGCGTCTTCCAGGCGGCGGCGATCGCGCGCAGCTCCAGAAAGAACGGCACCGCGCGCGGCTCCCGGATCAGCCGGCGAAACGTCCAGCGCATCCAGGTGGTCTTGCCACTGCCGGCGCTGCCGATCACGACCTGCGGGCGCTGGCGAGGTCGACCTCGACGCGCGCGACCTGCGCCAGATCGCGGCTTGAGCAGATCGTCAGGCGTGATGGGTGCGCCACGATCGAGTTCGCGCTGGCGAGGTCGCCCCCCACGACGCGCGCGATCTGAGCCAGATCGCAGCTTGAACAGATCGTCAGGCGCGCTGGGCGCGCCGCGATCGAGTTCGGAGAGATCATTCAGATCCTCGTCGAGATCCTCGTCGAGATCCTCGTCGAGATCCTCGTCGAGATCCTCGTCGAGATCCTCGTCGAGATCCTCGTCGAGATCCTCGTCCAGATCCTCGTCGAACCGGAGCGTGGTCGATGGGCGTGGGCCTGGTCGGCGCGGATCTGCCAGATCCTCGTCGAACCGGAGCGGGATGTACATGTCGTCGAGCGTGATCTCCGCAGGGCGGTTGCCCGCCGTTGGTTGCGGCCCGGCGGTGCGCAGCTCCCAGCGCTCGAACGAGCCGGTCTTGCGCGCGCGGTAGGCCGCCAGCGCGGCGGAGAGATCGGTGACGCGCGGCGGGGCGGGTACCATCGCTGCTTGCACCGCGCGCCTCTGGATGGGCACTGATCGAAACCGGCCGCGCAGTCCGGGTGGCAGCGATAGACCGAGCGGGCGTTCGTTCCTGGTCTGCGGGTCGAGGTCGAACCGGCCCAGGCGAACCTCGCCGGAGTGGCGCCCGATGGGCTCGTATCTGAGCAGCACCGCGTGCATCCGGGCAGCGGCGGGGTCGAGCCGGATGAGCTGCATGACCACGGGCTGATCCTTGGGCAGCTTGCCCGATTCGGGCGCGAGGCCCCAGCTCCCGGCCGAGACGATGCGCGTATCTCCCGCGTCGCTGGCATCGCGGCCACGCCATGCCCATGCCTGGTGCGACGTCGAGGCGTGGTGATGGCCGTGGAGGACCAGCGAGGCATGGGCGTCGGAGGTCAGATGGTGCAGTTGCTGGTGGCCCTCAAAGCCGGCGAAGTCGGTCGCGATGCGCTCAACCAACTCGGGGGGCAGCCGGGCGTTTGGCTGGGTCGCCGTCGACCTCAGAAATTCGAGCCACTGTTCGATCGCGGCCAGGGCCATCGTCGCCGGGTTGTGGTGGACGGCGGCGAGGCGGATGCGCTCGGTGGGCGACCTGCGCCAGTGGTCCAGCACCGCCTGCGCCTGCTTGTCGCTGAACATGCCAACGTGGTCTTCTTTGCGGTGCGACTCACGCTCGCACGAGTTGAGCGCGGCGACCGAGATGCCCAGATCGGGGAAGTCGTGGATGAAGGCGCCGTGCTCGAGTCTCGTGACCGCGGCGTCCTCGACCTCGTGCCGCTCCTTGTCACCGTGCACGTTGCGGATGAACTTCTCGAAGTGCGCAAGCTTGACGTCATCGAGGCGCGCACGTAGCTCGGCCGGCGGAATCGCAGTCCCCCCGTACTCTTCCTTGAGCTCGCCCTCGGCGGCCTGGCACCTGGTCCACGAGATGTCGTGGTTGCCGGGCACGAATACGAAGCGGTGCGGCTTCAGCGCGAGCTGGCTAGCCAACGCGAGGAAGAACTTCGCGGCGGCGGTGTACTCCGGGGGATATGCGGCCTCGGCGACATCACCGGTCACGACGACCAGGCCGACGGCCTCGCGCCAGCGGAGGTCGCGGCGCGCCTCATCGAGCGCCCGGTAACACTGCACGGCGAGCTGCTCGAGGTCGGTCCCTGCGAAGCGGCTGTGCGGGCCGAAGTGTAGGTCCGAGAGCTGAAGCAGCACCAGCGGCGCGATCAGGTCGGTCCCGGAGGTGTGATCGATGGTGGCCGATGTGCCCTCGAGCAGCGGCTCGGACTTCCCTGCGTCCATGTCGGCATGCTCTCACAGACCAGACAATCCCGGCTTGGCCAGCGCTCATGCCCAGCGCTTCGACGTCGCCGAGGAGCTCGGGTAGCTCGCCGAGGGTGGCAGTAACCTCAACTGCTCGGCAGCGGTGGCGTGGTCGTGATCCTGGCGTGGATGCTCGATGCCAGCCGATGTGCGGTCATGACGTGCGGTCCGCATCGAGCCGCGATCTCTTCTTTGTTGGAGCGTATACCCTCGCGGCGGCCCGTCCTGACAGGCCGAGGCTGACGTAGTACCGCGATCTGCGGCTGTGACGGCGGCGAGATACGCCGCGGGATCACGCCGTGGAGCTTCGTCGTCTCGAGGATCATGTAGAAGGTCGCCGCGACCTCGGTGCCGCGGCGTGACTTCGAGCCATAGTGATTCTTGCGCGCGACGACCGGGCCCCGAATCGCACGTTCGGTGGCGTTGTTAGCCAGGGGGAGAGTCTGCGCAGGCGCGCCGGCGTTGCGGCTCGCCGCGGAGCTCGCGCGGTATCAGGCGACGCGTCACGACCTCGACGCGTGGGCGCGTGGGCTCGACATTCAGGTGGTGATCGCGGATATGCCGCCGCGCGGTGGGGCGTGTCCCTCGCGCTCATTCTGGACCGTTGCATCGTACTACGACGTCATCGACGACGATCTCGCCGTCCAGCCTGAGTTTCCCTACGAGCTGCGCGGGAAGCTGAGCACCGTGCCGGCCTTCTCGGGCATCTCGAAGGCAACGCGGCTGTAGTCATCGGCGAATGCGTTGGGATGAAGGTGGGCGTACACCTTCTGCGTGATCGCCACGCTCGAGTGACCGAGGATCTTCGAGAGCTTGAAGATGTCGCCGCCGGACGCGAGGAACAGGCCGGCGAACGTGTGGCGCATATCGTGGATGCGGAGCTTCTTGGGCAGTCCGGCTCGGAGGACCGCTGCCTTGAAGGGGCGGAACACGCTCGTCTTGTTGCGCGCGAGCTGCTCGCCGGACTCGTCGCGCTTCGCGCCCGGCCACAGCAGGGTGTTCTTGCCCTTCGAGAGCTTCATCTCGCGAAGCACGGACAGCACCGAGTCGAAGATCGGGACGTGACGGAGCCGTCCCGACTTCGGCTTGCCACGGCGACCACGATGGACATGGATCACACGGTGGACGAGATCGACGTCGACCCACGCGAGGTGGAGTGCTTCATCGAGCCGCAGGCCGGTACCGACGAGGACGGCGACGAGAGTCCTGATGTTGTCGTTGCATGCGCTGAGGAGCTTCTGGACCTCTCCCGCTGAATGGAGCCAGGTGAACGGTCGCTCCGCTACCTCCAGATCCTCGATCGACCGGAGCGGGTTCTCGGAACCCGACCGTGTAGAACTTCCAGCGCGGGGCGCGCGGCCCGGTCAGCCGCGGCGCGGTGGCCACGGGACGAAGCGCGAGACGCGGCGCTGGTAGGCGCGGTAGGCGTCGCCCTTGGTCTTGAGCGCCTGCGCCTCCGTCGGCGGGATGCCGGTGACGCCGAAGATCGAGGACAGAATGAGCGCCTGGCCGAACAGGCCGAGGAGGCCCCACGGCAGCGGGAACGCCAGGCAATAGATCGCGTGGCCGAGCCAGACGAGCCACTCGAAGAAGTAGTTCGGATGCCGCGAGTAGGCCCAGAGGCCGGCGTCGCAGACGCGGCCGCGGTTCGCAGGATCGCGGCGCCAGCGCGCGAGCTGCGCGTCGGCGACGGTCTCGCCGGCGAGCCCGATGAGCGCGACGCTGGCGCCGAGCGCGCGGAGCCACCCGAGCGGGCCGGGAACTGCGACAAACGGCACCACGAACGCCGTCGAGAGGATGCCGGTGAGCGCCGCCTGCGCCTGGAAGAACACGAACAGGTTGCGCGACGCGTTCGCTCCCCAGCGGGCACGCAGCGTCGCGTAGCGGCCCTCCTCGGGCGCGCGCGCCGCCCCGCGCGCGACGAGGTACGCCGAGAGCCGCACGCTCCAGGCGGCGACGATCGCCGCGATCGGTCCCCACGCCGCGAGCGGCGCGGTTGCGCGGTACGCGAACAGGCCGGCCACGAGCGCGAACGACGCGGCCCAGCCGACGTCGACGATGCCGGCGTTGCGCGTGCGCTGCTGGACGAGCCACAGCCCGAGCTGGAGCGCCGCCGCGACCGCCCACGCCTCGCCGACCAGGACGGCGAGCTCGCGGATCACGGCCGCGTCCGCGGCAGGACCACGACGAACGAGCGCTCGCCGCGCTTCCAGACGAGCACCTGATCGGCCGCTAGGGCGAGCGGGAACCACGGCTGCGCCTGCGACGGCGGGTCGGGCTCCGCGAATTCGGGGACGATCAGATCGATCTCGACGTAGTGGTTCTGCGACGCCTGGTCGACCGCTTTGGCGTAGCTCCACTCGGCGACGGCGGCCGCGGGGAACCGATCGTTGTGGAGCGCGCCGCCATAGAGAGTGATCCACGGGCGGTGCTCGGGCTGCTGATCGCGGTAGCGGATCGCGCTCGTCGCGACCCGCGTCAGCTCGCGCGTGACGAGCCCGAGCATCAGGACCAGATCGGGCGCGCCCTTCTCGGGAGCGAGCTGCTCGTAGTCCTTGCACGAGAGCGTCATCGCGTGCGGCTGGATCTTGGCGGCGCGCGCGGCGTCGGCGAGCAGCGCGACCTCCGACTTCGTGGCCTCGGGCCGCTTCACGTCGGTCTCGATCTTCTTCGTCGCGGTGACGGCCTTCTGGCCGCACTTCGGATCGACGATCCACGTCTCGACGACGAGATCGGAGATCCGCTCGCCGAACGACGGCAGCGCCTCGGTGAACGCGGCGAGCGCGGAGCGGACCTGCGCCCGATCGGCGCGCGCGTGCAGCTCGCCGAAGCCGATGACGCGCGCGTCTGTGGGGATCGTCGCGAGCAGCGCGGCGGCCAGCGTCGCGTGGCGCGTATGCGGCGGCAGCGCGGCGGCGGCCCCGGCGGAGCCGGCGGCCCCGGTGCCAGCATCCCCGGAGCCAGCGGCGGCCGAGCCCGCGCCCGCACCGGCGACCCCGGTGTCGTCTGCGGCCGCGCCCGCGCGGCCGGCCGCGGAGCCCCGCTGCGCCGGGGTCGGCGCGGGTACTGGCGTCGGGGCCGGCGTCCCGCCCTTGCCGCACGCGGCGGCAGCAACCGTGGCGGCGGTGGTGACGAGCGAGATCACGAGCGAGGCGCGCCGCGGCACCCGCCCACGGTAGCACGCGCCGAAAACGCAAACGGGGAGGGCAGCGGACCGCGGAGAAGACCGGCCCCGGGCTCACCCGCGGTAGCACGCGCCGAAAACGCAAACGGGGAGGGCAGTGGACCGCGGAGAAGACCAGGCCCGGGCTCACCCACGGTAGCACGCGCCGAAAACGCAAACGGGGCCGCTCGCTGCGGCCCCGCCTGGCACGATCCGTAATCTCAGCCGCGAGCTACCGGCTCGAGACCTTGTCGGCCTTCTTCTCCGCCGGCTTGGCGGTCTTGTCGCCGTCCTTGGTCGACTTGGCCTTGTCGGTCTCCTTGGCCTTCGGCTGCTCCTTCTCCTTGGCCTTCTCGGCGGTGCGCGGCGCGTTGTCGGTGGACTCCGCGCTGTCGTGCGGGCATGCGAGCACCGGGGCAGCCGCGAGGCACAGCGACGCAAAAACGAGCGCAAGCTTCTTCATGGGGCTCCTACCGTCCAAGTGTTGGTGTTACGAGGATGGCCCACCCTGCGGATCACCGCAAGAGCGATGCTGCGAACGGTCCCCCGGGATGCGGCGCGGCGGCGAGCCGGCGAGCCGGCGGCGAGCCGGCGCGGCCCGGCCGGTGACCTGCCCGATCCGGCGGCGCCTCGACGCCTCAGCGCCTCAGTGCTTGCGCTGGTCCTCGAGCGCCGGCCGAGCGTGGCGTTGTGGCAATACGTGAGCCGCCGGCAGCGCCTCAGCGCTTGCGCTGGTCCTCGAGCAGGAAGTTGCGGATCACGCTCATCTGATCCGTGCCGCGGATGTCGTACGCGGGGTCCCACTTGCCGGGGTTTTCGTCCAGCCACTCGTGGAGCGGGGCCTGGTGGAAGCTCGGCTTCCCGATGCACCGCGAGTTCGTGTACGGGAAGCTGTTGACGTCGATCTCCGGGATCTCGATCGGCGGCGCCGGCTCGCCGCGCGCGAGGCGATCCATGTCGATGCAGTCGGACAGGTCGTTCGCCGCGTCCGTGCGCGCGGTCAGCGGGCCGAGGTTGAACGCGTTCTGCAGGTGCTTGATCGCAGACGTGTGATCGTACTGCACCGAGCTCACGTGGCCCTGCTTGGCGTACGGCCCGATCACCATCCCCGGCACGCGGAAGCCGAGCTGCTGGAAGCCGTCGACACCATACTTCGCGAGCGTGTCGTCCGTCGTGACCGGCGGCGCGACGTGATCGTAGAAGCCGCCGTGCTCGTCGTACGCGACGACGAACATGACGTTCTTCCACTGCGGCGACTTCGCGAGCGCGCGGTAGATCGACGCGATCAGCGCCTGCGCCAGGATCGGCGGCAGCGGCGGGTGATCGTCGTTCTGGTCGAAGGCGGGATCGATGTACGTGACGGGCGGCAGCTTGCCGGCCGCGGCGTCCTTGAAGAACTGGCCGACGCCACCGACCGCATCGCCGAAGCGCCGGACGCGGCCGGTGCCGTCGTTCGGGCCGATGTCGAGCTGGTACGGGCCGGGGCTCGCGAGCAGCGCGGCGACCGCGTACGAGCCGTAGTAGAACGCCCAGTCGACGCCGGCGTCCTCGAGCAGGTGATAGATCGTCGGCGCGGGGACGCCTGCGGACAGCCGCGAGATCACGGTCGAGTTTTCCTTGAGGCCGAACGCCGTCCCGCAGTGCCAGAACGCCCGGTTCGGGAACGTCGGGCCCATCACCGACGCGAACCAGCGATCGCACGACGTGTACGCGTCCGCGAGCGCCCAGCTGACGGGCATCTCGTTGCGCGTCATGTACTGGAGCGACTCCTTGTCCGCACTCGAGTGGAGCGTCTGGTGCGTGCGGAGGAATCCATCCATCGCGCCGTTGTTCCACTCGGCGTGCGACTCGTCCCACGAGTGCGGCGGATCGAGCGCGCACTGATCGAGGCCGCTCGGGACGTAGAGTGACACCGGGTTGCCGCTCAGATCGGGCTGCGTCATGCCGGGCACGAGCCCGTCGCCGGGCAGCCCCTCGAGCAGCTTGCGCGCGCCGAACGCGTGATCGTATGTCCGATTCTCGAGCATCAGGTAGACGTACGTCGTGATGCCGACGGGGCCGTCGTCGTCACTGCCGCAGCCGGGGAGAAACCGCGCGAGGCCGGCCGCGCCCGCGAGCCCGCCGATCGTCTTGAGTGCGTCACGCCGCTTCATCATGGGTCGGACCATAACCACGATTGGCGCGGATCTCCAATCGCAAGTTTTGCGCTGTCACGGACGCAACGCGCCTGGCTACAGGAGCGACGCGACCCAGCCCACGCCGACCCAGAACCCGACGGCGGTCCCGATCCCCGACGCGACCGCGATGAGCAGGATGCGCGTCACCGGGTTGCGCCAGAAGCCGCCCATCGTCTGGACGTCGTCGGGTAATCGCTCGCAGTCGGCGACGCTCGGCCGCCTGCGCCACGCCTCGACGACCCCGACGACCATGCCGGTCCCGAGCAGCGGGTGGATCGCCGCGATCGGCGCGACGACGAGCGCCGAGAGCACCGACAGGATCGAGCCGCCGGCGAGCAGCGTGAGCGCGCCCGCGCCGATCGACGTCGGCAGGATCCACGCGAGCATCATCTCGGTGAACGACGTCGTCTCGGAGCGCTGCCAGCCCCACACGAGCGCGACCAAGAACAGGATCGGGATCAGCCACTTGAGCGCGGTCCAGACGAGCGACGGCGGCGGGATCCGCTCGAGTTCGGCGCGATCGACGGGCTCGCCGAAGTGGGCCTTCATGCCCGGCACGTGCGCCGCGCCGACGACGGCGACGACCCGCTGCTTGCCGCGGCCGGCCAGGGCGGCCTTCGAGGCGAGGTAGCGATCGCGCTCGTCGACCAGCGGGCCCTTGAGCCGCGGCTCGGCGCGGCCGAGCTCGGTCAGGATCTCGGACAGGGCCTTGGGCTCCTTGAGCTTCTCGAGGGTGGCCTCGGTCACCTCCTCGCCGTCCTCGTCGTCGCCGTCCCAGCCGACGAGCAAGCTCGACAGGAGCATCGAGCGCTTCCACAGGCCGAGGTTCTTCCACGTCCGCTTGAGCGTGATGTTGATGTCCCGATCGATCAGCTCGACGGGGATCCCGCGCTTCTCGGCCACGCGCACCGCGGCGAGCAGCTCGGCGCCCGGCTTCACGCCGAGGCTCGCGCCGATCCGCCGCTGGTAGGCGCCGAGGGCGAGGTGCGCGAGCAAGTACAGCGTGCGGCCCTCGCGGATGACCTTGAACACGTCGAGGTCGCGGAACGCGCTGTCTTTGGTGAGCGCCTCGTGGCGGGCCTTGTCGAGCTCGACGCAGACGACGTCAGGCTTCACCTGATCGATCACGGCCTTGACCTCGTCGACGCTGCGCTGCGAGACGTGCGCGGTGCCGACCAGGTAGTACGTCGTGCCCTCGTGGACGATCTCGGTCACCGACGCCGGCAGGGGCGTCGGTGGCTGCGGGGCATCTGCCGCGGCCGGGGAGGGCGCGTCGTCCACCGCCGTGACATAGCACGCGGGAGATGCGCTACACACCAGGGATGGCGACCGAGATGCCTGATTCTACCCGCACCGAGCTCGAGGCCGCGGCGTTCCGCCGGTTGGTGCAGCACTTCCGCGAGCGCACCGACGTCCAGAACATCGACGTCATGAACCTCGCAGGCTTCTGCCGCAACTGCCTCTCGAGGTGGTACCGCGAGGCGGCCACCGAGCGCGGCGTCGCGCTGTCCGATCCCGAGGCGCGCGAGATCATCTACGGCATGCCGTACGACGAGTGGAAGGCGAAGCACCAGAAGTGAAGCGCTGCCACTTGGGATCCCGCGCGACGCGACGCGCGGCGGGGGTGAATGGCCCGGCTGTGCCGGGCCAGAGGGGACGGGAAGGTCCCCTCTCGATCGACGCGCGGCGGGGGTGAATGGCCCGGCTGTGCCGGGCCAGAGGGGACGGGAAGGTCCCCCTAGTACACGGCCAGCCCGAACAGGACGTCCGTCATCCGCTCCTCGTGCGCGTTCGCGAGCCCCAGGCGCGCGGTGAGCGCGATCCGCGTGTTCACGTCGAGTTGGAGCATGCCGCCGCCGATCAGCGCCCGCGAGCCCGAGTTGCCGTTCGGGACGCCGTCCTCGAACCGGTAGGCCGCGCCGCCGCCGGCGTAGAAGCCGGCGTGGAGCGGGCCCATGGCCACCGGCATCACCTGCAGCTCGAGCGTGTAGCGCGACTCGAACAGGGTCTCGAACGCCTGGTTGTCGCGCCAGCCGAAGAAGATCGAGCCGACGATGCCGACCTGGTTCGCCGGGAAGTAGCCGGCCTGCACCGTGAACGCCGACCCCATCGCGAGATCGCCGTACGCCGAGCGCAGCGAGCCGAGGCCGCCGTACATGCTGTACGTCGGGCCGGTGCGGTACAGCGGGTGGCGGCCGAGCTCGTGCCACGGCCCCTCGCTCCGCCGCACGATGGCCTTGTCGGCCCACGCCGCGGTGCCCGGATCGATCCACGCGAGCGGCATCACCGTGTAGCCGCCGTCTCTGCCGATCAGGTGGACGGGGTGCATCGGGTGGAGGTGCGCCCAGCCGTCGAAGCGCGAGCCCTCGGCGGCCGCGATCGCGAACAGCGCGACTGCCGCGACCACGAGGAAGGCGATCGCCGCGCCCTTGGCGTCGTTGCCGGCGCCGCCGAGCTTGATGCCGCCGCCGCTGCTGAACCGGCCGCCGCTGCCGCCGCCGCCGCCCCAGCCACCGCCGCGGCGCGAGTGGTCGTGCGTGATCGTGACGTTCGGGACGACGACGACCTGCGTGTCCACGGTGACCGGCTGCGTGCCCGGCACGGGAGTGTCGGTCATGTCCTGGACCACCCGCACCTGCTGGCCGCGCAGCTCCGGCGGCATCGCCGCGAGCCGCTGCAAATCGCTGTTCGGGATCCGGTAAGTGTTGGCACCGCAGCCGCTCGCGATCAGCAAGGCAGCTACCACGACAGCCACGAGTCCACGCATCGGGCGAGTATCGCAGGCAAGCGCCGTGCCGCGCGGGCTTTCTCTGCGCAGCGTGCGGTGGCCGACGATTCCCTCGGAAGATCCCACTCACCATCCGCTGCCAGCGGCTCCGGGCGGTGTCGTACGGCGCCACTGTGGCGCGGCGGCGACACCGCACGTACCATCTCGCCGGTGGAACCCGTCGACCTGGCGACGGTCGCCGACGAGTTCGATCGAGAGGTCGCCGCCACCCCGGCGATCGATCGATTCTGCTCGACGTCGGCCTGGATCCTCGCCGCGTCCACGGCGCTGATGCCGCCGCGGGTGCCGTACTCGTTCCGCGGGACGAGCGGGTACTTCGCGGCGATGCGCGGCGTCCACCCGGCGGGCTTCCCGTACGTCGAGCCGGTGGAGCTCGCGTGGGGGCTCGCGTCGCCGCTCGTCGGCCGCGATCCGGACGCGCTCGCGGCCGAGGTCGCACGCGTGCTCGCCGAGCGGCGCGACTGGCAGATCGCGATCCTCTCGGGGCTCACCGCCGCCGGGCCGCAGCGCCGGGCGCTCGAGCGTACCATCCCCACGCGCTGGGAGCGCCGCCGCGGCACGCCCACGGTCCGCCACATCGCGAGCCTCGAGGGCGGCGTCGACGGCTTCCTCGCGCGCCGCTCGCGCGAGCTGCGCAAGACGATCCGCAAGAGCCTGCGCGCCGCGGTCGACGCCGGCGTCACGTTCGAGGAGGTGCGGGCCGCCGCGCCCGAGGCCGAGGCGCTCTACGCCCGCATCCAGCGCGTCGAGGAGCGGAGCTGGAAGGCGCGCGAGGCCGTCGGCATCTCGACCGGCCCGATGCGCGTGTTCTACCAGCAGATGCTGCCCCGGCTGTGCGCGACGGGCCAGCAGCGCACGCTGTTCGCGCGGCTCGGCGAAGCGGACGTCGGCTACATCCTGGGCGCCGTGTTCGAGGGCGAGTACCGCGGCCTGCAGTTCTCGTACGACGACGACCACGCGCGGCTTGGCCTCGGCGGCCTGCTCCAGTTCCACCAGGTGACGGCGCTGTGCGGCGAGGGCGTCGCCCGCTACGACCTCGGCACCGAGATGGACTACAAGCGCCGGTGGGCCGAGGAGGTGATGGAGACCGAGATGCTCGTGCTCGTTCGCTGAGATCGCGCGGCGATCAGGCCGACTCGTCGGGCGCCGGGCCGGCCGCCGCGGCGGCGCGCCGCGACGAGATCACCGAGGCGAGCACGCCGGCGCCGATGATGCCGGCGATCACGCTGAGCGACACCGCGTGCGGGATGTGGACGTGCGAGTGCATGATCATCTTCGCGCCGATCACGATCAGGAGGATCGCGAGCGCGATCTTCAGGTACTTGAACTTGTCCATCGCGCCGGCCAGCACGAAGTACAGGCTCCGCAGGCCCAAGATCGCGAAGATGTTCGACGTGACCATGACGAAGATGTCCTTGCTGACCGAGAGCACCGCCGGGATCGAGTCGAGCGCGAACACGACGTCCGTGAGCTCGATCGAGACCAGGCAGACCGCCGTCGTGGTCAGCGCGAACTTGCCATCGATGCGGACGCTGAACTTGCCGCCGTGATCGCCGTCGACGACGCGCACCACGCGGCGCAGCGCGCGCAGCGCGAAGCTCTTCTCGTGCGACGCGTCCTCCTCACCCTCGGGCCGGAGGAGCTTCACGCCCTGGAACGCGAGGTAGCCGCCGAAGACGTAGAAGATCCAGTCGAACTTGTTGGCGAGGTACGCGCCGCCCGCCAGCATCACGAGCCGGAAGACGATCGCGCCCATGATGCCCCAGAACAGGACGCGGTGCTGGTACTTCGTCGGCACGCGGAAGCTGTGGAATAGGAGCGAGATGACGAAGATGTTGTCGACGGAGAGCGCGTACTCGAGCAGGTACGCCGAGATGAACATCAGCGCCGCGTCGCTGCCTGGCTTCTCGCTGGGATCGACCAGCGTCGCGCCCAGCCAGGCGTGCTCGTACATCAGGTAGACGAACCCGGTGAACGAGAACCCGAGCGCCATCCATGCGATCGTCCAGTAGGTTGCGCTCTTGAGCGAGGGCGCCTGCGGGCTCCGGTGCAGGACGCCGAGGTCCAGCGCGAGGAGCACCGCGACGAACGCAAAGAAGCCAAGCCAGAACCAGATCATCGTCGGATCGGTTGACCATGCCGGGTCAGGCGGGGGGTGGCAAGCACGCGATCACAAAACCGATGTCAGGAGCTTCTCGGCCTCTGCGGCTGGTCGGGCCAGGCCGAGCTTGCTGAATAGCATGATCGCGTCGCGGACCATGTCTTTTCCGTCGGCCAGCTCACCGCTCTCGATCTTGTAGCGCCCGAAGGCCAGGAGCGCCCGGCCAAGCTCGGCGTCGTTGCGAATGCTGCGCAGCACCTCGATCGCCCGGACGAACTCCGCGGAGGCCGGGTTCGGCGTGGTGGCGTCGGCGCTCGCGTCGTAGAGGCTCGTCGCCAGCACCTCCCCTAGCATGAGGGAGGCCAGCCCGACCTCCTCGCGCAGGCCGGCCCGCTGCGCGACGTCGAGCGCGCGCTCGGCGTGCTCGCGGGCCAGGGCCGTCTGGCCGGCGAGCCGCTCGAGCGCGGCCAGGTGGCGGCGGCACGCCGACTCGAGGCCGCGATCGTCGACGTCCTCGATCAGCTCGAGCGCGTCGCCGAGCCGGCGCCGGGCCTCCTCGGCCTTGCCCTCGGCGACCGCGAGCTCGCCGAGGTTCGTCAGGAGGAGGGCGGAGAGCGGCACCGCGCCGATCGCCTCGGCCTCGGGCAGCGCGGCGGTCCAGCCCGCCCGCGCCTCGGCCAGGTCGCCGAGCTCGAACGACAGCGCGGCCAGGTTGTTCTGCGAGACCACGACGCCCCAGCGGTCGCCCGCCGCCGTGCGCAGCTCGAGCGCCTCCCGGTGGCAGGTGAGCGCCGACTCGTACTGGCCGCGATCCACCTGGATCTCGCCGAGCCGCGACAGCGACGTGGCGATCGCGCGCGGGTCGCCGCCCTTGTCGCGGCGCGCCAGCGCCTCGGTGATCTTGGCGTGCGCCTCGTCGTAGCGGCCGAGCAGGTGCAGCACCTTGCCGATGTCGTCGAGCGAGCCGGCGATGCCGCGCTGGTCGTCGGCGGCGCGGAACAGCTCGAGCCCCCGCTCGAGGTACTCGAGCGCGAGCCCGAGGTCGCCCTTCCTGCGCCACACGCGGCCCATCTTGTTGAACGCGACGGCCGCCTTCGTCTTGCTCGCGGCGACCCACGACAGCCGCAGCATGCGCTCGAACGCGCCGAGCGCGGCCTCGAGATCGCCGATCAGCTCGTAGACCGAGCCGAGGTCGTGCCAGATGTGGAGGCGCGCCGCGAGGTCGCCGGTCTCGTGCGAGCCCAGGCACGCGAGCGCGCGGTCAAACAGCCGGATCGCGCGCGCGTTCTGGAACTCGGCGCGGGCCGACTCCGCCGAGCGGCGGTAGCGGCTCGCGGCCTCGCGCAGCTCGCCCGCCAGGGCGAGGTGGCGGGCCACCTCCTCCTGCGCCGCGGGCGCGCGCCCCTCCGGGTGCAGCTCGAGCCAGCGCGCGACCGCGCCGTGGTAGGTGCGGCGGTGGGTGTCGTCGATGCCCACGTAGACGATCGACCACAGGTTCGGGTACGCAAAGCGCAGCTCGCGCTCGCCCGCCACCGAGGACCGGCCGTCCTCGATCAGCCACTCGCGCTCGATGAGCTTGGCGATCGCGGCGACCACGCGGGCGCGCGAGTGATCGCCGCTCGCCGCGATCTGCGCGAGCGTCGGGCCGTCCGGATCGTCGGTGCGCGCGCCGTGGCGCTCGAGCGCGAGGATCGCGTCGAGCCACGAGACCTCGCCGACGACGGCCGCCATCTCGAGCACGCGCCGCTCGGTCTCGTCCATCACGCGGAGGCGCGCGGCGACGATCTCGTCGTACGTCTGCGGCAGCGCGAGCGCCGCGAGCGCCCGCGGCTCGAACCGCCACAGGACGCCCTCGCGGACGATCACGTCGCTCTCGAGGAGGAGCCGCACGAGCTCGAGGATCGCGCGCGGCGAGCCGCTCGGCGTGCCGCCCAGCGCGCGCACATGCGCGACCAGCTCCGCGGGCACCTCGACGACGGAGCGGCACAGCTCGCGGAACAGCTCCTCGGCCTCGGACGGCGTCAGCGCGCCCAGCTCGAGCTTGACCGGCGGGACCTCGCCGTCGCCGAACGCCGTGTGGCGCTCGTACAAGGCGGCGGTGCCGGTGCCGACGATCGCGAGCCGGTGCGCGCGCATGCCCGCCGCGAGGTAATGGAGGAAGTTGATCGTGTCGTTGCCGCACAGCTCGAGGTTCTCGACGACGATCAGCACCGGGCGCCGCTCGGTCTCGGCCACGAGGTAGCGGCGGAGCGCCATGAACAGCCGCCCCTCGAGCCGCTGCGGCGAGTCGAGCAGCGGCTCGACGACCGGGCTCTGTGCGTACGGCACGCGGAGCAGGTGCGCGACCAGGTGCGCCACCTCGGTGACGCGCTGGGGCGGCATGACCTCGCCGATGCCCGCCGCGATCCGGGCGCGGCTGTCCTCCGGATCCGCGCCGGGGACCAGGCCGAAGCGCGCCGTCAGGGCGCGCGAGATCGGGCCATACGTCGGCGCGTTCTCGTCGGCGACCCCGGCGAGGATCAGCACGGACGGGTGCTGTGTGCGGACGCGCGCGCAGAGCTCGGCGACGATGCGGCTCTTGCCCATGCCGGGCTCGCCGATCACGGCGGCAAAGCCCAGCTCGCGGTCGTCGAACGCGCGATCGGTGAGCTCCTGGAGCCGGGCGATCGCGCTCGTGCGGCCGGTGAACCGCGGGCGCAGATCGTACGCGCCGCCCATCACGATCGTGCGCTCGCTGAGATCGCCGACGTCCGGCTCGAACACCGGCGTGCGCGCGGTCTCCTCTTGCTGCGCGAGCGGGTAGGAGGCCGGCGTCGCGGGGTCCCAGGTCAGTGGCATGGAGCTCCTCGAAGCGGGTGCGGCCGGCCGGACCCTATGTGGGGGCGGCGGGGTTGTCAACCGCCGCGCGCAGAGACGCCGGCAGCCTGGGCGGGAGCGTGCGCGGCGCGCGTGACGAAGCAGCTTCGCGGCGCGGCGCGCGCATGCGCGGCCGAAGCGGCTTCGCTGCGTGGTGCGCGCGGGCGCGCCGGCGCGTCAGCGCTTCGCGCGGCGCGCGCGGCTGGTCTTCGCGATCGGCCTCGCGCGCTGGTCCGCCTCGTCGGCCACCTCCGCCGCGGCGCGCGTGGTGCAGCGGGCGGGCAGGGCGGCGCGGTACGCGGCCGTCCGCTTCTGCACCTCCTCTGGCACCGGGCGCGGCCTACCGTCGTCGCGGAGCCAGTAGTGGATCGAGACCGGCAGGACCGGCTCCTGCTTGTCGGCGAGCCGCTGGCAGTTCGCGGCCTCGAGATCGTCGAGCAGGAGCGCCAGCGACCGCGCGGTGACCTCCTTGGCGTCGTGCATGAGCACCACGCCGCCCTCCTTCCGCAGGATCGTGGCGATCGCGCGCTTGCGGAGCTTCTCGCCGTCCCGCTCGTGCCAGTCGATCGTGTCGATCGACCACTTCACCTCGGTCAGCCCGCGCTTCTTCAGGTGCGCGCGGCCCCGCTCGTCGAGCGCGCCGAACGGCGCCCGGAACAGGCCGATCGGGCGCCCCGCCTCCTTCGCCAGCACGCGCACCGACTGATCGATCTCGCGGCCGATCGCTTTCTTGGGCAGGGTCTTTAGGTTCGTGTGCGAGACCGAGTGGCTCGCGACGACGAAGCCGCCCTCGAGCTGGCGGGCGAGCACCGCGCGGTTCTGCTCGGCGAGCCGGCCCACGAGCCGACGCGTGACGACGAAGAACGTCGCGGGCACGTCGTACTTGTGGAGCGCCTCGAGCACGTGCGGCGTCGTCTCCGTGTTCGGGCCGTCGTCGAACGTGAACGCGACCATGTTCCGGACGCCGCTGCCATCGATCTGATCGGCGCGCGCGAGCAGCGGATCGTTCGTGAGCTTCGCGAGCTCCTCGTCCGTCTTCCGCCGGGCCTCGGCTCTGGCCTCGGCTCTGGCCTCGGCCTTCGACTGCGCCTTCGACCGCGCCTTCGGCGCGTCCGCCGTTTGCTGCGCCGGTGCGGCCGTCTCTGGCCCGTCCGGCCTGTCCAGCTTGTCTGGCTTGTCCGGCTTGTCTGGCTTGTCTGGCCTGTCCAGCTTGTCTGGCTTGTCCGGCTCTCGGGGCTCGAGCGGCTCGCCGCGCCGCGCGTCATTGCGCTTCGCATCGGCGCGCTTGGCCTCCACCTGCTTGGACTCCGCCTGCTTCCGCTCCGCGGTCTTCACCGCCTTCGCCGTCTTCGCCGCCTTCGTCTTCTGCGCATTGCCGCGCGCGCCGGCCCGATCCAGCCGCGCGCCGCCTTGCGGCCTCGCGCGCCGCGTGGAGTCCGCGTACGCCGTCGTCGCCGCATAGGCTGCCGCCACCACGGCGCAGACCGAGAGCGCCCACCAGATCCTGCGGCTTCGCACGGTTTCACAGTATCACGCCCTCGCGAGAGCTCCAGTTCGCGCATAAGCTAGCCCGCGTGCGCGTGGTCTCGACGTCGGCTCTGCCCATCGACCTCGCCGCGCAGGTCGCCGCGGCGCTGCCCGGCGCGCGAGTCTCGATCCCCGCGTCGGGGCACGTCGGCATCGACGGAGTCGACCGCGCGGAGCTCGCCGCCGCGGACGCGCTTATATGTCTGCTTCTAGATCGGATCGACGCGGCGGTGTTCGCGCGCGCGCCCGGCCTGCGGGTCGTCGCGAACTGCGCGGTCGGCATCGATAACGTGGACGTCGCCGCCGCCACCGCGCGTCGGATCGCGGTGACGAACACGCCCGACGTGCTCACCGACGCCACGGCGGAGCTCGCGTTCGCGCTCATGCTCGCCGCGGCGCGCCGCCTCGGCGAGGGCGAGCGGCTCGTGCGCTCCGGCGCGTGGACCGGCTGGGCGCTCGATCAGCTCCTCGGCATCCAGCTCACCGGCAAGCAGCTCGGCGTCGTCGGGTTCGGCCGCATCGGCCAGGCGATGGCCCGCCGCGCGCTCGGCTTCGAGATGCGCGTCGTCTACGCCGATCCAGACGAGGCGCCCGGCGGCACCGCGCGGCGCGTCCCGATCGACGAGCTGTTCGCGACCTCCGACGTCGTGAGCCTCCACTGTCCGCTCACGCCCGAGACCCGCCGCGTCGTGAACGCGCGCCGGCTCGGCCTCATGAAGCCCACCGCGATCCTCGTGAACACGGCGCGCGGCGGGTGCGTCGACGAGCCCGCCCTGATCGAGGCGCTCCACGCCGGCCGGATCTTCGGCGCCGCCCTCGACGTCTACGACCGCGAGCCCGAGCTCGATCCCCGCTTGCTCGCGTGCCCGCGCCTGACCTTGGCGCCGCACATCGGATCGGCTACCACCGAGACGAGGACCCAGATGGCTCAACTGTGCGCGGACGCGGTGATCGCGGTGCTCTCCGGCCGCCGGCCGCCGAACCTCGTCAACTCCGACGTCTGGCCCGACGTCGGGCCCAGCGCCCGGCCCAGCGCCGACCCCGACGCCTCGCCTGACGCCCGGCCCGCGGGCTCGCCGGGGGCCTCGTGAGCGACGCGCAGATCCTCGTCGTGACCAGCGCCGGCTCCTCGGCCAGCGCGGTCGTGCCCGTGCTCGCGGCGATCGAGGCCGCCGGCATGCGCGTGCGCGCGATCGATCTCGGCGGTGCCGGCGGCGGCGGCAGCGGCGTCGCCGACCGCGTGCGCCGCGCGCTGCTCGGCGAGGGGGCCGAGCGCCGGCTGCGCCGCGAGCTCGAGGCCAGCCCGCCGGACGCCGCGGTCGTCTTCGATCCGCACGCCGCGCTCGCGCTCACCGTCGCGCGCGATCAGGTGCAGAACCCGGCGCCCGTCGTGGCCGTCGTCGACGAGCTCGAGCCCGCCGCCGCGTGGGCGCAGACCGACGCCGACCGGTTCGCCGCCGTCGACGAGCTCGCGGCCGTCGCGCTGGCCGACGCCGGCGTCGAGGGCGATCGCGTCCTCGTCGTCGGCGCGATCGGCGAGCGCGCGTTCGCCGATGCCGGCGCGCAGGACCGCGCCGCGCTGCGCCAGCGGTACAAGCTCGGCGGCGACGGCAAGGCCGTCGCGCTCGTCGAGGTCGCCGGCCTCGGCGCCGAAGAGACCGGCCAGCTCGCGCTCCAGCTCTCGCTGCTCGACGGCAGCGATCGCCTCACGTTCCTGTTCGACGCCGCCGGCGATGCCGACGCCGCCGCGGTGCTGCGGCGCCAGGTGCCGGCGCTCGGGCTGCGCGGCAAGCTGTTCGGCGCGACCGCCGACGCCGCGCTGTACTGGCGCGCCGCCGACACCGTCATCGCGCAGCCGCGCCCCGAGGTCGTCTCGCGCGTCATGCTCCTCGGCGCCCGGCTCGTCGCGCTGATCGACGACAACGTCGCCGGCGGCGCGAAGGCCGCGGCCGCCCTCGAGGCGCGCGGGCGCGCGATCCCCGCCAAGGGGCTGCTCCTGCTCGCGAGCGCGCTCGAGGCCGCGCTGCGCGGGGCGCCGCCCGCCGCGCTCCCCGACGGGGCCGACAACATCGCCGACATCGTCGCGGCCGTCGCGGGCGACAAGCGCGGCGTCATCGACGAGCGCCGCGCCGCGGCGCAGGCCGCCACGCGCGACCGCGTCCGCGCGGCGAGCGCCGCGACGCAGGCCGCCGCAGCGGCGACCGCGATGCCCGGCGAGCTCGAGGATCTGGGCGGCGGCCCGGTGTTCGACGAGGAGGTCCACGTCCCCGACGCCGCCGAGGTCAGCCGCTTGCGCGCCGAGGTCGAGCAGCGCAAGGCCGAGATGTCGCGCTCGATGATGGCCGCGCGCGACGCCGCCACCGCGCTCGCCGAGCAGGCCGCCGCGGCGCGGGCGCGCGACGCCGCCGACGAGGCCGCGCAGATCGACCGCCGCGCGGACGCCGAGCGCGCGCGGATGCACGCGCTGCTCGCCGAGCTCGCCACGCTCGAGACCGAGCTCGCCGAGCTCGAGCGCGTCCGCCGCACCGTCGCCGCCGCGCCGCGCCCGCCGCCGCGCGCCGCGTCCTCTGCCGGCGCCGGCAGCTCCGGCGGCGCCGCGGACGCCTCGCCGCCGCCGCGCCGGGCATCGATCGACGACGCGCTCTCCGATCTGAAGAAGCGGGCCGGGACACAGCCATCGGCGTCGGCGTCGGCGTCGGCGTCGGCGTCGGCGTCGCGGCCCAAGCCGGCGTCCTCCGGCGCGTCGTCTTCGGGGCCGGGCTCGGGGCCGGGCAACGTCGACGACGAGCTCGCAGCCCTGAAGCGCAAGATGGCAGCCGCGCCGCCGAAGAAGAAGTCGCCATGACACGCCGCCTGCTGCTCGCCGTCCTGCTCGCGCTCGGCGCCGCCTCGGCCACCAGCTGCGATCACAAGTCCACGTCGCGCCCGAAGCCGGCCGCGCTAACTAACAAGCAGGCGTCGCCGCCGCCCACGTCGCCGCCGCCCGCGGCCGCCAAGAAGAAGCACGCCACGCACGAGCACTCGCACGGCGCGCACCCGCACGACGCTCACCCGCACCATCACCACCCGCACCCGCACCCGCACCTCGACGGCGCGGACGGCCATCACCACCCCTACTGATTCGCACTCGATCTCGGCGTGATTAAAATCTGCCGAGCACGACAACGCCATGCTGCGATAGGCCGATGCCTCGGAAGCGCCAGGCCCCGGTACGCGGCCGCGGCTGCTCGCCTGCGTGAATCACCAGCTTGATCACGCCGGCTGCGAGCAGCGCAGCGCCCCCGGATCCGAGCACCGTGGCGGCGCGAGCACGCGTGCTCGCGCCCGCATGCAGCTCGGCTCGGCGGGCCTCGTCCTGGGTCGTCATGGCGTCGTCCCAACGGCCGGATGCGCTCGCGAGCAACACTCCGGCACCGCCCGCGCCGAGGACGCCCGCGCCGAGGAGCGTCCAGCCGAGCGAGTCGGCATGCCACGGTCCGATCGCGCGACCACCCGCGGCGTCCGATGCACGCGAGCTCGCGTCCGACGGGGACCCCGCTCGCGCCTCGTCCGGTGCGCGGGGCACGACCGCGACGTCCACGGGCGGCCGCGTCATCGCCGTGCGCTCCGGCCGGGTAACCGTGGCGCTCGTATCGGCGGCGCGGACGCGCCCCAGCTCGTCGCGCATCTTCCGCACGAAGTCCGTCACGAGCACGCGTAGCTCGTCGTTCGGACGGCTGTTCCGCAGGAACCGCTCGTAGTGCCAGAGCGCGTCTGCGTACCTGCCGAGCTTGCGATAGCACTGGCCAAGGTTGAAATCGAAGATGGGCGCAGGCTCGATCACGGCAGCCGCCTGGTACTGGGCGATCGCCTCGTCGAACTTCTGTACCCGATAGAGCCGATTGCCGTGGACGAAATGCTGCCGCGCCGCGGGGACGGACGGACCCGCGCGCGAGGCTCTATCCGCCCGCGCTGGCAGCGCGAACGAGCCCATCACTCCTATCGTCGCCATCATCGCTCCGGCGAAGACACAGCAGTGTGTGCGCGGGCTCATCTCACATCTCCGGACCGAGCACGTCGTCGGGGTCAGCGAGAATGGGTTTCGGAGGAATGCTCGTATCGATCTGTACCGGCTGTACGGACTGCACCGGCTCCTCCGTCTCCTCCGCTTCCACGGAGCGGTCCGCCGCGCTCGGCGTCGCGCCGTCGAGCTGGTGCGCCGGATCGTGTGCAGGTGCCGGGTCCGTCACGCGGCGGGCCTTGGCGGCGGGCGCGCGCGGCGACGCTGTGACCGCCGGCATCGTCTCCGGGAGCTCACGCGGATTCACCGGAGTCCCGGGCATCGCCTCCCCGGCTCGCGGTCTCGCTCGTGCGTCCGCGTCGCTCGCGCGCTCGCCGGCATCGTCCGGCTGAGGCCGCGCCGACGATGACCCGCCCGCCTTCGCACGGCTCGCGAGCGCGCCCGTCGCGACCGCCGCGACGCCCGCCGCTCCCACCGCGGCGAGGACCAGCCGCCAGCCCGCCAGCCGCTCGGTCCTCGGGCTCGTGACCGCGTCCGCGGCGGCGCACATCGTCGCCGATGCCATCCCGGCGGGCCGTGCGGCCGGCGCCTCCGTATCGCGCGGTGGCCAGAGCAGCGGACCGATGCGGTCCACCTCCGAGGCGTTGTGGATCGTCTCGTCATCGTGCGCGGCTCCGCGGACGAAGTGAGGCGCCAGCGCTGCGAGGATCTCGGCACCGCTCGGTATCGGGCCGACCGCAGGCAGGGCGGACGCGAGCGCCACCGCGAGCTCGCGCGCCGACGGACGTGCGCGCGGATCGATGCTCATCGCCCGTAGCAGGATGTCGGCCCACGCCTCCGGCATGACGCCGGCGGGCGGCCGCGCCGGGAGCACGGTCCGTTGCCGGAGGTAGAGCAGGGCACAGTCCGCGGGCTTCCACGGTCGCCGCCCCGTCACGAGCTCCCAGATGACGACCGCCAGCGAGTAGACGTCAGCGGCGGGCGTGACCTCATCGGCGCACGCGTACTGCTCGATCGCCATGTAGCCCGGCGTCCCGAGCGCGCGGCCGCTCTGCGTCCTGGGGCCAAGCTCGCACGCCCCGATCACCTTGGCGATGCCGAAGTCGAGGAGCTTCGGCACGTAGGGATTGTCGTTCGTCGAGACGACAAACACATTCCCCAGCTTGAGATCGCGGTGGATGACGCCGCGCCCGTGGGCGTAGTCGAGCGCGTCGCAGATCTGCACCGCGAGGTGGAGCACACAGTGCGGCGCGAGCCGGCCGCCTCGCCTGTGGAGGAACGCATCCAGCGGCTCGCCCTCGAGGAACGGGACCATCATGAAGAGCTGGCCATCTTCGAGCGTGCCGAAGTTGTCCACGCCCAAGATCTTGTCGTGCTTGAGCCGCGAAGCGGCCTCGGCCTCGCGGCGAAAGCGTCCGCGGAGCGTCGGCTCCGCGGCATGCTCGGGGAGCAGCACCTTGATCACCTTGAGCGTGTGCGCCAGCTCCTCGTGCCTGGCCAGGTAGACCGCGCCCATGCCGCCCTCGGCGAGCTTCTGCTCGATCCGGAACGAGAGGATCACTTTCCCCACCAGTGGATCGAGTGGATCGAGCGGCGGGGATTTGAGCGGTGTGCGCATGAAGCTCGCTTCCGTCCTTGTGCGCGGCACTCTGCCGAACAGCGCGCCTCGATACAAGGCTCTGTCCGGCAGATTCCGATCTATGGAGAATGACCGAACTGCAAATGGATAAGAATTAAACGCGGGACCTGGCTCAAAACGTAATATGTACAGCTAAAGATACCTTGATGGTCGCCCCGGATCTGTCCGGTGACTCGTGGGCCGTTCGCTTTTCACCGGACCGAGGTTGCGCGCGGCACTGCGCTCGTGCTTCCTGTCCGAGATGTCCTCCTTCGAGGAAATCAGCGCCGAACCCCGCGGCGGTGGCGCCGAGACGCCGGCTCGCACCAGGCCGCTCGACGAGTCGCAGCGAGGCGCGTGGTTCGACGGTCCCGATCCCGTGACCGCGCTCCGCGTATACGACGGTGATGTGGAGTACGAGCTGCCGCGCCATCCCATGATCACGCTGGGCGCCTCGCGCCGGTGTGATGTCCACATTCCGGATCTCGGCCTGTCCGCGCTCCACTGTCTGCTCGAGCGCAAGGCCAGCCAGCTGCGCGTGCACGACCAGCAGACCACCAACGGCACGTACTTCGGCGGGCGACGTATCGGCGCGGTCGAGCTCTTCCCGGGTGACTCGTTCACGGCAGCGCATGTGACGCTCCTCGCCCTGAACGACGAGATGCGCGCGCAGCGGCCGATCATCGCCGACATCGTCGGGGCGGACGCCGCGCCGTCGCCGGATCAGATCCTGGTCGATGCCGTGAAGCACGCGCGGGGCTTCCTGCTCACCGGAGCGCCTGGCTGCGACACCGATCGGCTCGCGCGGGCGATTCACGCGGTGTCGCTGCGGCGGACGCAGCCGCTCGTCGAGATCGACGAGGTGCCGAACGATCGAGCGGGGCAGCGCGAGATCCTGCGGCGCGCGGCGCGATCGACGCTCGTGCTCGACCTCTCGCGCGTCGGGGCGCCGCTCGATCCGGCGCTCTGCTCGATGCTGTTCTCCCGCGATCACCACATCCGCGTGATCGTGCTCGCGCCGGCCGTGGGCGCCGCGCAGCGGCGGGGCCCGAGTAGATACCTCGAGCAGCTGCAGCACCTGTGGGTGCGCCCGCTCGCGATGAGGCGGGCCGACATCCTCGGCTTGCTCGATCGGATGCTCGCCGAGCGCTCCTCGCCACGCCGCATCGCCGAGCTTGTGCCGCGCAACCTCCAGGCGCTGCTCAGCTGGGAGTGGCGCGACAACTTCGTCGGCCTCCGGACCGCGGCGGACCGCCTCGCTACTATCGCGCGGGTCCCCGACTGGGATGGCCTGGACTGGCGGGAGCGGGCCGCCACGACCGGGATCCCGAAGTCCACGCTCTACGACTGGTTCCACATGCTCGGCCTGAGCTCACCGCTGTTCGGATGATGGAGGAGGGAATCACATGCGCCTCATTGACCATGCCGCCCGCTGGGGCCTCCTGCTGCTCGCCGCCGTCGCCTGCGGCTGCTTCGGCGCCTTCGAGGTCTCCTGCGACCAGGACGCGCACTGCAACCGCGTCCCGGGCGGCCTCTGCCATACGAACCCGGCGACCGATCGGCGGTGGTGCACTTACCCCGATCCGGCGTGCCCGAGCGGCCACCGGTACTCGGACCTCGACGTCGGCGACGGCGTCTCCGGCACCTGCACCGGCGAGCCACCGGCCCGCTGCGACCCGACGGCGGACTTCGGCGAGCCGACCCTGGTGCCCAATATCAACTCGTCCTTCGACGAAGGCACGATCGCGATGACTGCTGATGAGCTCACCGCGTACATCTCGCGAACAGACGGGTATTCCACGATGCTGTTGGTTTCGACGCGACGCTCTATAGCAGAGGACTTCTCCCCGCCCACCAGCGATCCAAGCCTTGTTGCAGTGGTTTCTTCCGCCGGCATTGAATACGCAGCGTCACCGACATCGGACGGCCTCTTGCTCTACTACCATCGGCAGCTCCCCTCCCAGGCGCCGCGCATATACGTGTCTGTTCGTGCTACGCGAGATGACTTGTTCGACGAAGGCATGCAGGTCTCCAGCGGCGGCACCGCACCCGAGGCTGTGCTCGGCCCTGCTCCTTCCTTGGATGGACAGACGCTCTACTGGATCGACTATTACGACTTTACGCTTCGCGCAGCGACCCGATACAATTACAGAGGCTTCACTGCCCAAGTAGTGGTGTCGGTCATGAAAGTGAGCAGTTACGCGCTCTCTGCCGACGAGCTGACCCTCTACTACTCCTGGGGGCTGCCGATGAATGACGTCTTCGTCACTACACGAACCTCCAAGACGGCGCCGTTCAGAACGGGAGCCCTCGTGCCGAAGGTCAATACTGCCGATAACGATAGCCCTTTGTTCCTGACGGCCGACGGATGTCAGCTCTATCTGAGCAGCACGCGACCGGGCGGAATCGGTGGGGTCGATACTTGGATCGCTCGGCGGCCTCGATAGCTCAGATTCATGCGCAGCGGATTGTCACGGTGTGGGGGTGCCCGGCATCTTCGGATGACACTACCGTCACCTGTATATTCTGTTGCAGCATCGCGAACATCGCGGCAGTGACCGTCACCGTATGAGGGTGACTGGATGTCCCCTGGATGTTGTATATCTTCTCGACGCCGGCCGTGACATCGGCCATTGAGACGGTCATTGCGTGGCCATGATTGGTCGCGATCGTGGTGTTCGTGCCGTTCTGCATGCAGTTGCCCATCGGCCCTGGCGCATCGATCGGCGCGTCGACCGCGGCGTCGGGCTTCGGTGCGTCCGGGCTGCCGGGCGGCCCGTCGATCGGGTCCTTGCTCCCTTCTTTGCTGCACGCGCCCAGCGTCGCGAGGCCGAGGGCGCCGGCGCTGGTGCCGGCGAGCAGGCGGAGGAACTGGCTGCGGGTCATGTCCATGGCGGTCTCCAGGCTCGTGGAAGAAAGCGAGGCGATGATAGCCCACGCCTGCGCCCGCGCCTCCGCGCGTGACGCCTGACACGCGCGCGAGTACCGTGTGGCGCATGGGCTCAGCCGCCGCGAACGTCCCGGCCTCGTCGGCCGCAGGCAAGATCACGAGCATCAACACCGCCACTGGCGCGCCGCTCGGAGAGGTGCCGGAGCAGGGGGCCGGCCGAGGTGCGCGCCGACGTTCAAGGCGCTCCTCCGGGGCGCCAAGCTCCTGTTCGGCAAGCACTTCTGGCAGCGCTGAGCCTTCAGGTCGCGAGCGGCCAGAGCTCGACGTATGCCTCGAGGTGCAGCGCTACCAACGCGTTGACCAGCTTCTCGTCGGCCGTGGCGACCACGCGATGTGCCATGGCGGCGGAGGCAACGATGAAGAGGTCGGCCTCTCCCATCGGGATGCCGTCCACCTGCGTACGGGCCCAGAGATCCGCGGCGAAACCCCATCCCACCTCGACGATGCGCAGGTGCTTTATGAGCTTGCGGATCTCCTCCGCCTTCTGTTGCCCCGGCCCCTCAGCTCCATCTGCCGCGCTCCACGTAAGAGCTCGTAGGTCGTCACGATCGACACGTGGGGCCGTTCGGAGGCGAGGATGTCTTTGACCTTGGTGGACAGCGTGGGATGACGAACGTCAGCGTCTCGGTCAATGAAGTACTTCGATACGAGGTTTGTATCGAGCAAGTATCTCGTCATCGAAGATCGCGAAGTCGGGCGTTGGCAAGGAGCTGTCGATCTTCATCGGACAAGATCATCCTGAGGCGGTTCGCGATGTCCTGGAAGAGCCGCAGGCGGAGGTGCGCCGGTTCCGCGTCAAAGATCTCGAGCTTGAGCCCGGCGGCCATGGCGTCATCCGTCAACGCGACAGCCTGTTGGCCCGCCAGCTCGGCCAGGGCTTCGGCTCGCGCTCGCAGCGTGTCGTCGCTACGGCGGCCCGGCTCGAGCGCATGCAACACGGCCAGCAACACCGCGTGCAGCCGGAAATACGGCCCCAAGAGGGGCCCCCGAAGATCGTCGTTTGTGAGGGCCGGCGTCGGCGCGTCGTTTGCGTTCGCAGGGAGCTGTCGTCTGAGTGCCCCGAGCACTGAGGTGAGCACTTGCAACGCCCAGTCTGCGGTCTGCGCGGCCTTGGGAGCGAGCGAGATCCTCAGCTGATCGCGGTGCTTCTCGAACACTGCTTCACTGGTCTGGATCAACTCGCTCGTGCGTCCCGCTGAGGGGAACGCTTGGCCGAGCGACATGGACGCACGGCCCACTTCCAGGCCGCACTCCTCGACGAGCTGCTCGTCGAGCGGCTCGGTGAGCAAGCGCGCGAGGGCAGCCTCGATGGCGGGGACCGACCACGCGATCGCGCTGCGAGCCTCAGCTGGCAGCTTCGCGACAATGTTCTTCAGCTCGGCGACGGTCAACAGACCAGCCTCGATCGGACGCTCGAGCGGGTTCGGCTGCACCGCGTCACACGATAGCGCATGCTCGGTCGTCGAGGCCGGGCCACGAAATTTTCTGAGAGGTCACACCTGATCTGCGTGATTGCTGTAACCGGCGGGCGCGCTCTGGTCTCAGACTGGTGCCGTGAGCCATGTCCTGGGCGACGGAGGGGATGCCGGGCCCGCGAGCCTCGACGAGGCGACGCGCGCGGCGCTCGACGCCCTCCCGCACGGCGTGATCGTCCTGGGCTCCGACGGCGGTGGCGCCGAGGGCGGGCGCGTCGCGTTCGCGAACCGGCGCGCCTGCGAGCTGGCCGGGCGCGAGCTGGCCGGCCGGACGCTCGCCGAGCTCGCCGGGCTCGCCGGGCTCGCCGGCGGCGACGGCGGGCTCGACGCGCGGTTCCTCGACACCGTGATCGAGAACCTGCCCGCGATGGTCTTCATCAAGCGCGCCGAGGATCTGCGGTTCGTGCGCTTCAATCGCGCCGGCGCGGAGCTGCTCGGCCTCGACGCCGCCGCGGTGATCGGCCGCGGCGATCTCGAGCTCTTCCCCGAGGAGCAGGCCCGCTTCTTCATCGAGAAGGATCGCAAGGTGCTCGCGCAGGGCCACGTGGAGGACATCCCGGCCGAGCCGATCCAGACGCCGGCCGGCGAGCGCTGGCTGCACACCCGCAAGATCCCGATCCGCGAGGGCGGCGTGCCGCGCTACCTCCTCGGCATCTCCGTCGACGTCACCGAGGTGCGGCGCGCCGAGGCGGCGCTGCGCACGGCGCGCGACGACCTGGAGCGGCGCGTGGCGGAGCGCACCGCGGAGCTCGAGCGCGAGATCGACGAGCGGCGGCACGCCGAGGCGGAGCTGCGGCGGCTCCAGGAGCAGCTGCTCCTCGCGCAGAAGCTCGAGGCCGTCGGCCGGCTCGCGGGCGGCGTGGCGCACGACTTCAACAACCTGCTCACGGTGGTGCTGAGCTACGTGCACCTCCTCCTCCCCGCGTTCCCGCAGGGCGATCCGCGCCGCCACTACCTCGACGAGGTGAAGCGGGCGGGCGAGCGCGGCGCCGCGCTGACCCGGCAACTGCTCGCGTTCAGCCGCCAGCAGGTGATGGCGCGCAAGGTCATCGATCCGGCCCAGATCCTCCGCGAGATGGACACTTTGATCCGCAAGCTCGCCGGCAAGCGCGTGGAGGTGGACGTCGCCATCGCCGACGACGTGGGGAACATCAAGGCCGACGCGAGCTCGATCGAGCAGGTGATCATGAACCTGGTCGTCAACGCGCGCGACGCCATGCCCGAGGGCGGCAGGCTGTCGATCGAGCTCCGGAACGTCGATCTCGACGCGGTGGGCGCGCACGAGCAGCTGGGCGACCTCCGCGGCTCGCACGTGATGCTCGCCGTCGGCGACACCGGCATCGGCATGGACCGGGAGACCCAGCAGCGCATCTTCGAGCCGTTCTTCACCACCAAGCCCCGGGGCAAGGGGACGGGCCTGGGCCTGCCGACCGTGTTCGGCATCGTCACGCAGGCCGGCGGCGCGATCTCGGTGGAGAGCGAGCCGGGCCGGGGCTCGCTGTTCCGGGTGTACTTGCCGCTCACCCGCGAGGCGCTCGAGCCCGCCGTGCCTCGCAGCCCGGTGCGCTCGCTCCGGGGGACCGAGACGATCCTCGTCGCCGACGACGATGAGCAGCTGCGCCAGGTCGTGCGGCAGACGCTCGAGGCGCAGGGCTACACGGTGCTGGTCGCGGCCGACGGGCCCGAGGCCATCGCGCTGTGCGAGCGGAGCGCGGGTCCGATCCACCTCCTGCTCACGGATCTGGTCATGCCGCACATGAGCGGGCGCGAGCTCGCCGGGCGGCTCGCGTCGATCCGCCCGGCCATGAAGGTCCTCTACATGTCCGGATACGCCGAGGTCGTGACCGCGAGCCACGACCTCGGCGCCACGCACGCGGCGCTCTTGCAGAAGCCGATCACGCCCGAGTCGCTCCTGCGCAAGCTGCGCGAGGTCCTGGGCGGCACCTGAGCGGGGCGCGCGCGCGCCGCTCAGTGCACGAAGCTGCCCATCCGGCTCCACCGGATGCCGGACCACGACAGGTCGCGGTACGACAGCCACCGGAACAGCGCCTTGCCCTTGATGTTCTCGATCGGGACCGAGCCCCAGGAGCGCGAGTCGAGCGAGCCGTCGCGGTTGTCGCCCATCGTGAAGACGTGCCCCTCGGGTACGACGTACTGGAGCCGCTGGCCGCACGGGCCGGCGAGCTCCTCCGGCTGCGACGCGACGATGGTGCCCAGGCGCTGGTTCGTCGAGGTGCAGGGCGCGGGGAGCGCCGTGAACTGCGGGAAGTCGCCGGAGATCGTGTCGCCGGGGACGCGCGGCGCGCGGTCGCGCTCTGGGCGATCGGGGCTGTAGACGGTGTCGTACGTGTAGCTGCCGAGCGTCTCGCGATAGCGCGCGCAGCGCCGGGCGGACGGGCGCTCTCCCTCGGTGCCGATCAGGCAGTCGTCCGCGGTGACGTACGTGCTCGGCGCGGCATCGCCGTTGACGTAGAGCACGTTGCAGCGGATCTCGATCCGATCGCCGGCGAGCCCGACGACGCGCTTGATGTAATCGGTCCGCTTGCAGGGCTGGATGAACACGACGACCTCGCCGCGATCGGGGCTCCGCGCGAACAGCTTGCCGCCGACCAGCGGGGCCGGGGGCCCGTAGACGAGCTTGTTCACGAAGATGTAGTCGTTGATCTCGAGCGTCGGCACCATCGAGCTCGACGGGATCTTGAACGGCTCGAGCACGCACATCCGCAGCGTGCCCATCACCAGGACGAGCCCGACCAGGAGCCCGATCGCCTCCGCGTACTCGGCGACGGTGGACTGCCGCGGCCGCGGCAGCTCGCCGATCAGCTCGTCGAGCTCCGGCAGCCCGCGCCGCACGCGCGCGAGGTCGGCCGCCGCGAGCCCGGCCTCGACCTCGCCCGCCGCCGCGGCGAGCCGCGCGTCGATATCCGCGGGGAGCTCGGCGCGGAGCTCTGGGTGCATGTCCCGGAGGAGCGCGCCGCTCGTGCGCGCGTCGCGGACGAGGAGGCGGGCCTCCCGGCGCACCCGGCGATCGAGCGCCGCGGCCCGCATCGGCTCAGTGCACGAAGTTCCCGATCCGGGGCCACCGGATCTCCGACCAGTTCAAGAGGCCCCAGTCCTTGTACGACAGCCAGATGAAGAGCGCCTTGCCCTTGATGTTCTGGATCGGCACCGAGCCCCACACGCGCGAGTCGTTCGAGTTGCTGCGGTTGTCGCCCATCACGAACACGTGGCCCTGGGGGACCACGTAGTGCAGGTGCTGCTCGCACGGCGAGGTCAGGTACCGGGCGAGCTTGGTCTCGACGATCTTGCCCGGGTGCTGGTTCTCGGCCGGCTTGCCCGCCTCGCCGGGCGGCAGGTTCGAGCAGCTCCGCGGCAGGCCCGGCGTGGGGAAGTCGCGCCCATCGCCCGAGGGCAGGCCGCCTTGCTGCAGGAGCTCCGCGTCGCGCCGCGGGCGGTCGTCGTCGTGGTAGGTGTCGTACGCGAGCCCGAGGGCGGTCTCGCGGTAGCGCGAGCACGGCATCTTCCGCCAGGTCGGGTCGGTCTCGCCGCGGTCGAGGTAGCTGCAGCCCTCGCCCTCGACGAGCGTGTTCGGGATCGCCTTGCCGTCGACGTAGACGACGTTGCAGCGGACCTCGACGGTCTGGCCCGGCAGCGCGACGACGCGCTTGATGTAGTCGCGATCCGGCTGGCACGGCTGGATGAAGACGATCACCTCGCCGTGCTTGGGCTCGCGCAGCTCGAGGAGCTTCGTGCTCGTGAACGGGACGCGCACGCCGTAGATGAACTTGTTGACGAAGATGTGGTCGCCGATCTCGAGCGTCGGGTACATCGAGCTCGACGGGATCTTGAACGCCTCGATCACGAACGCGCGGAGCGCGAGCGCGATCAAGACGGCCGCGCCGATCGACTCGACGTAGTCGCGCGTCGTCGATTTCGGCGGCCGCTTGATCAGCTCGTCGACGAGCGCGTCGAGCACCGGCAGCCCGGCGCGCACCTTCTGGAGATCGCCCGCCACGAGCGGCTCCTCCACGGCGGACGTCGCGGACTCGAGGTCGCCGGCCTTGCCGCGCAGCCCGCGCTTCAGGTTCAGGGCCGCGCGCGCCTCGCGCACGAGGGCCCCGGCCTCCTTGCGCACCCGGCGATCGAGCTGGGCGCTGCGCATCAGTCCACCTTCAGCACGGTGAGGAAGGCTTCCTGCGGGAGCTCGACCGAGCCGACCGACTTCATGCGTCGCTTGCCCTCCTTCTGCTTCTCGAGGAGCTTCTTCTTGCGCGTGATGTCGCCGCCGTAGCACTTGGCGGTGACGTCCTTGCGCATCGCCTTCACGGTGGTGCGCGCGATGATGCGGCTGCCGATCGCGGCCTGGATCGCCACGTCGAACATCTGGCGCGGCACCACGTCCTTCATCTTCGTGCACAGCTCGACGCCGCGGTGGTACGCGGTGTCGCGGTGCGAGATGATCGAGAGCGCGTCGAGGCGCTCGCCGTTGATCAGCACGTCGAGCCGGATCAGGTCTGCCGCGCGGTAGCCCGCCGGCTCGTAATCGAGGGACGCGTACCCGCGCGACATCGTCTTCAGGCGATCGTAGAACCCGAACACGACCTCCGCCAGCGGCATCTCGTAGACCACGCGGACGCGGCCGCCCGGGTCGTAGTGGAGCCCCTGCTGCACGCCGCGGCGCTCCTGGCACAGCTGCATGATCGGCCCGACGTACTCCTGCGGCAGGTGGACCGTGGCCGTGATGATCGGCTCCTCGATCGTCTCGACCCTGCCCTGGTCGGGCACCTTCGCCGGGTTGTCGACCTCGAGGAGCTCGCCGCCCGGCAGGTGGATGCGGTAGCGGACGCTCGGCGCCGTGGTGATGAGGTTCAGGTTGAACTCGCGCTCGAGCCGCTCCTGGATGATCTCCATGTGGAGGAGGCCGAGGAAGCCGGTGCGGAAGCCAAAGCCCAGCGCCGCCGAGGTCTCCGGCTCGTAGGTCACCGAGGCGTCGTTCAGGACGAGCTTGCCGAGCGCGTCCTTCAGGTCCTGGTAGTCGGCGGCGTCGACCGGGAACAGGCCGGCGAACACCATCGGCTTGACCGTCTTGAAGCCGGGCAGGGGGGCCGCGCACGGGCGGTCCGCGTCGGTCACCGTGTCGCCGACGCGCGCGTGGGCGATGTCCTTGATCGACGCGGCGACGATGCCGACCTGGCCGGCCTCGATCGCGTCGACCTCGACGGCGCCCGGCTTGCGCACGGCGGTCATCGTGCACTCGTAGACCTGATCGGTCGCCCAGAACCGGAGCTTCGTGCCCTTCGTGATGACGCCCGTCATCACGCGCACGAGCACCACGACGCCGCGGAACGCGTCGTACCAGCTGTCGAAGATCAGCGCGGACAGCGGCGCCTCGCGATCTGCATCGGGCGGCGGGATCCGCTCGACGACCGCCTCGAGCATCTCCTCGATGCCCTGGCCGGTCTTCGCCGACACCAGGCACGCGTTCGACGCGTCGAGCCCGATCGTGTCCTCGATCTGCTGCTTGATCTCGTCGGGCCGCGCGACCGGCAGATCGATCTTGTTCAGGACCGGGACGATCTCGAGGTTGTTGTCGAGCGCGACGTAGACGTTCGCGAGCGTCTGCGCCTCGACGCCCTGCGCGGCGTCGACGACGAGCAGCGCGCCCTCGCACGCGGCGAGCGAGCGCGACACCTCGTAGTGGAAGTCGACGTGGCCCGGCGTGTCGATCAGGTGGAACTGGTAGACGAGGCCGTCCTTGGCCTTGTAGTGGAGCTGGACCGCCTGCGCCTTGATCGTGATGCCGCGCTCGCGCTCGAGCTCCATGTTGTCGAGCATCTGCGCCTGCGCCTCGCGCGCGGTCACGGCGCCGCACGCCTCGAGGATCCGATCGGCGAGCGTGGTCTTGCCGTGATCGATGTGGGCGATGATCGAGAAATTACGGATCCGCTCGGCGGGGAACGACATGACTTGGCTGTGCGCTTGTTAGCGTGATCCGTGCCCCAGATCGACCTGCCCGGGGACCGTACGTGACCGCATGCGACGGGTCAACGCCGCTGGGCTGCGGGTTGCGGCTCCTCGGCGGTCCGACTACGATCGGCCCGATGGCGAACCTCACGAAACTGGCCGGGATGGCGGGCGTGCTCCTGGTGGCCGCCGCGCTCGCGGGGTGCGGGGGCAAGAAGAACCCCAAGGGGCCGCTCGAGAACGTCGACACCGCGATTCGTCAGGTCGATCCCACGCTGTGTGACACGAACGGCAAGAACATCGTGACGTTCGATCTCAACAAGGACGGCCGCCCCGACGTGTGGCGGCTGTACAAGTCCGAGGACGAGAACGGCACGAACGTCGAGTTCATGACCTGCAAGCAGGTCGACTTCGATCACGACAACCGCAAGGACTGGGTCGTCGCCTACAACCGCAGGGGCAACCCCATCTACCACAAGGCGGACTTCGACTATGACGGCAAGTGGGACGTCTCCGCCGTCTACGACCCCAAGGTGAACCAGCTCGCCGAGGTCGAGCGCGACACCGACTTCGACGGCAAGTTCGATGTCAAAGAGGTCTACGACGCGGCCGGCGCGCTCTCGAGCGTGCGCCGCGACCGCAACGGTGACGGCAAGCCCGATCAGTGGGAGCAGTACAAGGACACGATCCTGCTCGCGATCCTCTACGACGACGACTTCGACGGGAAGGTCGAACGCCGCGAGGAGATCCCCGGCGCGCGGCCGAAGGTGGAGATGCCGACGAAGCTCGATCCGACCGCCACGGGCACGCTCGATCGCCCGGCGCCCGCGCCTGCGCCTGCGCCCGCGCCGCCTGCGCCCGCGCCGCCTGCGCCCGCGCCCGCGGCCAAGCAGCCTGCGCCCGCGGCCAAGCAGCCTGCGCCCGCGGCCAAGCAGCCCGCGCCCGCGGCCAAGCAGCCTGCGCCCGCGGCGCCGAAGAAGTGATCGTGCCGTCCACCGTCGTCGACAAGCCCTGGGGCTACGAGCTGATCTGGGCCCGCACCGATCGCTACGTCGGCAAGCTCCTGCACGTGCGCGCCGGCGAGGCGCTGTCGCTGCAGTACCACCGCGTGAAGGACGAGACGATCATGGTCGTGAGCGGCCGGGTCCAGCTCGTCTACTTCGTCGACGGCGAGCCGCCGCGCTCGCGCGATCTTGCGCCCCGCGAGCCGTTCCACGTCACGCCCGGGATGCGGCACCGCATCATCGCGATCGAGGACAGCGACCTGCTCGAGGTCTCGACGGCCGAGCTCGAGGACGTGGTGCGCCTCGAGGACCGCTACGGCCGCGTGAAGTGAACGTCCTCGGCGGCATGCGGTGGCAGGGGCTCGCGCTCGTGGTCGCGGTCGCGGCAGGCGGCGGCAGTGGCTGCGGCGGCGAGCCGGCGCTCGAGGCCGTGCTGTGCACCGCCACGGCGGGCACCGCCGCGCGGAGCGCGTCGCGCCTCGACGCGCGCGGGCTGCCGAGCGCGGCGTGGTCGTGGGACGCCCGCGGGGCGCTGGTGCAGACGACGTACGCCTACGACGACGCGGGGCGGCTCACCCAGCAGCGCGTGGACCGCGGCAGCGGGATGCCGAACGGGATGCCGAACGGGATGCCGGACAGCGCGCCCGACGGGATCGCCGAGGAGGAGCTCGCGATCGTGTACGCGGACGGAGGCGCGACGGCCGACGTGATCGCCACCGACCAGCGCACGGGGAGCTCCGACCGCATCGCCTCGTACGTGTTCGACGAGCACGGGCGACCGAGCCGCATCGACAAGGTGGAGGGCGGCGCCGCCACCGAGGTGTACGCCTACCGCTATGACGACGCGGGGCGCCTCGCCGCCATCGACGAGCGGATTCAGCGGACGTCGTCCCCGCAGGAGGCGCACCTCGCGTACACCTACGGCGCCGACGGGCGGCCGGCCTCGCTGCTCGAGGTGCGCGGCGGTGTCGCTGTGTCCTGGCGGTTCCAGTACGAGGAGGCGCCGGGCCAGGTCGCCGTGACGCGGCTCCGCGAGGGCTCGCCGAGCGTCGCGACCACCTGCGTCTACGAGCACGACGCGGAGGGCCGGCTCGTGCGCGTCCTCGGCGGGACGACCGCCGATCGGGACCTCGACATCGCCTACGGCGACGACGGCGCGGTCGCGATCCTCACCGGCAGCGGCACCCTGCACACGTACTCGGCCGCGTGCGGCGTCCGCCTCGAGGGCCCGCGCGGGCCGGCTGCGCCGCGCGAGCCGGAGCCCACCGGCCACTTCGCCGTGCCCGCCGTGCGCTCGCCGTTCTGACGCGCCGGCGCGGCTGCTCGCGATTTCTCGCTACTTTTTCTGCGGCTTGTCGAGCTGCTGGAACACGGTCTTCATCGCATCCGCGATCGCGATCTCGGCGGCCTGATCCCAGGTGTACTCGCGATCGCGCGGCCGCAGCGTCTTGCCGATCTCCTGCTTGATCTTCGCGCGGCCGTCCCCGGTGAACGCGATCGTGCGGCCCGGGATCGTCTCGCCGAGCACGTGCACCGAGATCGCCACGGTGAAGCGCTGCGAGTTCGGCTTGTCCATCGGCTCGATCTCTTCGGACGCCTCGGTGACCTCGACCGTCACGAGGTACGCGCCGGCGATGCCCTTCTGCACGAGGAACTTGCGGTAGGCGTCGGCCTTGTCCTTGTCCGGCGCGCCCTCGAGCTTGGCGACCAGGCGCGGGTGGCTCTCGAACGTCTTCTTGACCTGGCCCTCGACGCGGGGCACCGCCGCCTTGGCGACGTCGGCCTTGACGTCGGCCTTGGGCGTCACCGCCGCGAGCTCGAAGTGGAACTTCTTCGGCGCGGCCTGGGCGGCGGTGGCGCCGCCGAAAAGGAGCGCGAGCGCGAGCGCGAAGCAGGGGAGGGACCGGAGCGGGCGTGCGTGCATCGGCTGCATGATCGGCTGCATGATAGGCGCCTCGGGGCTGATGGTGCCTGTGACGGCGCGTGCTAGCGTTGCATTCATGGTCCG
>Ga0247790_10000155_pt1 | contig 35884 bp, 25 predicted proteins | sample UWRJS171409R4_FD_179913 | JGI IMG/M metagenome (GOLD analysis project Ga0247790, IMG submission 179913) | Soil microbial communities from Arlington Agricultural Research Station in Wisconsin, United States - UWRJ-S171-409R-4 | ecosystem: Environmental > Terrestrial > Soil > Agricultural land...
ACCACCGGCACCAGCACCACCGGCACCAGCACCGCCGGCACCAGCACCGCCGGCACCAGCACCACCGCCGGCAGCGGCACCATCGAACCTGGCCCTCCCGGCACCTACGCCGCCGCCACCGCGGTCAGCGCCACTGCTGCTGCAAGGAGCGCAAGCACACCTGCCTACAAGATTGCAATCAAGCAATGCCCAGACTGCAAACGAGCATGGCAGTACAGCGGTGGCAGAGACATCGAAGTCGAGCCTGCCGTGGTCGAGTGCGCCGCTTGTGACGCTGTCCATCTGGGCTCACTCGATGCCGCCACGCCAGAGCGCACGACCACTACTGTCACGCCCCGCAAGCGCGAGCAAGTGCTCGCGCGAGACGGGTACTGCTGCACCGTACCCGGATGCCGTCGCAATGTCGGGCTCGATCTACATCATATCGAGTACCAGAGCCGCGGCGGCGGTCACAAGCTGAGCAATCTCACGACCATCTGCGATCTCCACCACCGAGCGGTCCACTTCGAAAAACTCGTCATTCGTGGCACCGCGCCCGATAGACTCACATTCGAGTTTCGCAAGCCACGAGATCGCCACAACGTCACCGACGATTACGCCGATGCTCCGCCGCTCTCGCGCGCCTCACCACGAACCGCGCCCTCACACGCTCGGGTCATCCCCTCTCCGGACGCAGGCACCTCACCGGTCAGTTTCACGTGAGTACCACCTCTCAATCGCACCATCGCATCGACTCCGCCGTTCCTGCCCAGACAGCCGCCCCTCCGTGAGCGCTGGTTTCTCCGATCATCTCACTCCTATGCCAGCCGCCGCGCCCCGCCAGCAGTCCCGGTGGATGCAGAAGTCTTCGAGCAACTCTCCGCCCTATACCAACCCGCACCGCTCCGTGAGCAATCCCACGACTTCATCGACCTACGCCGGCGCGACCAGGCCGCTCATGCCATCCCCGCCCGCTCCGCCAGCAGTCCCACGTGGGCGCGGAACTCCCATGCAGCTCTCCGCACTGGCCCATGCCAACCCCGCACCGCTGCGCCAGCAGTCCCACATGGGCGTGGAGCTCCCATGCAGCTCTCCGCACTGGCCTATGCCATCCCCGCCGCGCCGCCAGCAGTCCCACGTGGGCGCGGAACTCTCGAGCAGCTCTCCGCACTGGCCCAACTGCTCCGTACTGTTCCGTACCGCGCCGCGCCGCCAGCAGTCCCACGTGGGCGCGGAACTCTCGAGCAGCTCTCCGCACTGGCCCAACTGCTCCGTACTGCTCCGCACCACGCCGCCAGCAGTCCCGTGCGCGCGGAGCTCGAGCAGCCCTCCGCACTGGCCTATGCCAACCCCGCACCGCTGCGCCAGCAGTCCCACGTGGGCGCGGAGCTCCCAGGCAGCTCTCCGCACAGCCCAACTGCTCCGTATTGCTCCGTATTGCTCCGTATTGCTCCGTATTGCTCCGCACCGCGCCGCCAGCAGTCCATGTGCACGCGGGACTCTTCGAGCAGCTCATCGCCTCAGCGAGACGTTCAGCGACGCCGCAAACGCCACGTGGAATCAGATACAGATTCCCGATCTCTACGGCGCGGGTTCCGCCTCCCCAACCAGGTCGAAACGCGATCGCCACCAATCCGACCGGCTGTCCCACGCAGCAGGAGTTGCCCTGATCGCCCCGATCGACGCGTGCGCAGTCGCCGCCGAAGCGCCCCGCCGTATGGTCAGCGAGCAAAGCCTCCGTCCCGCAGGTGAGCTCGAACGGGTGAAGAGCTGGAGCTTGGCAATATCGGCGGCCGCGTCGCCCGCTCCTATCGTTACGAGCGCGGGCCCCGCGCTACGCCAACGCGCGGCGCGCCGCGCGCGAGGGGATGTCCCGAAGCGACGCGATGCGAGCTGGGGGCCGATCGGTCGTCACGAGCGCGGCGTCCGTGTTCGCGCGGGCCTGACTGAGCACGTGATTAGGCCCCCCGAGCGAGCGCGCGAGGGATCATCCCCTCGCGCGCCTGGCAGCCGCGCCGTCCCCGCGCGAGCACCACCTCACGCGCCACGCCCGCGCCGCCTGCGTCCACGCCCGCGCCGCCTGCGTCCGCACCCACGCCGCATTCGCCCACACCCACGCCGCATTCGCCCGCACTCGCGCCGCTCTTACCGCCCGCGCCGCGTCGCCCGCGCCGCCCGCACCGCCTGCGCTGCCCGCGCCGCCCGCGCCGCCCCCGCTGCCCTCGCCCTCGCCTCACTCGCGTCGGCGCGAACGATCTGCGGCGATCCGATTGCAGGCGACGGCCGATCGTCCGAAAGTGCGCGCGGGGGACCATGGCCACCATCACGCTCACCGTGAATCAACAGACGCATACGATCGATTGCCCGCCCACCACGCTGCTCGTCGAGGCGCTGCGCGAGCACCTTCGGCTGACGGGCACGCACGTCGGGTGTGATACGAGCCAGTGCGGCGCGTGCACCGTGGAAGTCGACGGGAAGTCCGTCAAGGCGTGCACGATGCTCGCCGCCGAGGCCGAGGGCGCGCAGGTCACCACGATCGAGGGGCTCGCGAAGGGCGGCGAGCTGCACCCGATGCAGGCGGCGTTTCGCGAGCACCATGGCCTCCAGTGCGGCTTCTGCACGCCGGGCATGATCATGAGCGCGAACGACCTGTGCCGGCGCGTGCCCGAGCCGAGCGAGCACGAGATCCGCCACTGGCTCGAGGGCAACCTGTGCCGGTGCACGGGCTACCACAACATCGTCAAGGCCGTGCGCGCGGGCGCCACGGCGATGCGCGGAGGCAAGTGATGGCGACCGAGTCCCCGGCCAAGACCCAGGGCATGGGCGCGGCGATCAAGCGCAAGGAAGATCGCCGGTTCTTGCTCGGCAAGGGCTCGTACACCGACGACATCACGCTGCCAAACCAGAGCTACGCCGTGTTCGTGCGCTCGATGTACGCGCACGCGAAGATCAACAGCGTCGACACCGCGGCCGCGCGCGCCGCGCAGGGCGTGCTCGCCGTCTTTACCGGCACCGACGTCGCCGCCGACGGGCTCGGCGGCATCCCGTGCGGCTGGCTCGTCAAAGGCAAGGACGGCTCCAATATGGTCGAGCCGCCACACCCGGCGCTCGCGCAGGGCGTGGTGCGCCACGTCGGCGATCCGATCGCCATGGTGATCGCGACGTCGAAGGCGGCCGCGCGCGCGGCGGCCGGGCTCGTCGAGATCGACTACGAGCCGCTCCCCGCGGTGGGCCGGCTCGAAGATGCGACCGCGCCGGGCGCGCCGCTCGTCTGGCAGGAGGCCGGCGGCAACGTCTGCTTCGACTGGCACCTCGGCGATGCGGCGAACACCGACGCGGCGTTCGCGGGCGCCGCCCACATCGTCAAGATCGACGTCACGAACAACCGCGTCGCGCCGAACGCGATGGAGCCGCGCGCCGCCAACGGCCACTACGACGCCGCGAACGATCACTACACGCTGTACACGACGTCGCAGAACCCCCACCTGATCCGGCTGCTCATGGCCGCGTTCACGCTGCACGTGCCCGAGCACAAGCTGCGCGTGATCGCGCCCGACGTCGGCGGCGGCTTCGGCTCGAAGATCTTCCACTACGCCGAGGAGCTGCTCGTGGCGTGGGCGTCGCGGCGCGTGGGCCGGCCCGTCAAGTGGACGTCGGAGCGCAGCGAGGCGTTCGCGACCGACGCGCACGGCCGCGATCACATGAGCCACGCCGAGCTCGCGCTCGACGCGACCGGCAAGTTCCTCGGCCTGCGCGTGAAGACGCTCGCGAACATGGGCGCGTACCTGTCGACGTTCGCGCCGGCCGTGCCGACGTACCTCTACGCGACGCTCCTGTCGGGGCCGTACGACCTGCCGGCGATCTACGCCGAGGTGAAGGCGATCTTCACGCACACCGTCGCCGTCGACGCGTACCGCGGCGCGGGCCGCCCCGAGGCGACGTACCTGCTCGAGCGGCTCGTCGACAAGGCGGCCCGCCAGCTCGGCATGGACCGCGTCGAGCTCCGGCGCAAGAACCTGATCCGCCCCGAGCAGTTCCCGTACCAGACGCAGGTCGCGTTGCAGTACGACATCGGCGATTACCACGCGACGCTCGATCTGGCACTCGCGGCGAACGACCGCGCGGGCTACGAGCGGCGCCGTGCCGAGAGCGCCGCCCGCGGCAAGCTGCGCGGCTTCGGGATCTCGACGTACATCGAGGCGTGCGGCATCGCGCCGTCGGCGCTCGTCGGGGCGCTCGGCGCGCGCGCCGGCCTCTACGAAGCCGCGACGGTGCGCGTCCACCCGACGGGCTCGGTGACGGTCTTCACCGGCACGCACTCGCACGGCCAGGGGCACGAGACGACGTTCGCGCAGATCATCGCCGAGAAGCTCGGCGTCTCGACGGACGCCGTCGAGATCGTGCACGGCGACACCGATCGCATCCCGTTCGGCATGGGCACCTACGGCTCGCGCTCGGCCGCGGTCGGCGGCTCGGCGATCGTGAAGGCGCTCGACAAGATCGTCGACAAGGGCAAGAAGATCGCCGCGCACCTGCTCGAGGCGAGCCCGGGCGACGTCGAGTTCGTCGATGGCCAGTATCGCGTCGTCGGCACCGACCGCGCGAAGGCGTTCGGCGAGGTCGCGTTCGCGGCGTACGTGCCGCACAACTACCCGATCGACACCGTCGAGCCGGGGCTCGAGGAGTCGGCGTTCTACGATCCGAAGAACTTCACGTTCCCGGGCGGCACGCACCTGGTCGAGGTCGAGGTCGATCCGGAGACCGGCGTCGTCGAGGTGGTCGACGTCGCGATCGCCGACGACGTCGGCGTGATCATCAACCCGATGATCGTCGACGGCCAGGCGCACGGCGGGCTCGCGCAGGGCATCGGCCAGGCGCTCTACGAGGAGGTCCGCTACGACGCCGAGGGCCAGCTCACGAACGGCACGTACATGGACTACTGCATGCCGCGCGCGGCGGACCTGCCGAGCTTCAAGGTCGGCAACCACGTCACGGCGTGCACGCACAACCCGCTCGGCATCAAGGGCGTGGGCGAGGTCGGCGCGATCGGCGTGCCGCCGGCGGTGATCAACGCCGTGCTCGACGCGCTGCACCCGCTCGGCGTCACCGACATCTCGATGCCCGCCTCCCCCGAGAAGGTGTGGCGCGCGATCCAGGCGGCGAAGCAGGCGGCCCACCAGGCGACACAGCCCGCCGGAAAGGGAGCCTGATCCCATGAAGCCCTTCGAGCTCCACCGCCCGTCCACCGCGCAGGAGGCCGTCGGCCTCGTGACGGCGCGCGACGGCGCCAAGTACCTCGCCGGCGGGCAGAGCCTCCTGCCGGTGCTGAAGCTAGAGCTGGCCGAGCCGAGCGACCTGGTCTCGCTGGCGCGCCTCCCCGAGCTGCGCAAGATCACCGCGGCGGGCGACGCCGTCACGATCGGCGCCCTGGCCACGCACGACGAGGTGAGCCGGTCGGAGGACGTCGCGCGCGCGATCCCGGCGCTCGCGAAGCTGGCGGGCGCGATCGGCGATCCGCAGGTCCGAAACCGCGGCACGCTCGGCGGCTCGGTCGCGCACGCCGACCCGGCAGCGGACTACCCGGCGGCGCTGCTCGCGCTCGGCGCCACGGTCGTGACGGATCGCCGCGAGATCGCGGCCGACGCGTTCTTCACCGGCCTCTTCGAGACAGCGCTCGGGCGCGACGAGCTGGTGACGGCCGTGCGGTTCCCGATCCCCAAGCGCGCGGCGTACGGCAAGTTCGCGCACCGCGCGTCGAAGTACGCGCTGGTCGGCGTCATGGTCGCCGACACGGCCGGCGGCGTGCGCGTCGCCGTGACGGGCGCGGGCCCCAAGGTGTTCCGCGTGCCGGCGTTCGAGGCCGCGCTCACGGCGCGCATGGATCCGAGCGCGCTCGACGGGCTCACCGTGCCGGCGGCGGATCTCAACAGCGACGCCGAGGCGAGCGCCGAGTACCGCGCGCACCTGATCTCCGTGATGGCGCGGCGGGCGGTGCAGGCGCTGGCGTGACCGAGGTCGGCTCCGTCGACGAGCTGACGGCGCGGCTCGCGGCGCAGCGCTACCTGGCCGAGCCGAGCCTCGCGACGGTGCTCTACCTGGGGCTCGCCCTGGGCAAGCCGGTGCTGCTCGAGGGAGAGGCGGGCGTCGGCAAGACCGAGGTGGCCAAGGCGCTGGCGCAAGCGCTCGGCCGCCGGCTGATCCGGCTGCAGTGCTACGAGGGCCTCGATCTGGCGTCGGCCGCCTATGAGTGGGACTTCGCGCGCCAGATGCTCGAGATCCGGCTCGCCGAGGCGGCCGGCACGGTGGCGTCCCTCGCGCTCTACAGCGAGCGGTTCCTCCTGCGGCGGCCGCTGCTCGAGGCGCTGGCGCCCGATCCGCCCGATCCGGCGGGCCCGCCGGTCCTGCTCATCGACGAGCTGGATCGCACCGACGAGCCGTTCGAGGCGTTCCTGCTCGAGGTCCTGTCCGAATTCCAGATCTCGATCCCGGAGCTCGGCACGGTGCGCGCCGCGGCGCCGCCGATCGTGATCGTGACGTCGAACCGCACGCGCGAGATCCACGACGCGCTGAAGCGGCGCTGCCTCTACCACTGGATCGACTACCCGGACGCGGCGCGCGAGCTCGCGATCGTCGCGGCGCGCGCGCCCGAGGTGCCGCCCCGGCTCGCAGCGCAGCTCGTCGCGTTCGTCCAGCGCCTGCGCGCGACGGATCTGTTCAAGCTGCCGGGCGTCGCCGAGACGCTCGACTGGGGGCACGCGCTGGTCGCGCTCGGCGCGGTCGAGCTCGATCCGAAGGCCGTCGACGCCACGCTCGGCGTCCTGCTCAAGTACCAGGACGACCTGGCGCGCGTGGCGGGCAAGACGGCGCGCGAGCTGACCGAGGCCGCGATCGCGGCGCCCGCGGCGCCCGCGGCGCCCACGTGATGACCCGGCCCGAGCCCACCGGCGAGCGGCTGGCCCGAAACGTCGCCCACTTCGTGCGGCTGCTCCGCCGCGCGGGGCTCGCCGTGGGGCCGGGCGACGCGATCGACGCGCTGCGCGCTGTCGCGGCGATCGACGCGCTGCGCCGCGAGCAGTTCTACGCGGCGCTCCACGCCGTGCTCGTGCGGAGGCAGGCCGAGCACGCGCTGTTCGACGAGGCGTTCCGGCTGTTCTGGCGCGATCCGGGCGGCGCCGAGGGCGCGCTCGCGCTGCTCCTGCCGCAGATGCGGACACCGACGACGCGCACCGTGTCGCGCCGGCTGAGCGAGGCGTGGCGCCCGCCGCACGCGCCGCCGCCGCTGCCGCCGCGCGCGCCGCCGCCGCGCGTCGACGCGCTCCTCGCGTACTCCGCAGACCTGGTGCTGCGCACGCGCGACTTCGATCAGATGTCCGCCGAGGAGCTGGCTCGCGCGCGCGCGCTGGTGCGGCGGATCGACCTCGGCGCGCCGCCGCTCGTCACGCGGCGGACGCGGCCGGACGCGCGCGGATCGATCGATCCGGCGCGCACCGTGCGGCGGGCGCTGCGCCACGGCGGCGCGATCCTGGACCTCGCGCGGCGCGCGCGCGTCGAGCGGCCGCCGGCGATCGTCGTCCTGTGTGACATCTCCGGCTCGATGGGCCGCTACTCGGAGATGCTCCTGCGGTACGTGCACGCGCTGCTCGCGGCGCGCGGCCGCGGCCACGCGTTCCTGTTCGCGACGCGGCTCTCGAACGTGACCCGCGCGCTCCGCCACCGCGACGTCGACGACGCGCTCGCGCGCTGCGGGCGCGAGGTCACCGACTGGGCGGCCGGGACGCGGCTCGGCGCGTGCTTGCGCGAGTTCAACCGCGCGTGGTCGCGGCGCGTCCTGCCGGGCGGCGCGATCGTCCTGCTCGTGACCGACGGCCTCGATCGCGACGACACGGCGGGCCTCGGCGCCGAGGCCGCGCGGCTGCGCCGCTCGTGCCGGCGCCTCATCTGGCTGAACCCGCTCCTGCGCTTCGCGGGGTTCGAGCCGCGCGCCGCGGGCGTGCGCGCGCTCCTGCCCAACGTCGACGAGCATCGGCCGGTCCACGACCTCGCGAGCCTCGAGGCGCTCGGCCGCGCGCTCGCCGCCCCCGCGCCGCGGGCGCGATCCTCGCCGCGGGCGCGAGGCCGCCGATCTTGAGCTACGCTGCCGGCGATGGGAGGTCACGATCTCGAAGGCGTGCTCGCGCAGGCGGCGGCGTGGCGCGCGGAGGGGCGCGGCGTCGCGCTCGCCACGGTCATCCGCACCTGGGGCAGCTCGCCGCGCCAGCCAGGGAGCAGGCTCGCCGTCGAGCAAGGCGGCGCGTTCGTCGGCTCGGTGTCGGGCGGCTGCATCGAGGCGGCGGTGATCCACGACGCGCAGGAGGTCATGGCCGAGGGCACCTCGCGCGTCCTCGCGTTCGGCGTCAGCGACGAGTCGGCGTGGGAGGTCGGCCTCGCGTGCGGCGGCAAGATCGAGGTCTTCGTCGAGGCGGTCGCGCCGGAGCGCGGGCGCGGCCTGTCGCGCGAGCTCTTGGGCGAGATCATCGCCGCCCGGCGCGAGCCGCGCGCGGCGGTGCTCGCGACGTGGCTCGACGGCAGCGCGCACCTGCTCCTGTCGGCCGATCCGGCGCACGCGCCCGCCGAGCTCGCAGCGGCGGTCCGCGGAGCGGTCGGGAGCGATCAGGCGACCGTGGTCGACACCGAGGCGGGCGCGGTCTTCCTCGAGCCGCACCTCCCGCCGCTCCGGCTGGTCGTCGTCGGCGCCGTCCACGTGGCGCAGCCGCTCGCCGAGATGGCGGCGCTCGCCGGGTTCGCGGTGACGATCGTCGATCCGCGGCGCGCGTTCGCGACCGAGGCGCGCTTCCCGGGCCGCGCGCTCGTCACGCGCTGGCCGGACGAGGCGCTCGCAGAGATCCGGCCCGACGCGCGCACGGCGATCGTCACGCTGACGCACGATCCGAAGCTCGACGATCCAGCGCTCGTCGCGGCGCTCGGGTCGCCTGCGTTCTACGTCGGGTGCCTCGGCTCGCAGAAGACGCACGCCGCGCGCAAGGCGCGGCTCGGCGAGCGCGGCGTCGCGGCGGCCGCGCTCGAGCGCCTGCGCGGGCCGGTCGGGCTGCGGATCGGCGCGCGCACGCCCGCCGAGATCGCGGTGTCGATCCTGGCCGAGATCATCGCGACCCTGCGCGGAGCGCCGTGAGCCGCGGCGGCCCGGCGGCCCGGCCGCGGAGGACCGCGCCATGATCTTCGGGCCCATGGCCGTCGAGGGGGCCGCGGGCGCGATCCTCGCCCACACGACGCGCGCGGGCGACCGCGTGCTCAAGAAGGGCCGCGTGCTGTCCGAGGCCGACGCGGCCGCCCTCGCCGCCGCCGGCCTGCGCGAGATCGTCGGCGCGCGCCTCGAGCCGGGCGAGCTCGACGAGCACGCGGCGGCCGCCGCCGTCGCCGCGGCGCTCGCGGGCGCGGGGCTCGTGCTCGATCACACGCGCACGGGGCGCTCGAACCTGCACGCGGCGACCGCTGGCCTCGCCCTCCTGGACCGCGCCGCGCTCGCCGCGGCGAACGACGTCCACGAGGGGATCACGGTAGCCACCGTCGCGCCGTACACCGCGGTGTGCGCGGGCGACATGATCGCCACCGTGAAGATCATCCCGTTCGCGGTGCCCGCCGCCGCGGTCGAGGCCGCCGCCGCGGCCGCCCGCGGCGCGGTGGCGCTCAAGCCGTGGAACGGCTGCCGCGGCGCGCTGATCCTGACCCGGTTCGCCGACACCACCGAGCGCGTCCTCGAGCGCGCCGCCGCCGCGCAGCGCACGCGGCTCACGCGGTGCGGGGCCACGCTCGCCTCCGAGGTCCGCGTGCCGCACGACACCGCCGCCGTCGCCGACGCGATCGCCGTCGCCGAGGCCGCCGGCATGGATCCGATCCTCGTCCTCGGCGCGTCGGCGATCGTCGATCGCCGCGACGTCATCCCCGCGGCGCTCGAGCGCGCGGGCGGCGCGATCGTCCGGCTCGGCATGCCGGTCGATCCGGGCAACCTGCTGCTCCTCGGGCAGCTGCGCGGCACCACCGTGCTCGGCGTGCCCGGGTGCGCGCGCTCGCTCAAGCGGTCTGGCTTCGACGCCGTGCTCGAGCGCGCGTGCGCGGGCGTGCCGGTCCCGGCCGCGGACCTCGCGGCGATGGGGATCGGCGGCCTGCTCGACGAGGTCAGCGTGCGCCCAGAGCCGCGCGCCGGCGACGCCGCCACGGGGACGACCGAGGGCGGCACGGCCGACGACGCCGCGCCCGATGCCGCGGCCGACGCCGCGCCCGACGCCGCGCCCGATGCCGCGCCCACAGCCGCGCCCAGGCACGCTGTCCGGACGGCGGACGAGCGGCGCGTGGCCGCGGTCGTGCTCGCCGCCGGCCGCGCGAGCCGGATGGGCCGAAACAAGCTGATCGCCGAGCTCGACGGCGCGCCGATCGTGCGGCGCACGGTGGCGGCGGCGCTCGAGTCGCGGGCGCGGCCGGTCGTCGTCGTCACCGGCCACGAGGCGGCGGCGGTGCGCGACGCGCTCGATGGCCTCCCCGTCACGTTCACGCACAACCCGAGCTACGCCGAGGGCATGTCCACGTCGCTGCGCGCCGGCCTCGCCGCCGTCGGCCCGGCCTCCGCCGCGCTCGTCTGCCTCGGCGACATGCCGCGCCTCCAGCCGCACCACCTCGACGCCGTGATCGCCGCGCACAAGGACGCCGAGACGATCGTGGTGCCGACGTTCGACGGCAAGCGCGGTAACCCCGTGCTCTGGCCGCGGCGCTACTTCGCCGAGATGGCCGCGCTCACCGGCGACACCGGCGCGCGCGCGCTGCTCGATCGCTACGCCGACCAGGTCGCGTTCCTGCCGATCGACGATCCGGCGATCCTCGTCGACGTCGACACGCCGGCGGCGCTCGCCGCGCTGCGGGGCGAGCGCGCGTAGCCCGCGCCGCCGCGCCGCCGCCCGCCGTTTAGATCTGCGCGTAGCCGCCGTCGACGAACAGCTCCGAGCCGGCGATGAAGCTCGAGTCCGGCGACGCCAGGAACGACACCACGCGCGCGACCTCCTCGGGGCGCCCGAAGCGCCCGAGCGGGATGCCGCTGATGACCGCCTGCCGGAGCTGCGCGCGCTGCTCCTCGGTCTGCGACAGGCCGTCGAAGCCCGGCGTGTCCGTCGGGCCGGGGCTGACCACGTTGACGCGGATGCCGCGATCCTTCAGATCGAGCGTCCACGTCCGCGCGAACGACCGCACCGCCGCCTTCGTCGCGCTGTAGATGCTGAGCGCCTGCGAGCCCATCGAGGCCGTGGTCGACGCGTTCAGGATGATCGAGCCGCCCTCGCGCAGGAGCGGCAGCGCCTTCTGCACCGTGAACACGACGCCCCGCACGTTCACGCCGAAGACCCGGTCGAAGTGCTCCTCGGTGATCGCGCCGAGCGGCGCGAGCTCGATGATGCCCGCGTTCGCGAACAGGATGTCGATGCGATCGCGCTCGCGCTTCACCGTCTCGTACAGCCGATCGAGGTCCGCGGGGTTCGCGGCGTCGGCGGGGACGGCGGTCGCGCGCGGGCCGATCGAGGCGGCCGCAGCCTCGAGCTCGGCCACCCGGCGGCCGGTGATGTACACGTGCGCGCCCTCGTCCGCGAGGAGGCGCGCGGTCGCGAGCCCGATCCCCGTTGCACCACCGGTGACGACGGCCACTTTCTCTGCGTGCTTGCTCATGTGCGGTCCTTCTGCCGACGCGCTGTTTCGATGATGGGCGTCAGCAATGCCGATACAATTACGACCATCATCAATATTGTCAAGCGGCCCGCCCCTCCCTATCTTTCAACCATGCGTGTCTCCAAGGAACGGGCGGCCCAGCACCGCCGCGACATCCTCGAGGCGGCCGAGCGGCTGTTCCGCGAGCGGGGCTTCGCGGGCGTCGGCGTCGCCGATCTGATGAAGGAGGCCGGCTTCACGCACGGCGGCTTCTACAACCACTTCGAGTCGAAGGACGCGCTCGCCGCCGAGGCGTGCGCCGCGGCGCTCGGTCGCGCGATGGAGGAGCTCGAAGCGACGCTCGGCGATCGGCGCGCCCGCGCGTGGAAGGACTTCGTGGCCCGCTACGCGTCGGCGGAGCACCGCGACGATCCGGCAGCCGGGTGCACGATGGCCGCGCTCGCCGGCGACGCCGCGCGGCAGGGGTCCGAGGTGCAGGCGAGCTTCGCCGATGGCATCGAGCGCGGGATCGAGCTGCTCGCGGCCTACCTCGCCGAGGCGCAGCCGGAGCTCACCAAGGCGGCCGCCCGCGAGCGCGCGATCGAGCTGTGGAGCGCGCTGGTCGGCGCGGTCGTGCTCGCGCGGGCGACCACGCGCGGCCGTCCGGAGCTGTCCGAAGAGATCTTGGCCGCGGTGCGTCGACGCGCGCAGCGCACCGGGATCTGAAGGAACGAGCATCTCGCTCGTCCTGTGTGATGAGCCTTCATTGCCTGTAAGGACCCGTAATGATTCGATGATTCCGTTGACGCTCCGATCACCGCTCGGCTAGCGTCACGCCCGTGAAATCCCTACGAACGCTCGCTCTCACTGTCCTCGTGCTCGGGGCGATCTCGGCGGCGGCAGGCCGCGCCGACGCCGCCGCGCACCAGTCCCTGACCATCAACCCGAGCGACGGCACATACACCGTCACGCGCGTCCAGGCCACGTACGGCGACTCGATCGCCGCCGGGTACTGCGGCATCTTCTGCCGCAACGACTCGCTCACGGTGCGCTACGCCCGGCACGTCGCGAACGCGCGCGACGCCCGCGTCGACTACCGCGGCCGCGCCGTCTCCGGCGACGTCATGACGTCGATCGCCGACGAGATCTTCAGCTACGTGAGCGACCTGCGCGCCGCCGACTACGTCACGCTCGAGGGCTGCGGCAACGACTTCCTCGACGCCCGCAGCACGTACCGGAGCGCGTCGAACTGCGCGGACGAGTCGCCGCTCGCCAACGCCCTGGCGACCTGCAAGTCCCAGATGGTCCGCGCGCTCGACAAGATCGCGCTCGAGCGCAAGGCCGGCTCGACGGTCCAGATCATGGCGCTCTACTACCCGGGCATCAACTCCGACAAGTCCCGCATCTGCAACGGCATGAACCACTTCGACATCTTCCTCGACTACATCGCCGAGGCGAACTGGTTCACGTGCAACGAGGCGTGGAAGCGCGGCTTCAAGTGCATGGACGGGATCGCCGCGTTCAACGCCGCTGACTTCGACACGACGCTCGACGCGGACACCGCGGTGGACAACGCGCAGATCCGCCTGGACCCGGCGATCGACACCAACAACTTCGCCGGCTACTACTCGCGCATCTACGGCAACCGCGCGGTCCTCACCGACGCGAACACCAAGCGCACGACGGCGACCACCACGGTCGACTACCTGCTCAGCGACGACACGCACCCGACGAACGCGGGCCACCAGCGGCTCGCCGACGAGATGGCCGCGCTGGGCAAGTGAGCCCGCGCGCTCCGGCTTCGCGCGCGGCGCCCCGGCGCGCGAAGCACGGCGCCAAGGACGGCGCTGGCGCGGGCACGACGCCGCGCGCCTCCGAGGCCACCGCCCCGCCGGAAGCGGCGGAGCCGCCCAGGTCCCCGCGCAGGGCGGCGCGGCTCGGCGCGCTCGCTGCCGCCGTGCTCGCGACCGGCGTCCTGTTCCTGCTCGCGGCGCCCGCGGTCGGGCTGTCGCCGGCCGTGTGGCTCGTGCTCGTCCCCGGCGGGCTCGCGCTGTGCAGCGTCCGCGGGTGGCGCGGCGCGCTCGTCCTGGGCCTCCTGCTCGGCGCCGCGGCGACGCTCGCCATCTCGTACTGGCTGGTCGGCGCCGTCGAGGAATACCACGGCATCGGGCCGGCGCTCGGCTGGCCGCTGTTCGCGCTGTTCGCGCTCGTCGGCCAGGCGCAGCTGCCGCTGTGGGCGATGCTGCGCTGGTGGCTGCGCGATCGCCACGATCCGACGGCGGTGCTCGCGCTCGCGCTCGCCTACGCCGGCCTCGACTGGCTCGTGCCCAAGCTGTTCAAGGACACGCTCGCGGTGGCGTGCTTCGCCGACGCGCGCGTGATCCAGGTGATCGACCTGGGCGGGCAGTTCCTGCTCACGTTCGTGATCGCGCTGGTCTCGCAGGCGATCGTCGCGGCGATCGTCTGGCGCCGCGCGGCGCGGCGGACCGGCGCGCTCGCGGCGGCCGCGCTCGCGCTCACCCTCGGGTACGGCCAGCTCCGGGGCAGCGCGATCCGCGCGGCGACCGAGGCGGCGCCGCGGATCCGGACGGCGGTCGCGCAGGCCAACATCGGCAACCTCGAGAAGCTCGCGGGCGAGCAGGGCAGCCGCGCCACGGTGATGGACGTCCTGCGCCGCTACGGCGAGCTGTCCGACCGCGAGGTCACCGGCCCGCGCAAGCCGGAGCTCCTCGTGTGGCCCGAGACGGCGTACCCGCTCGCGTGGGGCGCCCGCCGCTCCGCCGAGGACGACGAGATCGAGCGCGAGATCGCGACGTACGCGCGCGAGCGCAACGTCGCGATGCTGTTCGGCGGCTACCACCGGGTGGGCGACGTCGAGTTCAACAGCGCGATCGCGCTCGCGCCCGGCGGCGCGTCGAGCGTCTACCACAAGTACGTGCTGGTCCCGTTCGCCGAGGCGTACCCGTTCCCGGTGTCGCTCGCGAAGCGCTCCCTGTTCGGCGAGGGCGGCACGCCGCGCACGCTCGAGCTCGGGCTGCCGGGCCCCGCGCCGGGCGCGCCGCCGCGCCTGCCGCCGCGCCCGGCGGCGGTCCGGATCGCGCCGATCATCTGCTACGAGGCGCTCGTGCCGTCGCACGTGATCGCCGGTGTGCGCGACGGCGCGCAGGCGATCGTCAACCTGACGAACGACGCCTGGTTCGTGTCGACGGCAGAGAAGCGCATGCACCTGGCCTCGTCGGTGCTGCGCTCGGTCGAGACGCGCCGCGCGCAGCTCCGCGCGACGAACACGGGGATCACGGCGCTGATCCTGCCGGACGGCGAGGTGGTGGCGCCGGGGCCGATCGACGCCGAGGCGGTCTTGCCGTACGAGCTGCCGCTCGTCGAGCAGGGCAGCCTGGCCGTCACGCTCGGCGCGTGGAGCGGGCCGGTCTGCGCGGCCTGCGCGGCCGCGCTGCTCGCCGGGATGGCGTGGCGCCGTCGGCGCCGCCCGGCTGCGGCTAGCAGCTAGCGACTAGAGCACGGACGACACGGCGCGGATCCGCGAGATGCGGATACCCGAGTTCGTGCCGCCGGTGGCCGTGCAGCCGCCGTTCGTGTGCACGCCGACGATCTGGCCGGAGCTGTCCAGGACGCCCGAGCCGGAGCTGCCGCCGAGCGTGTCGACGTTGCCGTAGCGCATGTAGTTCCCGCTGTAGCTCGCGACGGTGCCCGCCTCGATCTTCTTCGCCGCCGCGTTCGGGTGGCCGATGATCGTGATCGCCGCGCCGGTCGCGGGATCGCCCGCGGCCACCGCCGAGACGCCCCACGTGGCGCCGGGGCTGCCGGAGACGCGCACGATCGCGTAGTCGACCCCGCCGACATCGTCCTCGACGATCGCGGTGACCTGGTAATGCGACTGCGTCAAGAGCGTCGTGCTCCCCGCGGCGCGCTCGTAGTTGAGCGAGACGTAGTCGCCGATCGTCGTCGAGTCGACGCAGTGGCCGGCGGTCAGGAACAGGTCCGTCGCGATCAGCGAGCCCGAGCAGTACTTGCCGCTCGAGGTGGACGTCGCCGACGACGCGAGCGCGGCCTTGTTCTTCTTGTGCGTCTGCACGAACGTGGTCGTCGGCCCGAGCGTGCCGTTGTAGTCGTTGACGAACTGTGAGTCGTCCGTGGCACCACAGATCGTGTGTTGCTCGGTCTCGCCGAGCCCGAGGTCATCCGCGTCCTCCGCGGGGTCCATACAGCCGATCAAGAGCGACGTACACGCGATCGCGAAGACGGTCTTCATCCATTCCTCCTGCTGCGAGTTGCGAGGCTCCCGAAGGGAGCGCCCGCGCATCTTGCGAGGAGCGCGCGCCCGGCGCGACGCGATCAGAGCAACTCTTGTTGAAGTGGCGTGATGCGCAGACGCGCCAGGTGCACTCGCACGCACACGATCGCGGTGTATACGATCGAAGCGCGGGATGAACACCGCATCGCAGATCGGATGAAGCAATGAAGCGGATGCAGCGCGGATGAAGCTCGAAGGCGACTACCGGTTTGATGCGTCGGTGCAGGAGGTGTGGGACGCGCTGTTCGATCCGGCGATCCTCGCGGCCGTGATGCCCGGCTGCGAGAAGCTGGAGCTGATCGACGGCCACTACGTCGGCGAGATCAAGATCAAGGTCGGGCCGGTGCAGGGCAAGTTCACGGGCAAGGTCGAGCTCGTCGACAAGGAGGAGCCGCGCCGCTACCGCATGATCGTCGACGGGCGCGGCGCGCCCGGCTTCGTGAAGGCGACCGCGACGGTCGCGCTCGAGGCCGAGGGCGAGGGGACGCGGATCCGCTACGACGCCGACGCGCAGGTCGGCGGGAAGATCGCGAGCGTCGGGCAGCGGCTGCTCGAGGCGTCGTCGCGCGCGATCGTGGCGCAGAGCCTCGAGGGGCTGCACGCGAACATCAAGCTGCGGGCGGCCGCCTACCGCGAGGCCCCGGCGAAGGCGGACACCGCGACGACGACGGCAGAGCCGACAGAGCCGGCGCCTGTGCCCGCGGCAACGACGGCAGAGCCGACAGAGCCCGCGCCGACGCCCGCCGCGACGACGCCTGCGCCTGCGCCCGAACCCGTCTCCGAAGCCGAGCCTCCTGCCGCGATCGATCCCGCTCCAGCCGCGGCGACGACGCCCGCGCCGGCGCCTACCGAATCGGTGAAGCCTGCCTCACCGGCCAAGCCCGCGATCGAGTTCACGCCGATCAAGGTCCAGCAGTCCGCGCTCGCCAAGAGCGTCGCCAAGGAGGTCGCGAGCACGATGTTCCCGCGCTCCGTGCTGGTCGCGATCATCCTCCTCCAGTCCGCGGTGATCGCCTGGCTGCTCCTGCGCTGAGCCCCGCGCGCGAGCGCTAGCCGCGCAGCTTGTAGCGCTGGATCTTGCCGGTCGCCGTCTTCGGCAGCTCGCCGACGAGCTCGATCCAGCGCGGATACTTGTACGGCGCGAGGCGCTCCTTGACGAACGCCTTCAGCTCCTCGATGAGCTCGCCCGACGCGGCGTGCCCCTCCTGGAGCACGACGAACGCCTTGGGCTTCACGAGCCCGTCGGCGTCCTCGGCGCCGACGACGGCGGCCTCGAGCACCGCGGCGTGCGCGGCGAGCGCCGACTCGACCTCGAACGGCGACACCCAGATCCCGCCGACCTTGAGCATGTCGTCGGCGCGGCCGCAGTACGTCCAGAACCCGTCCGCGTCCCGGACATAGCGATCGCCGGTGCGGGTCCACGGCCCGTGGAACGTGGCGAGGCTGCGCGCGCGATCGCACCAGTAGCCGCTGCAGCTCGTCGGCCCAGAGACCCACAGCGAGCCCTCTTCGCCATCGGCGGCGAGCCCGCCCGCGTCGGAGCGCAGCTCGAGCTCGTAGCCCGGCACCGGGCGGCCGGTGGTGCCGTAGCGGATCTCGCCCGGCCGGTTCGACAGGAAGATGTGCAGCATCTCCGTCGAGCCGATGCCGTCGAGGATCTCGGTGCCGGTGCGCTCGCGCCAGCGCTCGCCGACGTGGCGCGGCAGCGCCTCGCCCGCCGAGGTCGAGACGCGCAGCCGCGGCGACTCGCGGCCGAGGGCCGGGTCCGCGAGCAGCTGCGCGAACAGCGTGGGGACGCCGCAGAAGATCGTCGGCGCGTGCTCGCGCAGGCGGCGCACGATGGCCGCGGGCGTCGGGCGCTCCGCCATCAGCACCGCCGCCGCCCCGACGGAGAACGGGAACGTGAGCGAGTTGCCGAGGCCGTACGCGAAGAACAGCTTGGCCGCCGAGAACACGACGTCGTCGGCCCCGATGCCGAGGATCTGTTGCCCGTACAGCGCCGCCGTGTGGATCGCGCTGCCGTGCAGGTGCATCGCGCCCTTGGGCAGCCCCGTCGAGCCCGACGAGTACAGCCAGAACGCGACGTCGTCCGGCGTGGTCGGGGCCGACAGCGGGAGGCGCCGCGTCGCCTCGAGCAGCGAGCGCCACGCGACGCGCGAGCCCTTGTAGCCGCCGAGCACGCTCGGCACGACGGCGACCTCGACGCCCGGCGGGATCGCCGGCTGGATCCTGCCCATGACCGCGTCGCTCGCGACCACGACGCGCGCGCGGCTGTCGCGCAACATGTACGCGTAGTCCTGGGTCGTGAGCAGCGTGTTGAGCAGCACCGGCACGGCGCCCCACGTGATCGCGCCGAGGAAGGCCGCGACGAGGTCCACCGTGTCGAGCATGCACAGCGCGACCCGCTGCTCGGGCTCGACGCCGAGATCGCGGAACGCGCCGGCCGCCCGCTGCGCCCGCTGCGCGACCTGCTCGTACGTGTGCCGCCCCTCGTCGTCGATGATGGCGACGCGGTCGCCGCGCCCCTCCTGCACGTGCCGGTACAGGAGATCCACGGCCATGTTGTAAGCGCGCGGCAGCTCGACCCGCGGAAACGCCTCCGAGCGATCGATCCTCGACAACCCGACCACGGCCCCCACTGTACCGCTCCCCACGCGGCGCGGCAGCCTCCGAGCCGGACCGGCACCGTCCGCCCGCGACATCCGTCCCACACGATGACACTCGACCCGAGGCCGCCCTCCACGCATCGGCTCGCCCTCGACCGCCCCCACCGCCCCGGCGCTCCGAGCCGTTCCGTCACCGGAGCGCAAATTCATCGCTCGTACGATCTAGACCGAGCAGACGCTCAGCGCACCGTACAATCCATCACCCCGCGACCGCGGCCTCAATGCCGGCCGTTGCCCGATCGATATTGCGGAGTGACTCCTCGATCGCGGCAACGATCGGAGGCTCGAAGTACGGCTCTCCACACTGCGTGCAGATCCAGGCCGGCAGCGCGTTCCAGGCGACATGGTACCTGTCGCGATCCACGCTGAACGGCGCGGTGCCACGCTTCAGGTCTCCCTTGCAGTGCATGCATTCACGCATCACCGTCGACTCCTGTAATCATCGCTCCAGCGGGCCGGGTCTGGAAGGTATGAGGTAATGACGGCCAGGAAATCAGGCTTCGGTGAACATAGCACGTGGATCGGACGAGCCCCGTCCCCGAAGCCCATGAGGAGGCTGCTGTGTCCCCGAGGATCGTCCGGATAGTACGGTCCGGCCGAGTCATCTGTCGGATCGCGTGAGGTAGATAGAGGATCTGCTTGGCAGCAGACGAACGTATCTGATCGATGATGGACACGTCGCGATCCACGGAAGCTCGACTTCGCTCAGGCCGGCGGGCCCGCGGCTCAGGGCAGGATGCCGAGCTGGAACAGGACCCAGAGCGTCGCGGCGACGTTGCCGTCGCAGTTGAACTGGCGCTGGGCGTCCGAGACGCTCGCCCAGGTGGAGCCGCCCTTGTAGATCTTGCCGTTCTCGATCGTGGCCTTGGTGCTGCCGCCGACCTCGACCTCGAGCTTGCTGCCGCGCTGCGTGGCCTTGCCCTTCGTGCTGCCGCCCTTCTCGATCGTGATGTCTCCGCCCGAGCGGCGGATCGTGAACTGCGTGCTGCCGCCCTTCTCGACCCGGTTGTCCTGACACTTGTAGTCGGCGGCGGCAGGGGCGGCGAGCGAGGCGGTGAGCGCGATGGCGAGGAGGAGGGGCTTCATGGCCGGGGAGCGTCCGGCAGCGGCGTGCCCGAGGCAAGCGCCGCGGGGCCAACCCGCAAACTCCCGGCCCCAAGTCCACGTAACTACATGCGGCGTGATATCGTCGCGCCCGCCGCGGATGTCCGAAGATACGCTGCCAGGCCGTCAGATCGATCCGCTGGAGGCGCGGCTGGCCGTGTTTCGCCAGCACCCGGAGCCGAAAGGCTTCGCGACGCTGCGGCAGGAGCTGCGGCAGGCAGGCCGTGGCGAGCTCTTGGCCGAGCTGTGCGCGACCTGGGCCCAGCACGAGCGGGATCCGCTCCGGGCGGCGGACGCGTGGTCGGAGGCGGGCGAGGCGATGCTCGTCCTGGGCGAGACGGCGACCGCGATCGAGTACCTGCGCACCGCGATCGATCTGGATCCGGTGAACGACCGCGCCGTGGATCGGCTGCTCGAGGTGGTCGAGCCGACCGATCCGGCGCACGCGGTGGAGATCATCGAGCTCGAGCTGGGCGAGCTGGCCAAGCCGGCGCGCAGCGACGCGAGCAAGCGCAAGGCGGACGTGATCGCGCGGCGCGCCGCGCAGCACCGGCGCGCGGCCGAGCTGTGGAACGATCACCTGGGGCGCGTCGACCGCGCGCTGTGGCACTGGCAGCAGGCGTGGAAGCTCGAGCCGCAGAACACGCAGGCGCTCGAGGAGGCGCGGCGGCTCTACCACTCGCTCGGCGACGACAAGATGGTCGGCAAGCTGTACCAGGCTGAGCTCGAGGTCGTGGGGAACGCGCCAGCGGCCCAGCCGCGCAAGGCGCAGATCCGGCTCGCGCTGGGCGCCCTGGCGATGCGCGGCGGCGACCTCGAGGCGGCCGCGCAGCACCTCGAGGAGGCGAGCAAGCTCGATCCGAAGTCGCTCGACATCGCCGAGAAGCTCGCCGAGGTCTACGCGAGCCCGGGCTTCCGCGACGGGCAGACGCGCCACAGGGCGGGCGAGCTGTTCGTCGAGGTCGGGCGGCGCCGGATCGCCTCGCGCGACGACGCGACGGGCCTTTCAACGGGCATCAACTACCTGCGCCGCGCCGTCGGGATCGATCCGTACTCGAGCGGCTCGTCGGCGGCGCTCGAGGAGGCGCTGTCGGACACGAGCCAGTGGGCCGAGCTGGATCGCATCCTCCGCCACCGGAGCGCGGTCGTCACCGAGCCGCGCGAGCGCGCCGAGGTCCTGCGCCGGCGCGCCGCGCTGTATCGCAACCAGCTGCCCGACCGCGAGGGGCTGATCGAGGTCCTGACGGAGCTCGTCGCCTACGAGCAGCCGGGCAGCAAGGCGGCCCGCGAGCTGCGCGAGCTCCTGCGCGAAGATCAGGAGTGGGACGCGCTGGCGCGGCTCATGGAGGCCGAGATCAACGCGCTCGGCCAGAACCCGGACACGCCGGGAGAGCTGCTCGTCAGCGAGATCCTCGAGCTGGCCACGGTGGCGCGCGAGCACCAGGGCGACCGCGACCGCGCCGCCGAGCTGCTCCACCAGGCGCTCGGCGTCATGCCGACGCACGAGGAGGCGCTCGCGCGCTACGTCGATCACTTCCGCGAGCGGCGCGACTGGCGCGGTCTCATCGATCTCTACGAGTTCCGACTCGACAACAGCCGCGAGGCGGGCGCCGCCCCCGACGAGCTGGTGCGCCAGCTCGAGGAGATCGCGCAGCTCGCCGAGCTCAGGCTCGGCGACATCGATCGCGCGATCGGCGCGTGGGAGCGGATCGCCCTTCACGAGCCGGACAGCCCGAAGGTGGGCGACGCGATGCGCCGGCTCACCGCGCGCTCGAAGATGTGGCAGCAGCTCGTCGCGAGCCTCGAGCACGACGTGGCGACGGCGGCCGACCCGGCGCAGCGCGCGTCCGTGATGAAGAAGATGGCGCAGACGTTCCGCGAGCGGCAGATCGATCCGCGGCGCGCCATCGATCTCTACGAGCAGGTGATCGCGTTCGACCCGACCGACGACGCGACGCTCAAGGCGCTGGCCGAGCTGTACGAGCGCGAGGCCGACGACGCGGGGCTCGCGCAGACGGTGCGCCGGCAGCTCGAGCTCGACGAGCGGCGCGTCCTCGGCGAGATGCGCCGCCAGGGCCGCCCGGCGGACGCGCCGAAGGAGTGGCCGGTCGCCAAGCGCGCCGAGCGGCTGACGCAGCTCCGCCGGCTGGCGATCCTCTACGAGACGCGGCTCGCCGACGTCGACGGCGTCGTGTACGCGTGCAGCGCGGTGCTCGAGCTCCTCTCGGGCGATCGCGACGCGCTCGAGCGCATGGAGCGCGTGCTCACGAAGGCGGGCGATCCGCGGCTCGAGCAGACGCTCGAGTACCACGCGGCGGCGGCGACCACCCCGGCGGAGCGCGCCAAGCTCATGAAGCGGCTCGCCAAGCTCGCGGGCGAGCGCGGCGACGACATGGCGGCGCTCGAGCGCTGGGAGCAGACGCTGCGCGCGTCGCCCTCGGATCCGGACGCGCTCACCGCGCTGGCGGAGCTGTACGAGCGCGCCGAGCGCTGGCCGGAGCTGGCGCAGATCCTCGAGCGCCGCGACGGCGGCAAGCCGCTGCCGCAGCCGGGCACGCCGGACGCCGCGCTGCGCGCGCTCGAGCTCGAGCGCTACGCGACGGTGATGGATCACCGGCTGGGCGACGGGCCGCGCGCGATCAAGGCGTGGCACCGCGTGATCGAGCTCTCGCCGAAGAGCCGCACGGCGCTGGGCGCGCTGGTCCGGCTCTACCGCGGCGCGAGCAAGTGGCGCGAGCTGGCGGACGCCCTGGGCGCGCAGATCGCGTCGTTCGCGACGCTGGTGGCGCCCGACGACCGCGAGCACGCGTGCGCGGCCGCGCTCGAGCGCGCCGAGATCCTCGAGGAGCGGCTGGGCGCGCCGGGCGACGCGATCAAGGTGCTCGATCACCTGATCGGCGAGCTCAACCCGAACCACCTCGAGGCGCACACCGCGCTGCGCCGCCTGCACGAGGCGCGCGGCGACTTCGACGCGGCGGTGCGCATCGCCGAGCGCGAGATGTACCTGGCGCCGGAGCCGATCCGCAAGGTGGCCCGCGGCCTCGAGATCGGCATGATCTGCCGCGATCGGCTCAACAACCCCACGCGCGCGCTGCAGGCGTTCAAGCGCGTCTTGGAGCTCGATCCCGAGCAGGACGAGGCGCTGGCGTCGGCGGCCGAGCTGCTCGCGCGCCTGGGGCGGTGGAAGGAGCACGTGGCGATGGTGGAGCGGATGCTGTCGCTCCTGCCGGGCCGCGACGCGCCCGAGGCGGCGGAGTACGCCGAGCACCGCCGGACGCTCGTGCAACGGATCGCGGCCGCGACGGCCGACAAGCTGGGCGATCCGAAGGCGGCGTTCCGCTGGTGGCGCCGCGCCCACGACGAGGCGCCCGACGAGCAGACGCTCGCCGACGTCCGCCGCGCGGCCGAGGCGTACGGCCTCTGGCGCGAGCTGGCCGAGGTCCTGACCGACGAGCGCAAGCGGCTGCTCGCGGCGGGCGCGCCGGGTATGCCGGCCGAGCCGGAGCGCTTCGTGGCGCTGTCGCGCGAGCTCGGCGGGCTGTGCGAGCGGCGGCTGGGCGATCGCACGCGCGCGATGGCGGTCTTCGCCGAGGCGCTCGCGGTCACGCCGCGCGACGGGAGCCTCCTGTCCGAGCTGGATCGCCTCGCGGGCGACATCGATCAGCGGCCGGGCTGGCGCGCGCTGCTCGACGCCTACGACGTGGCGCTCGCGTCCGCGACGCCGACGGAGCGGGTCGAGCTCCACCTGCGCCGCGCGCGGATCCTCGAGGAGCGCGCGGGCGACTCGAAGGGCGCGGTGACCGACGTCCTGGCGGCATTCTCGTGGGCGCCGGATCGCGAGGAGACGCGCGAGGCGCTGGTCTCGCTCGCGGGCAAGGCACGCGCGTGGAACGAGGTGATCGCGGTCGACAGCGCGCTGATCGAGCGCGCGGGGACGGCGGCCCGCCGCGTCGAGCTGCTCCGCCGCAAGGCGCAGGTGATCGAGGAGCAGCTGAAGGACGCGCCGCGCGCGTTCCGCACGCACCTGGTCGCGCTCTTGCTCCTGCCCGACGACGCCGACACGACGTCGCACCTGTGGCGGCTCGCGCGCGTGATCGGCAAGTACCGCGAGGCGGATCGCACGCCGCAGCCGGAGCCGCAGCCGGCGCAGATCCAGACGGAGCTGGCGTTCACCGAGGCGGCCCCGCCCCTGCACCGCGCCGCGCCGGGCCGGCCGCCGGCCGAGCCGCGCGTCGAGCGCAAGGTCCCCCAGCGGGCGCAGACCGAGCCGTTGTTCGACGCGGACCTCGCGTCGCTCGAGGCGACGCTCGCGGTCGGCGACACGACGCAGCCGCTCGATCTGGGCGAGATCGAGGCGGCCGTGGCGGACTCGTCACAGCCAGGGTCGGGGCCCGCGGCGGCGCTGGCGGCCGCGGCGGCGAGCAAGGACAAGGGCAAGGGCAAGAGTAAGGACGACTTCGCCGCCGAGAACGCGACGATGACGCTGTCGTCCGGCGACCTGCGCGGCATGGTGGTGCCGCCGCGCCTGCCGCCGGGCGCCAAGGGCCCGCCGAAACCGCCGCCGCGCCCGCCGACGATCCAGCGCGCGCCGGGCGGGCGGCCGCCCGCGCCGCCGCCCGCGCCGCGCAAGGCGCAGGCCCCGGTGCGCCGGCCGCCGCTGCCGGCGTTGCCGAGCCGCGCGTTCGAGTCGCCGTGGGAGGAGCTCGCGACGGTGTACGAGAGCCTGCCGGCGCCCGACGCGCCAGCGCGGCTGCGCTGGCTGTACCGCGCCTCCGAGGTCTGGGAGACGGGCGGCAAGGACATCGCGCGCGCGTTCGACGCGCTCGCGCGCGCGTTCGCGCTGGCGCGCCGCTCGCCGGGCGGCGACGCCGAGGTGCGCGCCCGCCTCCACCGCCTCGCGCAGGAGCACCGCGCGTGGGACCGGCTCGCCGCGCTCTACGAGGGCATGGGCGAGCAGGCGGTGTCCGCGACCGAGGCGGCGGATCTCCTGCTCGAGGTCGCGACGATCCGCCGCGAGCAGAAGCGGCCGCGCGAGGCCGAGGCGCAGCTGCGCCGGATCCTCGGCATGCTGCCGAGCGATCCGGTGGGCGCGCGCGGCAAGCTCGAGGAGCTGTACCGGGGGGAGGGCCGCTGGGTCGAGCTGGCGGCGTCGCTCGAGGAGCGCACGGATCCGCGGCTCGGCACCGCGGCGCCCGAGGCGGAGCGGCCGCAGCTCCTGCGCGAGCTGGCGGCGATCTACACTGATCGGCTGCAGCGCCCGCACGACGCGATCGACGCGTTCGAGCGGCTGCGCGCGCTCGCGCCGTCCGACACGCAGGTGATCATCCAGCTGTCGGAGATCTACGTGTCGGTGGGCCGCTGGTCGAAGGTGATCGAGACGCTCGCGCGCGTCATCGAGGTGGCCGAGGGCTCGCCGGAGGCGCGCGACGCGCTGCGCTCGATCGCGCGGATCTACCGCGAGGAGCTGGAGCTGCCGGAGCGCGCGATCGACGCGTACAACCAGCTGATCGCGACGTGGCCCGACGACGAGGAGGCGCTGGCGGCGCTCGACACCCTCTACGCCGAGAGCGGTCGGTCGTCGGAGCTGGGCGACGTCCTGCGCCGGCGCGCCGCGCTGTCGCGCGATCCGGCGGAGCGCGCGCAGCTGCTCGCCCGCCGCGCGCAGGTCCTGCTCGATCTGGAGTCACCCGACGAGGCGGCCGCCGCGCTGCGCCACGCGCGCACGATCGCGCCCGACGACGCGCGGCTCGCCGATCAGCTGGTCACGGCGCTCGTCAAGGCGGGGCGCGAGCGCGAAGCGGCGGCGATCCTCGAGGGCCGGATCGCGTCGGCTACCGCGCCGGCGCCAGCGCCGGCGGATCCGGCCGGCGACGCGCCGCGCCAGATCCCGCGCGGCGAGCTGGCGGCGCTCCACATCCGGCTCGCGCAGATCCGGCTCGAGCAGCTGGACGACCGCACGGGCGCGCGCGCCGCGATCGAGCACGCGCTCGCGCTCGTGCCCGAGCACCCGGGCGCGCTCGCGGTGCTCGCCGACATCGCGTCGCCCGACGAGGATCCGCGCGCATTCGCCGACGCCAAGCTGCGCGAGGCCGAGCGCGCGCCCGACGACGACGCGCGGATCGCCGCGCTGATGGCGGCGGGCGAGGTCCTGCAGGCGCGCGTCGGCGACCCGGCCGCGGCGCACGCGGCGTACGAGCGCGTGCTCGCGATCCGGCCGTACCACGCGGAGGCGACGTGGGCGCTCGCGGGCATGGTCGAGGCGGGCGGCGATCCGGACACCGCGGCGCGGCTGCTCGAGAAGCGGCTCGAGGACGAGTCGCTCACGCCGCCGGAGAAGGCGCGCATCATGACGCAGCTCGCGGCGCTCTCGCGCGCCGCGGGCGTCGAGCCGGCGGCGGAGCGCCGGCTGCTCGAGGCGCTGGGCTGCGTCCCGGACCACGTCCCGGCGATCGTCGCGCTCGCCGATTTCTACGCCGACGCGGGCCGGTGGGACGACCTGACGGCGTTCCTGCGCGAGGTGCTGAGCGAATCGCAGCTCGCCGCGGCGCCGCCGGCCCTGATCGCGGACCTCCACCGCCGGCTCGCGACGGCGCACGAGAAGCTCGGCCGCGACGACGAGGCGTACGAGACCCTGGTCGCCGCCGACCGGCTGCACCGCGGCCACCTCCTCATCAAGCTCGCGATCGGCGAGAACCGCTACAAGGCGCGGCGCTGGCGCGAGGCGGCGCTGCACCTGTCGCCGCTCGCGGCGCACGAGGACGCGCCGCGCTACCCGAGCGAGGTGGCGCAGGGCCTCTACCACGCGGCGCTCGCCGAGATCCGCTCGCTGCGGCCGGAGAAGGCGCCGCCCCTGTACGCGCGTGCGCTCGAGCTCAAGCCGAACTACGCGCCGGCCCTGCAGGCGCTCGCCGAGCAGGCGATGGAGCAGGGCGAGCACCGCCGGGCCGCGGACCTCCTGACGCGCCAGGCGACGGCGACCGAGGAGCCGGCGGAGCGCCTGCGGCTGTTCGAGGCGCTCGGCGACATGGCGCTCCAGGTGCTGAAGGACGACGCGCGCGCCCTCACCTGCTACGGGGCGGCGGTGTCCGCGGCGCAGCCGCTCGAGGCCAGGCACGTCCCCTTGCTCGAGAAGCTGCTCGAGCGCCAGAACGCGGCCGGCGACACGGCGGGCGTGGCGCGCACCGCGGAGCTGATGGCGGCGTTCGGCGCGACGCCGGCGGAGCGCGCGGGGCGCTACCTGCGCGCGGCCCAGGTCTACCTCGGCGCGGGCGATCGCGGCCGCGCGCGCGGCGCGGCGGATCGCGCGGTCGAGAGCGATCCGTACGACGTCGACGCGGTCGACCTGGCGTCGGGCCTCGCGCTCGATCTGGGCGATCTGGACGCGGCCACCGGCATGCTGACGCGCCTGCTCTCGGCGCGCGAGGATCGGTTCACGGGCGCGCAGTCGGCGCGCCGCGCGATGCTGTCGTTCCGGCTCGGCCAGGCGCGGCACCAGCGCGGTGACATCCGCCAGGCGGGACCGGCGTACGAGCGCGCGATCCAGATCGCGCCGGGCTCCGACGGTGCGACGTCGGCGCGGCGCGGCCTGGTCGAGCTCCTGCGCGGGAGCGAGGACGCCGCGCGCAAGGACGCGCTGATCGGCCACCTGGGCGCGATCGCCGCCGCGACGGGCGCCCTGTCCGACTTCGTGGCGTGGGCCGACGAGCTGCGGCGCGGCGAGCAGGTGAACGCCGCGCGCGCCGCGCTCGAGCTCGCGATCGCGTGCGGCCACACGCCGGACGTCCACCAGGTCGCGTTCCTCTCGATCCACAAGCCGCACGTGATGCGCGACGACGAGCCGTACCGCGCTGTGCTCGATCCGGCCGAGCTCGGGCTCGTCAAGGCGAGCTCCGGCGACACGGCCGCGCTCGCCCCGGTCGCGGCCGCGCTCGCCGAGGCGGCGGCGCTCCTGTGGCCGGACATCGAGGACACGATCGAGCGCTCCGACGCGGCGGGCGCGCGGCGCGTGCCGGCTTCGCTGAAGGTCCCGGCGACGGCGATGTACCCGCGCCTGACGACGGTGCTCGGCAGCGGCGCGGTGATGCTCTACCAGCGCGACACGGGCCGCGACATCACGGTGGTCGGCGCGTCGTCGCCGGTGATCGTGCTCGGGCCGCGGCTCATCACTGATCCGGCGGCGGGCGGCGTGAGCGCGACCGAGGCGCGCGCGCTGCTCGCGCGGGCCATCGAGCTCGCGCGGCCGGAGCACGTCGCGTTCACAGGCCTGCCATTCCGCGACGCGACGCGGCTCCTCGCCTCGGTGGCGCGGCTGTTCGGCGGGGCCGCGCTGCGGGCCGCGGCGGAGAACTTCATCGAGGACGACACGGTCCAGCAGAGCCACGACGAGACGGTGAAGGCGGCGCTGTCGCTCAAGCTCCGCACGCGCCTCGAGCAGGCGCTCGCGAGCGTGCCGCCGGCCGCGCTCGACGTGACTGCCTACCGCGCCGCGTGCCACCGCACGGCGGACCGGGCGGCGCTGCTCCTGGGCGGCGATCCGGCGGTGATCGCGAAGCTGTGCCTCGCGCGCGGCGAATCGACGGCCCACCTGATCAGCGCGTTCGCGCAGCCGGGCTGGCTGCCGCTGCGCACAAAGCTCGGCGTCGACGTCCGGTAAGCGGACACTCGCGCCGCGCGCGCCGGGCCGGCGGCTGTCACGCGGCTGTTACGTCGTCTGGAGGTGCTGCACGAGAGCGCAAAGACCGGCGACCATGAGGGCGAGCGCGAGGAAGGTACGACGCATGGGCCGAGGTCACTGCAACGGCCGTGACAGCGCCGCGGCGGATCGGCGGGAAGCCCACTTGCGCACACATCGCGTGCTTGTCATCCCGGTCTGCGAAGCGTTCTGCACAAGATCGTCCGGAGACTCGAGCCCCAGATCGGGCCGGCGGCTCGGGTCCGCGGTCTCCAGCGCGAACCGCGCTCAGAGCTAGCAGCGCGATCTCCCTCGCGATCTGTCGCTCGGCATCGGCCGCGCGGCGCGACAGGGGCGGGGGCCGGGGCCACGCGCGAAGCGTCCGTCACGGCGCGGCGGCCGGCATCAGCGGCGGCGGGGGCAAGAGCGGCGCTCCGGCCCCGCCGGCCCCGGCGGGTGCCCGCGGCGCCGCGGGCGCCGGCAGGAGCTGGCGCAGGTGCCAGGCCTGGATCACGAGCCGCTGCTGCGCGTCGCGGTTCGTGCGCGCGAGCTTGAGCGAGAGCAGGCCGGCCATCACCACCGTCGCCACGGTCGCGAGCAGGATCGACACGATGGCCTCCACGCCGTGGACGCGCACCGCGCCGCTCTGCAGGAGCATCCCGCCCTCGACGAACGACCACGTGGACGCGATCACGCCGGCGCCCTCGAGGGCGATCGGGATCAAGAAGCCGGCGAGCATGATGGCGATCAGCCCCCACGGCCGGCGGATGAACGCGGGGTACGTGATCGACGACATGGTGATGAAGCAGACCAGCGCGGAGACGAACGTGAACGAGCCGCTGATCCGGGACAGGACGGCGAGGAGGAGCGCGTTGCCGACCGCGTAGAGGAGCATCCAGCCGTGCGATCTGTCCGGTTCGCGGACGAGCAGCCACGCGCCGAGCGCCATCACGAGCCCCATCGCCGTCGAGGCGAGCACGACGGGCCAGCTGAGGACGCCGTTCCAGACGATGATGGGCAAGAACGCCGCGATCAGCAGGTAGCCGGGGACCGCGCTGCGCGCGTGCCGGCGCGCGCCGTCGGCCTCGGTGCGCCGCAGCTCGTCGCGCGCCTCGGGCGGCAGATCGTGGGGCGGCTCGAGCATGAGGCGGGTCACGAGCTCGGCGGCGCCGTCGGCGCCGGGATCGAGCGCGAGCGCGCGGCTCGCGGTGCGCATCGCGTCGACGCGCAGGCCGGCGTCGTGCGCGGCGCGCGCGTGCCACACGAGGTCGATCGCCATCGTGCGGCGGCGCTCGAGATCGCGGTCGCCGTCGAGGAACTCGTCGATGCTGTCGGCGCAGCGGCGCGCCGTCGGCCGCAGCCCGGGCTCGAACACGAGCATGGCCGTGCAGAGCGCGTCGAGCTCCGGCGGGATCGCGCGATCGGGCCTGCGCGCCGCTGGCGAGGTGACGGTCGTCCTCGACATCGTGCTCTGGATGGCCTGCGCGCGCGCGTGCAAGGGCTCGCCGGCCAAGAGCTCGAACAGGATCGTGCCGAGCGCGTAGACGTCCGCGGCGCGCCCGACCTCGGGGTGCTGCAGCTGCTCGGGCGCCATGTAGCCGGGCGTGCCGAGCACCTGGCCGGGCGGCGCGGCGCCCTCGAGCGTGTCGATGTCGGCGGTGGCGATGCCGCCGGGGACGTCGCCGAGGACGCGGGCCGCGCCCCAGTCGAGCACGCAGACCTCGCCGTACTCGCCGAGCACGATGTTGCCGGGCTTGAGATCGCGGTGCACCACGCCGCGCGAGTGCGCGAAGTCGACGGCGCGGCAGACCTCGGCGAACGCGCGCAGGAGGCGCTGGCGCGTCGCCGCGCGCCGCGCGAGGACCTCCGTGAGGGTCGTGCCCGCGACGCGCTTCATGGTGAAGTACGGGCGCCCGCTCTGGTCGCGCCCGAGCTCGTACACGGGGACGATCGCGGGGTGATCGAGGCGGGCCTGGATGCGCGCCTCGCGCAGGAACCGGGAGATCTCGTCCTGGGTCGGCGCCCCGCTGCGCAGCCGCTTCACGGCGACGTCGCGCCCGATCCGCCGATCGTGCGCGAGCATGACCTCGCCCATGCCGCCGCGCCCGAGGGCCTCGCCGAACACGTACGCGCCGAACGCGTTCGTCGGATCCTCGGCGACGATCATGCCCTGACGCGCGATCCGCGCGTCGAGGCCGCCGGCCACGAGCGTGTCGGGCTCGCGGGGGTCAGACGCGCTCGGGGCGGGCAGCGTCGGAGGGTCCGCCAGGTCCTCGGGCTTCATGGGGGGTATCGTACCTGCCACGGGCGCTGCCCTGCCGCGGGCGCCAGCCTGCCGCGGGCGCTGCCCTGCCGCGGGGAGACGGCTCGGTTGACGCCGCCGGCTCGCGCGCACTACCCTCCCCGCGAATGTACCTGGGCATCGTCAAGGGCACGATCGTCGCCGAGCGCAAGGCGGCCGGGCTCGAGGGCAAGAAGCTGCTCCTCGTGCAGCCGGTCGACGAGCACGGCGCGCCCTCCGGCGACCTCCAGGCCGCGGTCGACACCGTGCAGGCGGGCGTCGGCGACTTCGTCTACCTCGTCGGCTCGCGCGAGGCGGCGCTCGCCTGCGATCCGTGGTTCGTCCCGGTCGACGCGGCGATCGTCGGCATCGTCGACGGCCTCGACGTGCCGCCGCGGGGGAACGTCTCGTGAGAACGTGCCGCGTCGTCGGGCCGCTGTGGGCCGCCGCGAAGCACCCGGCGTTCGCGGGGCGCCCGCTGTTCGTCGTCCAGCCGCTCGACGCGAGCGGCCGCGATGTCGGCCCGAGCTTCGTCGCGATCGACAACGTGCAGGCGGGCGTCGGCGACCGGGTCATCGTCCTCACCGAGGGCACCGGCGTGCGGCAGATCCTCAAGCAGGGCGATCAGGTGCCGATCCGCTCGATGATCGTCGGCATCGTCGATCACGTGGAGACCGCGTGAGATCCGGGCAGCCGCTGCGCGCGCAGGTCGCCGAGGTCGCGCGCCACCTGCACGCGGCCGGCTGGGTCGCGAACCACGACGGCAACGTCACCGCGCGCGACGGCTCGCGCTTCGTCGCCACGCCGACCGCCACCTCGAAGCGGCTGATCGAGACCCGCGATCTGATCGAGGTCGACGCCAAGGGCCAGGTCGTGGGGAGCGGCCGCGTCTTCGGCGAGATCGGCCTGCACCTCGCCGTCTACGAGCGCCGCCCTGACGTCCACGCCGTGGTCCACGCGCACCCGCCGTACGCCACCGCGGTCAGCGCGAGCCGCGGAAACCCGATCGAGCGGCCGTTCATCGCCGAGGCGCTCGTGTCGCTCGGCCCGCGGATCCCCAAGCTCCCCTACGCGCAGCCCGGCGACGCCGCGCGCGCGGCGCTCGCGCCGTGGTGCGAGCTCGTCGACGCGGTGATCCTCGGCAACCACGGCGTGATGGCGTGGGGCCGCGATCTCGAGGTCGCGCTCCTGCGGCTCGAGCTCGTCGAGCACCTCGCGAAGATCGCGGTCGCCGCGGCGCCGCTCGGCGGCGTCGAGCCGCTCCCGGCGGCGGCGATCCAGCCGCTGCTCGCCGCGCGCGCCAAGGCCGGCATCGGCCGCGCCGCGGATCGCGCCGTCGAGACGGCCGCGCAGCTCCTCGGCGATCCGGCGGCAGCGCCCCTGGCAGCAGCCGCGGCCGCGGCTGTGCAGCCGGCGACATCCGCGCGCGCCCCCGGCGCCGTCGTGGCGTGCGCCCCGGCGCCGCACGCCAGCGTCGCGACGATGTCTCCGGGCGGCGCGCCGCATGATCGCGCGGCGAACGATCTCGCGGCGATCGTCCGCGACGAGATCGTGAAGGCGCTCCGCAAGCCGTAACCGCGGCGCCCCGCGCGCGTAGGCCAGCCATGCGCACGATGCTCGCGTTCTTGCTCGGGTTCTTGCCCTTCGCCTGCGCGAGCGCCGAGGGCCAGGCCGTCCCGCCGTCCTCCGCGCCCGCCCCCGCACCCGCACCCGCGCCGAGCGGCGGCGCCGAGGGCCCGCTCGTCGTCGAGCTGTTCACGTCGCAGGGCTGCAACTCCTGCCCGCCGGCCGATCGCCACCTCGCGACGATGGCCAAGGCCGGCCAGGTCTCCGGCCGCGCCGTCGTGCCGCTGTCGTTCCACGTCGATTACTGGAACGACCTCGGCTGGACCGATCCGTACTCGCAGGCCGCCTGGACCGAGCGCCAGCAAACGTACGCCCGGGCGCTCGGCGACCGCGTCTACACGCCGGAGCTCGTGGTCGGCGGCGCCGCCGGCATGGTCGGCTCGCACACCCAGAAGATCGCGGCCGCCATCGCGGCGGCGCCGCGCCCTGCCCTGCTCGCCGCCACCGCCGCCTGGGCCACGGATCACGTCGAGGTGACGGCCACGGCGCCCGCCGACGCCGACGTCCTGGTCGCCGTGTGGGAGGACGCCCGCACGATCGCCGTCCCGCGCGGCGAGAACGCTGGCGAGAAGCTGACCAACCACCGGATCGTGCGCCGCCTCGAGCGGATCGCCGCCGCCGGCCAGCGCGGCACCAAGCGCATCGCCCTCGATCCCGGCTGGAAGGGCACCGGCGCCGTCGCCTTCGCGCAGCGCGCCGATCAGCGGATCATCGCCTCGGCCCTCTTGCCGCGCTGAGCCCATCGCGATTGCTGTCGCGATCACGGCTCCTGGCGAGTATCGTGAATCGGGATGATCCTCGGGCTGGGCGGGCTCGATCATAACGGCGCGGCGTGTCTCGTCGAGGACGGCCGGGTGGTGGCGATGCTCGAGCTCGAGCGGGTGACCCGCCGGAAGAACCAAGGGATCGACACCCCGGAGGCGTTGAACACGCTGCTCGATCGGCTCGACGCGATACGCGCGACTCACGTCGCAGTCGCCGATCGAACATGGTTCGCCGCCGCCTCGTGGCTCCCCCTCCGCTTCGCGGACCGACAGCTCTCGGTGTACTCGCACCATGCATGTCACCTGGCAGCTGCGTTCGTCACTTCGCCACTCGAGCGATCGACCGTCGTCGCCGTCGACGGCAAGGGCGATGGGCTGAGCGCCTCGGCCGGCTATGCGACGCGGGCGGTAGCCCCTGACATCGCCATCGCCGTGCCCTCTGCGCACTCGCTCGGTCGCCTGTGGTGGGCGGCGAGCGAATACGCCGGCCTACCGGGCCATCACTCCGCGGGCAAGACCATGGCGCTCGCGGCGTACGGCGAGGCAGTCTACCTGGATCACCTCCTGCGCCACCGGCGGATCCATGGCGACGGTGGGTTCCGGCTGGAACCCGGTGACGAGCACCCCGACCTCTTTCGCCAGGTACCACGGCTGGTGGAGTGGATGGCGAAGGTGACGGACGAGCCGCAGGCCGCTCCACGCTGTCCCGGGCAAGCGCACAAGGACATGGCAGCAAGCGTCCAACGATTCACCGAACTCGTCGTCGAGGACTTCGTCGGAGCGGCCGTCGCAGGCACAGGCTGTCGGGACGTCTGCCTCGCTGGCGGAGTTGCGCTGAATGGGCTCGTCAACCAGCATCTGCTGGAGCGTGTCGTGGTCGACACGCTGTTCGTGCCGCCGTTCACAGATGACCGCGGGTTGGCAATCGGCGCAGCGGCGCTGGCCGCGTACGAACAGGGTGAGCCCGTGCGGCCGATCCAGGGCGGTATCTCTCCGTTTCTAGGGCCGGAGCCGGCGAGTACGCTCGCCAGGCACAGTGCGTTCACGTGGCGCGGCGACGGCGATGGCGCGCTCGACACGTGCGCAGAGGAGCTCAACCGTGGCGCCGTGATCGGCTGGTTCGAGGGCCGGGACGAAGCGGGGCCCCGCGCGCTCGGGCACCGGAGCATCCTCGCTTCTCCCACCACGACCGGGATGCGCGATCGGCTGAACCTCGAGATCAAGCGCCGAGAGCCGTTCCGTCCGTTCGGATGCTCCATCCTGCGTGAGCATGTGAGCGCCTGGTTCGAGTGCGACGACGACTCGCCCTACATGCTGCGCATCGTCCGCGCGCGTCCGGAGCGGCGGTGCATGATCGAGTCGGCCCTTCACGTCGATGGGACCTCGAGGCTGCACACCGTCGATCGGTCCCATGCGCCGAGGCTCGCCCGACTGCTCGATCGGATGATCGAGCGTGGCCACCCTCCCCTGTTGATCAACACGTCGCTGAACGGCCCGGGCGAGCCGATTGTGCACACTGCCGAGCAGGCCTTCGCGGTCGCCCGAGTTCTCGGTCTGGACGCGCTGGTCGTCGATGGCGTGCTCCATGCTGCAACGGGGGACGAATGACGAACGCTGAGCTGGAGGCAAACGGCTTCGTGGTCTGGCCGGCCTTGCTAACCGCAGACGAAGTGGAGGCGTTGCGCTGCTGTCTGGAGCGGCTCCACGTGGATCGGGTCCCGACTACGACCCAAGTGCTGTACACGCACGCCGTACCGACGAAGCCACGCCCGTCCTTCGAGCGGCTGATGCTGCAGTGGCTCAATCCACACCGACGGATGCATGCCGACGGTACCACCGAGGTGCTGGCACGCGTCGCGCAGCGGCTGTCGAGCCTCGGTTTCGACGTGACTCCATTCCAGGACGTCCTCCTGGTGAAGATGTCCGAGCACGCCCCGTTTCCGTGGCACCAGGACGAGCCGTACTGGCCGTTCGACGCGCCGGCCGGGCTCGTCGTGTGGTGCGCGCTCGACCCGACGAATCGTAGCAACGGCGGCCTCGAGCTGGCGCGCGGGAGCCACCACCTCGGCCGTGGCCCCGCGATCGATCTGCACACGGGCGAGCCCCAGGCCGGCTTCGCCGGGCAGCTCCCGAATCGCACCAACTTCGTCGGCGAGTGCCCCACTCTCTCGCCGGGTGATGCGGTGCTGTTCCGGCCGCGGACGTGGCATCGCTCCGGCCGCAACACGAGCGGCGCGCCGCGCCGTGGCTGGAGCAGCTCCTGGCTGCCGCCCGGCACCCATTTGAACCCTGAGCTTGCGCCGCGCCACCCGCTCGTGCGCGGTGGAGAGAGAGGCGCGGTGTCATGAGCCGGCTCACCTGGCTCGTGGGTCCCCCAGGGGCCGGCAAGTCCACCTTCGCCCTGCGGCAACGCAAGATCCCGCGAACCGTCGAGCTGACCACGATGATGAGCCCGCTCGTCGACAAACTCCGACTGCGCAAGGGCGTGCTCTCCGCCAACGGTTGCCTGGTGCAAGCCGTGCGGCACGTCGAGCTGCACCCCGACCACGCGGCGCTGCCGACGCTGCTCGTGGTCGCGGGGCTGGTGTCGGAGGACGTCCTGTTTCCCCTCACGCCGTCGGAGGAGGTGCTGCTCCTCTTGCCTGACCGCGGCCGGTGGGAACGGCAGCTGCGCGCGCGCCCCGTCGACGCCGATACGGCGGCATATGACGACTACGCGTACGCCGCCCTCTGGTACGAGCGGTTCGAGGACTGGATCGCGCGCGGCCTGCCCGTCCGCCGGATCGACGTCCCGCTCGA
>Ga0247790_10000156_pt1 | contig 35832 bp, 27 predicted proteins | sample UWRJS171409R4_FD_179913 | JGI IMG/M metagenome (GOLD analysis project Ga0247790, IMG submission 179913) | Soil microbial communities from Arlington Agricultural Research Station in Wisconsin, United States - UWRJ-S171-409R-4 | ecosystem: Environmental > Terrestrial > Soil > Agricultural land...
CCTGCGATTGGCCTCGCGCGGGGCGCGCGGCTCGGGCATGCTCGGCGGGTGACGCCGGAGGACGCGCTGCGGGCCCGCTTGCGCCGCGGGATGCTCGATCGAGGGCGCGTGCTCGCGACGCTGCTCGCCGACGTGCTCGCCGGCAAGAAGATCGAGGCGCGGCTGGGGCCGCTCGGCGTCGTGGGCAAGCCGGGGATGCGGCCCGAGGAGAAGCTGCGGCTCGCGCTCGATCAGGTCGAGGCGCGCCGCCGGCTGCTCGACGCTGGCGACGATCGCTTCGGCCGCTGCGACGACTGCGGCGAGGAGCTCGGCGAGCTCGCGCTAGCCGAGATGCCGTGGGCCGATCGCTGCCGCGCGCACGCCGCGCGGCCGGGCTGACCGGCGCTGGAGCGAGGGAGTCCAGGCGGGCCAGCAATCTCCTGTTCGTGCTCGGGGTCGGGGCGGTGCTGCTGGGCGCTGGAGCGAGAGAGTCCAGGCGGGCCAGCAATGGAGATGAGCGCTCGAGATCAGAAGAACACGCTGAAGTGCATGTTCATGCGGTTCGCGACGCCGCGCGACATGCCCTTGTACTCGGTCTTCCAGTACAGGTGCTCGAGGCCGAGCTGCAGCGCCGGGCGCGGCTTGTAGCGGAGCACGCTGTAGATCGTGCCGTTGCGCTCGCGGTCGCCGGCCTCGAGGTCCTCAGCGCGCGCGACGTCGACGCTGGTGCCGACGGACAGCATGTGGCGCTCCGTCGGCAGGAGCGCGAGCTCGAGCCAGCCGCCGATCGCGTGCACGCTCTGCCGCGTCGCCATGTTGATGCTGTTGCCGATGCCGCCGCCGATCTCGGCGAGGTTCGTGCCGTAGTAGCCCTCGCCGAGGATGATCACCTGGCGGCTGAACGGCACGAGGAAGTGCACACCGACCGAGCTGGACGGGCGGGCCGTGCCGTCGGCGAGCTCGGCGCGCGCCGCGTGGCCGGAGATGCCGATGCGCGCGAGGCCGTCGTCGTGGCGGCCGAGCCGGGTCTTGAACTCGGCCAGCCACTGCAGCATGGGCCGCGCCGGCGTCATCGTGTCGACCTCGCCGTCGCCGTCGAGATCCTGGGGATCGAGCACCGCGGGCGCCGCGGCGGCGACGGCCAGCTGGAGCTTGCTCGACGGGTGGAGCGCGAGCCGGAGCTGCGGGCGCCGGTCGCCGAGGTTGCCGGCGTAGCGCAGCTGCGTGTCGTTCTGCGCCGACGGGAACAGCGGCGACGCGAGGTCCCACGTCTGGCCGGCGAGCAGCTCGGCCCCGCGCTCGTGCCGCATCGCCGAGAGCTGCGCGTACGCGTGGCGCAGCCGGATCGCGTTCACGCCGCCGCCGCCCGCGAAGTCGATCTCGACCTTGCCCTCGCCGGTGATCTTGTCGTCCTTGATGTCCCAGCGATCGATCGACAGTCCGACCCGGGACAGGCGCGGGGTCATCGTCAGCTCGCTGTCGAGCTGGCCGCTCGACGGCTCGTTCATCACGTAGGACGGGTCCGCGAGGCTCGACATCCGCGAGTCGTTGAGCAGGACGTCGAGGCGCGCGAAGCCGTAGATCGAGAGCGGGGGCGACTCGTCCTCCGCGGCGGCGACCGCGGGTGCCAGGACCGAGGCCGAGATCAGGCAGGCGGCGAACGGGCGGAGCAGGCTCATGCACCCCGCAAACGCGCGGGCCGGGGATTCGATCGATTTTCGGCCAAGGAATCTAGACCGCCGGTGTTGCCGGCGCGTTCGTAGGCAAGGTCGGTAGGCGAGGCGCCCCCGACGGATCGCTCAGGGCGGCGGCGGCGGCGTGAACAGGTGCAGCCCGGCGCCGACGAGCAGCACCTGCTCGTTGGGCAGCGCGATCGCCGCGGTGATCACGTCGCTCACGGGGAGCGGCGCGGCGAGGCGCGGGGCCAGCGTGTCCGCGTCGAGGATCTCGACCTGCGTGTCCGTGGCGCCGGCCACGACGCCGGCCACGACGACGAAGCGCGGCGTCGCCGCGACCGCGAGCGTGGCGTAGCCCGCGGCGAGCGCGCCAGGCACAGGCGTGAGCGCGCCGGTGGCTGCGTCGACGACGACGGCGTCGCGCGGCGCGGCATCGCCGCCGAAGACGGCGAGCCGGCCGCCGAGCAGGGCGGCGGCGGTGCCGTTCTTGCGCTGCGCGCCGAGCGGCTCGGGCGCGCCGCCGCGCACCCGGAGCAGCTCGCCGGTGGCCTCCTCGACGACGACGGCGGTCGTGACCTGATCGCTGCCGGTCACCGACGCGCCGCTCGAGATCGCCGCGATCCCGGTCGCCTCCGCCACCTTCCCCGCCGCCAGCTGGAGCGGCGGCGCGCCGCCGATCAGGAACCGGTCGCTGCCGGTGGCGACCGCGGCGCGACCGGTCCGCGCGAGCGCCGGCTGCTCCTCGAGCACGACGTAGTTGCCGGCCGGCGCGGTCGTGGTGTCGAAGAACCACAGCGTGCCGGTCGCTGTGCCGGCGGGGCCGGTCCCGCCGAACACGAAGACGCCGTTGCGCGCGGTCACGGCGAGCGTCGCGCCGGTGCGCTGATCCGGCATCGGCCGGCCGGTCACGAGCGAGTGATCGTACGCGTTGTAGATCTGGACCGCATCGCTCGGGCCGCCCGCCGCGTCGGCGCCGCCGGCGAAGACCGCGCCGTAGGTGAGCGCCGCGACCGACGGCCGTGCCCGCGGCGGATCGAGGGCAGCGGGCGCGCTGCCGACGGACATCGGCGCCGCCATGTAGATGACGATGCGCGCGTCGATCGGCGCGAACGGGAACGGCGGCGACATGCCGGTGGCGACGAGCGCGCCGCCCGCGTCGAAGCCGTCGATGATGAGCGATCGGACCACGCCGTCGGCGTCCAGATCGAGCACGAGATCGAAGCCGCTGTCGGTCCGATCGAGGACGATCTCCTGCGACGGGTTCGTGAACGTCAGGCGGAGCTGGGCGACGCGATCGAGGAGCGTCGAGCCGGGCGCGGCGGCCAGATCGAGCGAGATCGTGCCGAGCTCGTTGCTCGGGCAGCCGGCGAGCGCCGCGAGCGCCGCGAGCGCGAGGGCCGCCGCGAGCGTCGCGAGCGCAGGCGCGCTCGCCCGTGCCGCTGCGATCCGGCGCGTCACGCGACCAGCTCCTCGAGCTGCGATGCCGTCGCGCCGCGCACGCGGATCGTCTTGCGCCGCGACGCCGCTCCGGCGATCACCTCGACGGCGCTCCGCGGCACGCCGAACGCCTCCGCGACCAGCTCGATCACGGCGGCGTTCGCCTCGCCGTCCACCGGCGGCGCCGTCACGGCGAGCTTGATCCGCCCGTCGTGCCGCGGCCCGAACCGCGCGCGCGACGCCCGCGGCTGCACGAGCGCGTCGAACGTCAGCGCCGCCGCTGCGCCGGCCTGCGCCGTCACTTGCCGCCCCGGCCGAGCTCCTTCGCCCGCTTCGTCGCCGTCTCCACCGCGTTGATGAGCGTGGTCCGGAGGCCGCCCTCCTCGAGCGTGTGCAGCCCCGCGATCGCGGTGCCGCCCGGCGACGTCACCATGTCCCTGAGCCGGCCCGGGTGCTCGTCGGTCTCGAGCAAGAGCTTCGCCGAGCCCATCAGGGTCTGCGCGGCGAGCCGCAGCGCGTCGCGGCGCGACAGCCCGACCTTGACGCCGGCGTCCGCGAGCGCCTCGAGGATCAGGAAGATGTACGCCGGCCCCGAGCCTGACAGCCCGGTGACCGCGTCGAGGTGGCCTTCATCGAGCGCGATGGTGATGCCGACGGCGTCGAAGATCGCGCGCGCCGTGTCGAGGTCGGCCTCGTCCGCGCGCAGCCCGGCCGCGATCGCGGTGGCCCCGGCGCCGACGGTGGCGGGCACGTTCGGCATCGCGCGCACGACGCGCACGGTCTCGCCGAGGAACGACTCGATCGACTCGGTGTGGACGCCCGCGGCGATCGAGATGACGAGCGCGCCGGGCTGGATCTGATCGCCGACCTCGCGCAGCACCTTGTGCAGGATCTGCGGCTTGACCGCGAGGACCACGATCTCCGCGCCGCGCGCGACCTCGCGGTTGTCGGGCGTGACGCCGATGCCGTACGTCGTGCGCAGCTCCTCGAGCCGGGCGCGGCGCGGCCCCGAGGCGAGCACCCGCTCGGCGGGGATGTGGCCGCCGCGGATGAGGCCGCGGATCAGCGCCTCCGCCATGTTGCCGGCGCCGATGAAACCGATCGGACGAGACGCGAGAGGGGACAAAGCCCACCGAGCCTACCCCCAAACGGGCGCTCTATATAATGTGGTGACGCACAGCGTTAAGTGCGCGAACCCTGGTACGCCCCCGCGGAGCCGTGTCGGGCCGGCCGCTTACGCGTAGCGGAACCAGCCGGCGAGGTCGGGCAGCGCCACGACGGGCAGAGAGCACGTTATCGGCTGGAGAGCCGCGCGAGCAGCTCCTGCATCACGACCTCTCCTGCGCGATCAACGTTCCACTCGATACCGGGACGAAGCAGCGGCGTCATGTCCGCCCGAAACTGCGGATCGGAGAGCTTCTGCTGCAGGTTCTCTTCGAAGATGGCTCGCGACACGCTGTGACCGCCCTCGCGCATGTACCGATCGAAGCAAGCCACCACACGCTCGGGGGCGACGGCTCCCTGGGTGAGCGCATACCAGAGATCGAAGATGTCTCGCCCTTTGCGACGCTGGTAGAGCGCCCGCAGCTTCGTGCCGAGCATCTCGTCGAGCGCATAGGTCTTGATCGTGGCCGCCCCGCTCCACCAGCGCGAGCGCATCTCGAAGGGAGTGTGGATGTATCCGAGCTCGGTGAAGTGCTCGCGCGAGTTGATCTCGAGCTTGAGCCGCATCGGCTTCGGCGGCTGGTCCTCGGAGCTGAAGCGATAGACGAGGTTGACTCGCCCTTCTTTGATCGCGCGGCGCGGCGCTCCGAGCCACGGATCGAGGACGGTCCGGACCGCATCGAAGGTCTCTCCGATCGGTTCGGGCGTGATCTGAACGAGATCGATGTCCTCGGAGTAGCGGGCAGCCGGGCGCAGGTGAAGCTTGAAGAGCGCGGTACCACCGCGGAACGCGAGCCGGCGGGCGAGCTCCTCGACACGGAAGATCTCGACGAGCGCGCGACTGATCACGAGGTCTTGCTCGACCTGGGCGTCGGTGATCCAGGGCGCGTGATCTCGCCACTCGGTGATGTAGTCCTTCGCGATCATCGGTCTGGCTCGACGTTGGCGTTGATAGCGAGCTTCCAGCGTGCGACGCGCGGCGCGCCAACTGTGGACCTGGAGCGTACGAGCGGGGCCACGACGATCTCCTGCTCGTCCAGGTAATCGACCAGCGTGCTCGCCAGATCCTCGAGCTCGAGGAGCTCCAGCACATAGCCGAGCCGCTGCACCCAGGCCGTAGGACACAGCCGCGCGGCCTCGAGGAGCTTTCTGGCCTCGATCGCTTCGGCCAGATCCACGAGCACCGAGGCGACGTTGTCGAGGCCACCCGCGTGATCGGCGTAGCCCACGAGCTCGAGGGCAGTGGCTTCTGGAGATGCAACGCGCAGCCGTCCGCGAGGGCTGTTCTTCTCGACGATGGGCGTATGTGCCAGATCGCGGCGGGCGATGAACTCGATCCGGACCTGTCCGCATACGATCGGGTTCCGGTTCGTCGCGACCATCACCTGGAACTGCTGAGGCCGGTGGTGGGCAGCCCCGTGGAGCTCGGCCGCGCTCAGCAGCGCGACATAGTAGATCTCGCCCAGGTGCTCCATGAGCTGCGGGACGAACTGCTCGGCCGGTAGACAGCCGAGGCGACGGTACTCGGGCGGTACGATCACGTGGAACCCGCGATAGGGGGCGGCGATCTCGCCGCGCTGCTTGAGGCGTCTCAGCGCCGCGCGCACGGCCACGAGCGATACCCTCAGCGATTTTTGGATCTCGTCGGTCGTGAAGTGATAGCGGCCTCGGGAAGCGAGGTCGGTGATGAAGGAGGAGGCGGATCCGGAAGCCAATACTCGAGAAAAGTAACGTTTGGCGTTACTTTCGTCCAGTGTTGACTCTGCGTCGCGGTGCCGGGACGGCCGCTTACGCGTAGCGGAGCCAGCCGGCGAGGTCGGGCAGCGCGACGACCTCGTCGATCGCGCCGGCGTCGATCGCGGCCTTGGGCATGCCGTAGATGACGGACGTCTGCTGGTCCTGCGCGCAGGTCTTGCCCTCGGCGCGCTTGATCGCGAGCGCGCCGGCGGCGCCGTCCTTGCCCATGCCGGTCATGACGACGCCGAGCGTGCGGCGGCCATACGCTTTGACGGCCGACAGCATCGTGACGTCGGCGGCGGGGCGGCAGCCGTTGACGGGCGCGCCGTCGGTCAGGACGACCATGCCGCGATCGTCGAACTCGAGGTGGCGATCGCCGGGCGCGATCAGGACCGAGCCGGCGAGCGGCCGATCGCCGGCCTGCGCCTCGCGCACCGTCACGCGGCTCGCCGCGTCGAGCCGCTCGGAGAGCGGGCCGGTGAAGCCGGCGGGCATGTGCTGCACGATGACGATCGCGAGCCGGAGATCCGGGGGCAGGGCGGGGACGAGCTCGCCGAGCGCGGCGGGCCCGCCGGTGGAGATCGCGATGCAGCACAGCCGCGGCAGGCCGCCGGGCAGCGTGCTGCGCGGGATGCTCATGCTGCCCGAGGGGCGGGGCGGCGGCGCGGCGGGCGGGGCGGCGCGCGGCTTCGACGCAGCCGCGGCGAGCAGCTTGCGCGTGAGCTCGTCGGAGATCTTGCTGAGATCGACGGAGACCTCGCCGGCGGGCTTCGTCACGAAGTCGACCGCGCCGGCGGCGAGCGCGTCGAACGTCTCCTTGGCGCCTTGGCGCGTGTGCGCCGAGAACATCACGACGGGCGTCGGGCGCTGCTGCATGAGCGCGCGCACCGTCTCGGCGCCGTTCATGCCGGGCATGTTGAAGTCCATCGTGATGACGTCGGGCTGGAGCTTGGCGACCTGCGCGAGCGCGTCCTTGCCGTCCTTGGCCTGGCCGACGACCTCGAACGGCCCGTTCGCGAGCGTCTTGGAGATCGCGGCGCGCATGAACAGCGAGTCGTCGACGACGAGGACGCGGACGCGCTTGGCGCCGGCCAGCGTGGTGATGGTCATCGGGGCTCCTCCGGGGCCAGGGACTCGACGATGTAAGCGGTGACCGGCTCGGCGATGCCCTTGAGCTGGAGGCCGGTCACCTCGCGGACGGTCGCGCGCTCGCCGAGCACGTCGCGCGTCGAGCGGCTGACGAGCACGGCGCCCGGCGGGCACCGGCTCTCGTAGCGGTTGGCCTGGTTCACGGTGTCGCCGATCACGGTGTAGTCGCGCCGCACGACGCGCGAGCCGAGATCGCCGCGGATCACCGGGCCGGTGTTGATGCCGATCCGCATGGCCAGCCCGCCGGCGCGCCCCCCCGGCGGGGCCGCGGGAGGAGCCGCAGGCGATAATGCCGGCGGGGCCGCGGGAGGAGCCGCAGGCGACGCGGCCCCGCCGGATAATGCCCCGCCGGATAATGACTCGTTGAACGCCGCGAGCGCCGCCTGCATCGCGAGGGCGGCGCGCACGGCGCGCTCGGGCGCGGGGGCCATGCCGCGCTCCTCCTCGAAGATCGCCATGATCGCGTCGCCGATGAACTTGTCGATGTCGCCGCCGTGCTGCTTCACGATCGGGCACATCACGTCGAAGTAATCGTTGAGGAGCAGGATCAGCTCGGTGGGCGAGAGGGCCGCGGACATCGGCGTGAACCCGACGAGATCGGAGAACATCACGGCGACGACACGCTCGTCGGCGCGAAACGCGAGCGTGGTGCCGGCGGACGCGCGCTCCTCGGCGGCCTCGCGCGCGCCCTCGGAGATGAACAGCGCGGACGCCTCCTTGTACGCGAGCAGCCGCCGCTCGGCGAGCGTGCGCTCGACGAGCGCGATGCACTTGTCCTGCGAGAACGGCTTCACGAGGTACGCCGACGCGCCGGCCGCGCGCATCTGCGCCATGTCGCGCTTGCTGTCGCGCGCGGTCAGCATGATCACCGGGATCTGGCGCAGCTCGGGATCGCGGCGCAGCGCGTGCACGAGCTCGAAGCCGGTCATGTTCGGCATCTCGTAGTCGCTGACGATCAGCGCGGGCCGCCACGTGGCCGCCTTGCCGAGCGCGACCCGGCCGTCCTCGGCGGTCGTGACGACGAAGCCCTGGCGCGACAGGCAGTCGGCGACGTAGTGCCGCTGCGCCGGCGAGTCGTCGACGACGAGCACGCGCTCGCGCGACGCGGGCAACGAGCCCTGGACGAGCGCGCGCACGCGCGTCGACAGCTCCTCGGGGATCACGGGCTTCACGAGGTAGTCGTCGGCGCCGGCGTCAAAGCCCCGCTCGAGATCGGCGGCCTCGCCGAGCGAGCTGCAGATGAGGACCGGCGTGTGCGCGGTGGCGGGGTCCTGCTTGAGCGCCTTGCACACGCCGTAGCCGTCGACGTGCGGCATCTCGACGTCGGTGATGACGAGGTCGGGCAGGAGCGCGCGGGCGAGCTCGATCGCCTCGCGGCCGTCGTGCGCGGCGCGCACCTCGTAGCCCTCGTCCTCGAGGATCGGCGTGGTGTGGCGGTGGATGAGCGGCGAGTCGTCGCAGAGGAGGATCAGCTTCTTGACGCGCGTCGTGGTGCCGAGCACGTCGAGCACCTGGAGATCGGTGAACGGGACGAGCAGGAAGCCGTCGGCGTCGACGTCGCGCGCGACGTTGCGATCCGCCGTCGAGACGCCGATGACGATCGTCGCGATCTGCGCGCTCGCGCCGCGCAGCATCCCGACGGTGTCGGCGAGCGCGCGATCGGGCAGCCGGCGCGGCAGGAGCGCCGCGTCGGGGGAGAGCTCGGCGAGCCGGCGCTCGAGCTCGCCGACGGAGGCGACGGCCGTCACGACGTGGCCGAGCGGCTCGAGCGGCCGCCGCGCGAGCTCGGCGAGCACCGGCTCGTCGGAGACGATGACGACGTTCACGCGCCGTCTCCGGTGCCGGGGGCGCCGCCGCCGCCGGGGCCGCCGTGATCGTGGCCGTCGTGGCCGCCGTGGCTGCCGTGGCCGCCGTGGCCGTGGCCGTGGCCGTGGCCGAGCAGCTTCTGCACGACGCGCAGGAGCTGCGTGCGGTCGTGCGGCTTGGTGATGTACTCGTCGATGCCGGCGTCGAAGCCGCGCACGCGATCGATCCGCTCGCCCATGCTGGTGACCATCACGATCGGTACGTTCGCGTACTCGGGCAGCGCGCGCAGCGCGCGCGTCAGCTCGTAGCCGTCCAGCCGCGGCATCACGACGTCCGTCGAGACGAGGTCGAAGCGCCGGGCGCGCGCGAGCTCGAGGCCGTGCTGGCCGTCGATCGCGACGGTGACGAGGTAGCCGGCGTCGGCGAGCAGCCGGCGCAGCGACTCGCGCACGATGTCGGAGTCCTCGACGAGCAGGATCTGCGTCGTGCCGGCGCCAGCGCGCGCCGCGAGCGCCGCGGTGGCCGCGCGCCCGGGGCCCGCTGGCCGGCTCGCCCGCCCCGGCGCGCGCGCCTGCTCGCCCGCGCGCTTGATGATCGCCGGCACGTCGAGGATCAGCGCGACGCGGTCGCCGAGCAGCGTCGCGCCGGCCACGCACGGCACGGCGGCGAGCAGCTTGCCGAGCGACTTGATGACGATCTCGCGCTTGCCGAGCAGGTGATCGCAGACGAGCGCGTACGGCTGGCCGCCCTGCTCGACCATGACGAGCTGCAGCTCGCCCTCGGGCGCGCCGCCCAGCTCGAGCACCGCGTCGAGCCGGATCATCGGCACGTGCTTGCCGCGCACCACGCACACCTCGCGGTCGCCGACGAGCTCGATCTGGCCGGGCTGGATCGCGAGCACGCGCTGCACGACGTCGAGCGGGATCGCGAACGTCTCGCCGCCGGCGCGGGCCACGAGGACCTGGATGATCGCGAGCGTGAGCGGAAGCTTCAGCACGAACGTGCTCCCTTGGCCGAGGGTGGACTCGATGTCGATCGTGCCCTTGAGCCGGGTCACGATGGTCTGCCGGACGACGTCCATGCCGACGCCGCGGCCGGAGACCTCGCTCACGGTGGCGGCGGTCGAGAAGCCAGCGCGGAAGATCAGCGCGCGGGCGCCGGCGTCGTCGAGCGCCGCGGCTTCGGCGGCGGTGCAGAGGCCGCGCTCGACGGCCTTCTGGCGCAGCCGGTCCGGATCGAGGCCGCGGCCGTCGTCGGAGACGCGGATCTCGACCTGGTTGCCGCGGTGCGCGGCGACGAGGCGAACGACGCCCTCGGCGGGCTTGCCAGCCTGCGCGCGCGGCTCGGGCGGCTCGAGGCCGTGGTCCACCGAGTTGCGCACGAGGTGCATGAGCGGCTCGTCGAGCGCCTCGACGAGGAGCTTGTCGAGCTCGGTGTCGTCGCCGACGAGCTCGAGGCGCGCGCGCTTGCCGAGCTGCGCGGCGAGGTCGCGCACGGTGCGCACGTGCTTGCGGAACACGCCGGCGACCGGGACCATGCGCAGCCGCATCACCTGCTCGCGCAGCTCGCCGGAGATCTGGTCGAGCCGGTCGGTGCCGTGGCCGAGATCGGCGGCGAGCTCGCCGAGCACGCGCTCGACGCGCGACAGCTCGTCGCCGAGCGCGTTGATCTCCTTGGCCTCCTTGGCCGCGGCGCCACCGCGCACCGAGGCGGCGCGGGTGCCGGCGACCTTGCGCGCGACGCCGCGATCGGCCGTGAGCCCCTGGGTCAGCGAGCCGAGCGCGGCGACGGCGCTGCGCAGCTCGTCGCGGTCGAGCACGAGCTCGCCGACGAGGTTCAGCAGGGTGTCGAGCTTCTCGAAGTCGACGCGGATCGTCGGCCGGCCCTTGTCGGCGGCGGGCTCGCCGCCAGAAGCGGACGCGGCGGGCGCGGTGCCGGTGCCGGTGCCGGTGCCGGTGCCGGAGGTCGCGCCCGCAGGGGCCGCGGCCGGCGAGGGCGCGCCGGGGTTGCGCAGCCGGGCGATCACCGGCGCCGGATCGAACGCGATCGGCGCCCGCGCGCGCGCCGCGTCGAGCATCGCGCGCAGCCCGTCGAGCGCGGCGAGCAGCGCGTCCACGGCGGGGCCGTCGGCGGCGCGGCCGGCGTCGCGGATCTGGCCGACGAGGTCCTCGGCCGCGTGCGCGAGGTGGTTGATCGGCGCGAGGCCGACCATCGCGGAGCTGCCCTTCACCGTGTGCAGGTCCCGGAAGACGTCGCGCACGAGCTCGGCGTCGGCGGGGCGTCGCTCGACCTCGACGAGCTTGCCGGCGAGCGCCTCGAGCCGCTCGGCCGCCTCGTCGAAGAACAGCTCGATCATGTCGTCGTCGACGGTAGGCACCCAGGTGAACGCGGCGGCCCGCGGCTGCTCCGCCGCGCCGGCGGCCACCGGCAGGGCCGCGGCCTCGGGCGTCGCGCTCGCGGGCGCCTGCGCGAAGCCGGCAGCCGCCGCGGGCGGGGCGCCCCCGGCCCCGACCCCGGCCGCGGCCCCGGCCGTCGCCGCCTCGAGCGCCGCCGTCTGCTCCGCGAGCGGCAGATCCTCGACGCGCGCGCCGGACTGGTCGGGGTGCGCGAGCTGGTGGAACGCGGCCGCCAGGGTCGCGATCGCGCCGGCGAGCTCGCTGCGCCCGGCCTCGTCGAGCGCCTGCGCGCGGTCGAGCGCGCGCTCGATCGCGAGCGCCAGCCGACCCACCGGCTCGGCGCCCATGCCGAGGCTCGACAGCCCGATCCGGAACGCGACGTGGCCGAGCGCCACCAGCTCGTCGCCGCGCGCGCCCGCGAGTCGCGCCGCGTCGGCCGCGCCCGCGGCGACGAAGCGATCCCACAGCGCCGCACCCGTCACCGCACCCGTCACTGCGCCCGTCACCGCGCGCCGTCCTCCAGCGCGTGGCGCGCCAGCCAGCGCCGCGCGCCCGCGCGCGTCGTACGGATCGCGAGCCCGATCCCGGCGGCCTCGGCGGCGGCGCGCGCGCGGCGCAGCACCGGGGCCAGATCGTCGCCGAGCAGCTCGGCGCCGTCGAGGTCGATCACCAGCCGGACCAGCCCGGCCATCCCGAGCCGCGCCGTGATGTCGGCGATCAGCGAGCGCGCGTTCGGGTGCCCGCGCAGGACGATCACGTCCTCTGGCGGCGGGGCGGGCGGGATCCGCGTCGGCGGCGGCGTGTGATCGTCGTGGGCCTCGAGCGGGCGCAGGCCCGGCGCGGTGCCGGGCGCCGCCGGGGCGCCGCCGGGCGCCGCCGCCGCGCCGCCGCGCGCCGCCCGCGGGCCCGACCCCGGCGCGTGGATGCTCACCGGCACGCCCGAGGCCGGCGTCCCCCGGCGCCCCCCGGGCGCACCGCCGAGCGCCGCGAGCGGATCCGCGCTCGGCCTGCGGCGCTCACCGGCGCCTGCCTCCGGATCGCGGCGCACGTAGTACACGGCGTCGCCGGTCCGCACCGCCTCGAGGCCCGGCACGTCGCGCAGCGACTCGCTGTAGCCGACGAACAGGAAGCCCCCCGGGCTCGTGGCCGCCACCAGCCGCTCCACCGCCGCGCGCCGCGCCTCGGGCGTGAAGTAGATGAGGACGTTCCGGCACCACACGAGATCGCAGCGGCGCGGCGGGGCGCTGTCGACGAGGTTCGCGCGCTCGAAGCGCACGAGCGCCGCGATCTCCGGCCGCACGCGCACGCGCTCGCCGTCCAGCTCGAACGCGCCCTGCCACGCGGCCGGCACGTCCGCCCACGCGGCCGCCGGGTAGCTCGCGCCGCGCGCCAGCTCGATCGCGTCGGCGCTGACGTCGGTCGCGAGCACCGAGATCGCGCAGCCCGGCAGGCCGCGCGCCAGCACCGCCGCGAGCGTGTACGGCTCCTGCCCCGCGGCGCAGCCCGCGCTCCACACGCGGATCGCGCGGCGTCCGCTCGCGCGCAGCGCCGGGACGATCGCCGTCTCGAGCGCCTTGATCTGCGAGCGGTGCCGGAACAGCCGGGTCTCGCCGACGCGCACCGCCTCGATCAGCTCGTCGAGCTCGCCCGCGCCGCGCGGCGAGCCGATCAGCGCGACGTACGCGTCGGGAGCCAGCTCGAGCGCCGCCATCCGCGCCACCGCGCGCGCCTCGACGACCCACGCCGGCAGCTCGAGGCCCGCGTGCTCGGCCAGCCGCGCCGCGACGGCGTCGACGATGTCGGCGGGGAGCGCCACGGATCAGTCGCTCGCCTCGCGCCGCGCCCCGCCGCGCCCCGGGAGCTGTCGCTTCTCCGCCGCCGCGAGCGCCCGCCGCCGCCCGCTGCTGCCGCCGCCGCCGCCGCCGTCTCCGTCTCCGTCTCCGTCCCCATCCGCGCCCTCGCCCTCGCCGCCGTCGCCCGCGCGCCCGTTCTTCCGGCCCGGCCGCGACGAGCCGAGCTTGCTGCCGTCGAGGTTGAACCCGGCGATCGACTCCTCGAGCTCGTACGCGAGCTCGTGCAGCCGCTCCGACTGCACGACCGACTCCTCGGAGCCGTGCAGGGCCTCGCCCGCCAGGTGGCGGACCGCGTCCATGTTGCGCGCGATCTCGTCGGACACCACCGCCTGCTCGTGGACCGCGGTCGCCGTGTCCTTGACGACGGTGATGAGCTCGCCGAGGCCGGTCAACGTCGACGTCACGAGCTCCGAGCCGCCGACCACCTCGCGCGTGCCGACCTCCATCGACGCGATCGCCGCCTGCGTCTGCTCCTTGACCGTCTGGATCAGCGCCTCGATGTCCTTCGCCGACTGCCCGACGCGCCGCGCGAGCGAGCTGACCTCGTCGGCGACCACGGCGAAGCCGCGGCCCTGCTCGCCGGCGTGCGCCGCCTCGATCGACGCGTTCAGCGCGAGCATCGACGTCTGCTCGCTGATCTGCCGGATCACCTCGACGATGTTGCCGATCCGCTTGCTGCTCTCGCCGAGCTCGCGCATCTTGCCGGCCGCGTCGTCGACGGCGGCGCGGATCTGCTCCATGCGCGAGACCGCCGACGTCACCGCGGTGCTCGACTGCTCGGCGACGTTCGTCGCCTGCTGCGCGTTGCCGGCGACCTGCTGGATCGACGCCGACAGCTCGGTGACCGCCGTCGTCGAGCTCTCGATCTTGAGCGTCTGGTCCTTGAGCCCGGCGAGCATCTGGCGCGACGCCGCGCTGATCTCGGCGCTCGACGCGCCGACCTGGAACGCGGCCGACTGCACCTCGTGCGCGAGGCTGTGGACGCGCGCGAACACCTGGTTGATGTTGTCGGCGAGCGAGGCGGTCTCGTCGGTCGAGTCGACGACGATGCGCTGGGTCAGGTCGGTGTCGCCGGCGAGCAGGTCGCGCGACTGCCGCACCATCTGCTTGATCGGCCGCGTCACCCAGAACGCGAGCAAAAACGCGATCACGACCGAGGCGATGATGCCGGCGACGATCTCGGTCCACGGCAGCTTGTCGCCGGGGTTGGCGATCTGCGCGCGCGACCGCGTCATGAACAGCCGGCCGATCACGCCGTTCTCGAGGCCCTTGTAGCCCTCGTAGGGCTCGCTGTACTCGTCGTGCAGCTCCTCACCGATCTTGAAGACGTCGCGGACGTCCTGGCCCATCTGCATCTTGAACAGGCGCTCCGGCTGGAGCGCGCGGGCGACGTCGGCGCGCTGGCTGTCGACCGGCCACGCGGACGCGAGCACGGTCAGCCCGTCGATGAGGATCGGGCGCGTGCGCTGCGCGACGTCCTCGTCGGTCGACTCGGACCACTCCTTGAACGCGCGCTCGAGCCGGATGCCGATCAGAATGCCGCCGACGATCTGGTCGTCGGTCTTCGACACGCGGATCGGCAGCGCCGAGATCTGGTACGGCGTGCCGGCGAGCATCTGCACGCGGTGCGCGAACACGCTGCCCGAGCGCGCCTGCGCCACCGCGCCGAGCTGCGGCAGCTCCGGCTGGACCAGCGGGCTCTTGGGGATCGTGAACAGGAGGTCGTTGCCCGTCGTGAAGATCGCGAACAGGTCCGGGTTCAGGCCGTTCTTCGCCGTCAGCTGCTCGAGCATGCGCCGCCCGACCGCCTCGGCGCGCCGCGCCCGCGCCTCGTGCGCCGCGGCCGTGACCTCGGCCGGTCCCGCCGGTCCCGCGCCAGCCGGAGCTGCGCCCGCGGCGCCCGGTGCGCCCGCGGCGCCCGGTGCCCCGGCGCCTCGCCCTGGCGCGGCCGGCGCACCCAGCGTGCCCGCCGCACCCGCCGCACCCGCCGCGTCTGCCGTCACTGGCGCGAACGCCGCGCGCAGCTCCGGGTCGACGGCCAAAAGCTCGAGCATGCCCGTCATGCCCTGGCCGGTGCGGTCGGCGTACGCCGCGAGGCGCCGCATCGACTTCTGCAGGTAGTTGCCGCGCGAGCGGAGCTGCTTCTCGCTCTTGACGACGTACGTGCCGCCGATGATGAGCAGCGCTGCCAGGGACAGGCAGCCGATCAAAAACTTCGCGAACATCGGGATGCGGAGCCGTCTCCGCGCGGGGCTCTTGCGGCTCATGTCTCTTTCGTCCTGCTTTCCTCGCCGGGCTCCCCGGCGATCGCGCGCAGCGGCTCGGCGTTGATGAGCGCGCGTGCATCCAGCACGCGCACGGTCCCCGTCGGGGTGGCCGCGACGCCCAGGAGCAGCTTCGCGACCTCGGGCGCGAGGTTGCCCGGCGGCGGCTCGAGGGCGCCCTCGAGCGTGCGCAGATCGCGCAGCCGATCGACGACGATCCCCGCCGGCTCGCCCGCGTTCTTGAGGACGACGATCCGGCTGTCGTCCCGGACCTCGGTGCGTGCCAGCCCGAGCAGGACCGCCAGATCGATCGCCGGCACGATCTCGCCGCGCAGGCTGAACACGCCCGCCAGGCACGGTGGCGTCAGCACCACGCGCGTGATCGGCTGGATCGGCAGCGTCTCTCGCACCTCGGCGATCGGCAGCGCGAGCTCCTGCCCGCGCACGTCGAAGCACACGAGCCGGAGCGGTCCCCCGCCCGAGGAGCCAGCGTCGACCATATCGGCCCGAGGTTACCCCGCCGCCATTTCCGCGGGCCAGCCCTGCGCCGCGAACTACGCGATCGGTACCCGTGCTAGCCTCCCTCGGTGATCACGAAGCTGATCATCGACAACTTCAAGGCGATCAGGCATCTCGAGCTCGACCTGCGCCCGTTCCAGGTCTTCGTCGGCCCGAATGACTCCGGCAAGAGTACGATCCTGCAGGCGCTCGATATCCTCGGCCGCGTGAGCACGTCGGTCATCGAACCTTTGGTGGCCGGCGCTTCACCTAGCTTATTCGAAGAGCGCTTCGAGCGTTACTTGCCGCACGGCGATGTCAATCGAGCGATGCACTTCAAGGTACATGGAACGTGCGACGAAGGCGTCTATACCTATCACATCGGATTAGAGGCCAAATCATCATCATCGTCGCCGCACCTCGCTTCCGAGGAGCTCGTCGTTGCTGACCAGACACGGATTGCTGGTCCTGGACATTTTAGAAATCAGTCTGAGCTGTCTCGGCTTGGGGCACGTTTTGCCGGGATTTCAGCCGACCTGCGCTCGTTCATCGCGCAGTTCGATCCTAGAAAATTAGCGGCGCCCGCGTTGCTCGGTGCCCAACTCGAGAGCGATGGGACCGGACTCGCATCACTCGTGGACGACTTGCTCACGGCATCGGATCGCCAGCCGCTGTACGAATTCGAGAACCAGCTCCGGCGGTTCTCCTCGTTCATCGGCGGCGTGAGTACGCACCCGACTTCAGACAAGCATGGGAAGGAGCTGCTCTACTCGCTAGCAGGCACCAAGCGGCCGATCTCTGCGAAGCAAGCTTCGAGTGGTCTCGTCCTCGTAACAGCATACCTCGCACTTCGTTACGGTACCGGCTATCGTCGTTACCTGATCGAAGAGCCCGAGAACGGGATCCATCCACATGCAGCGAGCCTGGTTGTGCAGTTGCTACGGGAACTCTCGCTCACCGGCGCACAAGTTCTGATCACGACGCACAGCCCGCTGCTCCTGAACCAGGTGGCCCCCGAGGACGTCATGGTCGTGACGCGGCACTCCGATCGCGGGATCCAGGTCAAGCCCATGGTGGAGACCAAGCTGTTCGCGGAGCGGATCCGGGACTTCGATCTCGGCGAGCTCTGGTACAACATCGGCGAAGACGAGCTCGTGGCCGCCTCGTGAAGCTCCTGGTGTGTGGCGAGGGGACGTCGGAGATCGGCCGTCCTGAGCAAGCGGGCGTCGTCGAGACTCTCGTTCGCCGCTGTCTCGAGACGGACGCTCAACGCCTGGCCTTCGAAGTCGTGAAGGTGAGCCAGCTGCCGAAGGATCGCGCGCAGGCTGGCGAGGCGCGGCGCGCGAGGCAAGCCATCGACGAGGCGCGGCGCCGGCAGTGCGACGGCTTCATCTACGTGCGCGATGCCGACGGCCATCACGCGGAGCGGCGCCGGCAACTGGAAGATGCGCTATCGAGTCTCGAGATGGCGCACGTGATCGGTATCGCCATCGAGACGCTCGAGGCGTGGCTCATGTCCGATCCGGACGCGATCCAAGATGTGCTCCGTCAGGCTGTCACCGTTCCGGCCAAGCCCGAGTCATTGTGGGGGCGCCCCGGCGGGCCCGGTCACCCCAAGTTCGAGTGGAATCAGCTCTGCCGCGAGGCGCGGTACGACTCAGGGCTCTCCACGATGGCGGCCGTGGCAGAGCGCCTCTCCATTGATCGGGCTCGCGCCGCGTGCCCCGAGGGCTTCGCCCGCTTCCACGACCAGCTGCTGCGCGCATTTCCGGCATTCGACGTCGTCGTCGCTGCAGACCAGGCCTTGGGCATCGGTCAGGGCGGCGAGCTGCCGTGGCCGAAGCTCAAGGGCGACCTCGCCCATGTGAGGGCGGTCCTCGACGAGGCACCCGCGGGCAAGCGCAGCGCCATCATCATGGGGCGCAGGACCTGGGAGACGAAGGAGGTGGGCCAGAAGCCTTCGCCGCGGCGACTCTCCGTCGTCGTCTCACGAAAATCACTCGAGGTCCCCGAGGGTGTGATCACGGCGCGCTCGTTGACCGAGGCACTCTACAGGGCCAGCGTCCACGAAGACATCGACCGCGTGCTCGTGGTGGGCGGCGCGCAGCTCTTCCGCGACGCACTCGCTCATCCGCGGCTTCGCTTCGCGTACCTCACGCGTATCGCGCAGACGTTCGAGTGCGACGCGCACCTCCCGGGCCTCGAGCACCTCGTGCCTGATGCCGCCTGGACGAGCGAAGCCGCTGGGCACCACGAGGACATGGGCTTCGAATACACGATCGAGCGGCTCAAGCGGCCGTAGCCGCTCGCGCAAGGCCGGCAATGGCGGTGGCGACGGTGCTGCTCCCGCCGGGCGCTCGCGAACGCCTCGCCATCGTAGCGTCGCCGACCTAGCAGAGATGCCGCTTCGCATCGGCAGCAGTTTCGGCTCGATGTTACAGATCGAGCGCTGCGGAGAGCGCGCGCGTCGCGCTCGCCACGAGCGTCGCGTCGAGCTCGCCCAGGCACGGCCGGGTAGGTTGCGCTCGGCGCGACTCTCGGCGAATTCAAGTTGGAGGGTTCGGTGGTCGGCCGCCGGAGCGCAGCCGGTCGTGCCCCGCGGCTTGGCTGCTACTGCGCTGCCCTCAGATCAGAGCTGATCCTCGAACAGCTGGGCGAAGCCCAGCTTGAGCCGGTGGAGGACCGAGGCGGGGCGCTCGAAGGCGGCCGCCTCGGCGGCGGTGATGCGCCGGCTCGCGGCGAGATCGTGCTCGAGGAAGCGGCGCGCGAGCTGCTCGGCGAGGTCGGGGCTCTCGTAGACGAGCACGTCCTCGCTGTTCAGGCGCTCGCTGCGCGGATCGAGGTTGTGCGAGCCGACCAGGCTGAGCCGCCGATCGACCACGGCGAACTTGGCGTGCATGAGGCCCTGCGTCCGGCGCGCGTCGCCGGGGCCGCGGCCCTGCCACTCCCAGATCTCCACACCAGCGTCGGGGTTCGGGCACGCCTTGACCGGGGCGGTGGCGTTGACCGCGAGCAGCTCCCGGTAATAGCCGCGCCCGAGCATCGTGAGGCCGGGCGTGTCGTTGGTCTCGGCGCTGTTGGTCATCACGACCACCCGCACGCAGCGCCGCGCCGCCTCGCGGATCGCCATGGACGTGGCGGCCGTGGGCAAGAAGTACGCGTTCGCGATCAAGACCTCGCGCCGCGCCATGTCGAGGAGCTTCAGGTACGCCTGCAAGATGTAGCTCTCGCCCAGGCGCGGCCGGTTCTGGAAGAAGCGGCACTGCGTGGGCTGGAAGTCGCGCGGGACGACGCGCGCCTCGAGCGCTGCGACGCTGCGCACCAGATCGGCGCGGCGGCGGAACGAGATGTCCGTCGTGCCGGTCCGCGCCAGGATGGCGCGCATGACCTCCCACGCCGCGTCGGTGACCCCGCCGCGCCGCGCCTTGATCTCCTTGAAGTGGGTCCAGTTGCGCTCGAACGTGGCTGTCAGATCGGCCAGCACGGCCCCGCGCACGAGGACGTCCTGATCGCGCCAGTAGCGCGGCACGTTGCCGGGATCGACGCGGAAGTACTCGTTGGCGATGTTGAGGCCACCGACGATCGCCTCCGCGCCGGGCGTGTCGGCGTCCACGAGCCACAGCTTCTCGTGATAACGCTTGTTGGGCGCGAGCGGATCGTAACGCGAGCCGTCCAGCGGCAAGGACACCTCGTTGATCAGCTGCAGACCGGCGGGCTCGTAGCCCTCGATCTGGATGCCGTGCTGCTTGAGATCGAAGTACATCCACTGCGTCTGCACGGCCACGTTCGAGGCGCCGTCCACGATCACCTTCACGTCCACGCCCTGGCGCTGCTTCTGCTTGAGGACCTCGGCCACGCGCAGGCCCGCCTCGTCGCCGGTGAAGATCAGGGCCTGGATGCGGATGGTCCGCTGCGCGCGCGAGAGCAGCGCCATGCGCGCCGCGAACGAGTCCTCGCCGCCGGGCAGGATCGAGACCTCGCACGCCTCGGGCGGGCGCACCGGGAACAGCCCGGACGTGCCGACCTCGGAGAGCTCGCTGCCGAGGAACTGCTCGGGCGGGCCGAAGACCGAGGTGCCGCGCGCGTGGGCGAGCAGGCGGTGGGCCGCGCGCAGCGCCGCGGGGCTGCGCGACGACGAGCACGCCGCGTCCGTCACGAGCAGCGCGGCGAGCGCGAGCGGCGCGAGCGACCGGGTCATCGGCGAATCGATCAAGCGCAAGCGAACCGATCAGTAGAGGACGTTGAGCGCGGTGATGTCGCTGCTGATGAGCTCGCCGGTCGTCGTCGCCGGGCTGAAGCAGGCGTTGAAGATCGAGCCGGGCACCGCGCCGGTCGGCGTGCCCGGGATCAGGACGGCGCCGACGCCAGCGCTCCCGTCGGCGGTGCCGTCGCCGCAGGAGGTGTGGCTGTAGTAGTCCGTGTGGCGCAGGCCGAGCGCGTGGCCGAGCTCGTGCGTGATGATGTGCTCGTTCGCGTCGACGCTGTAGCTCTGGTACCCGGTGCCGATGTAGACGAGCCCGTAGGGGTTGCAGCTCGATGGGTACCCGGACGAGGCCCCGGTGCCGCTCGTCGTCGTGATGGTGATGTTCGCGTCGCAGCCGCTGGCCGGTCCCCGCACGAAGTCGAACACGAGCGGCAGCACGTTGTAGTTGATGATCGCGAGATCGAGCCCCTGGCTCAGCTGAGAGTAGCTATTGAACGAGGCCGTGGGATTGATGCAGATCCGCGTCTTGCCGCACACGAGGTTCGTGGTCCGGTAGTGCTCGGCGGTCCCGCCGCCGGTCTCGAGCATCTCGCGCGATGCCTGCAGCGTCACGTGGGCGTCGCGGCCCGCGTACACATCGCCATCGGCGATCAGGATGTCGGCGGGGCGGAAGCCGGCCTCGGCGAGGTTGTCGATGATCTCGTGGGTCTCGTCCGCCTCGTCCGCCGCGTGGGCCGCGCAGCCGAACGCGAAGACACTGCCGATCATGGCAGGCAATAACGCCTTGTCGAACATCGAGCCTCCTGGGGGGCTGTTTATATATCGCCGCCGCCGTCCTTCGATCTGGAAATTGTCATTGCCACTGGCTCATCCGCAGCGATGTCGCGCGCCTGCGCGCTCACCCGATGTTGAAGTCTTCCTTCGGCTCGGCGCCGCCGCTGCCGTCGCGGAAGCGCGTGAGCCGGTAGCGCGAGAAGATCTCGTGCGGCGGCGCGCCGGTCAGCCACTCGGCGTAGAGCTTGCCGACGATGGGCGCCATCATGAAGCCGTGGCCGACGAAGCCGCACGCCAGGAAGAAGTCGGGGTGCTCGGGCGGCGCGCCGAGGATCGGGTTGCCGTCCGGCGACTGATCGTACGGGCCGGCCCACTGCCGCAGGACCTTGATCTCGGCGAGGATCGGCATGAGCCGGACCAGGCGGCGCGCGTAGGTCGCCAGGAACTGCAGGGTCGAGCCCATCGCGTACGTCGAGCCGTGGCCGGGCAGGGTGACGCCGCCGACGATCTCGCCACGCATCGACTGGCTGCAGTAGAGGCCGCTCGCGAGCTCGGAGACCATCGGCCGCAGGAACGGCTTGAGCGGCTCCGACGAGCAGATCTCGTGGCGGATCGGCCAGGTCGGGACCTCGACGCCGATGAGCTTGGCGAGCTGCGGCGACCACGCCCCGGTCGCGTTGATCACGCGGCGCGCCCGGACGGCGCCGCGCGGCGTGTGCACGACGTAGCCGCCGCCGTCCTGGGCTTCCAGGCCGCCGACGGGCGTCTGCGTGAAGATGCGGACGCCATACGCCGCGGCCTGCCGCGCGTAGCCCCACAGGAACGGCCACGGGAACAGGATGCCGTCGGTCGGGTTGTACGCGGCGCCGACGATGCCCGCCAGATCGATCTCGGGGACGATCTCCTGCGCCTGCGCGGGCGCGAGCATCCGCGTCGCCACGCCGCACCGGTTCTGCAGCGCGATGTTCTTCTCGAGCCGCGTGACCTCCTTGGCGCTGCGCGCGAGGAAGAGGTAGCCGCCCTGGCGGAACCACACGTTGACGCCGAGGTCGACGGCGAACCGCCGGCACAGCTCGACCGACTCCTGCATGAGCCGGATGTTGATCTCCGTCGACCACTGCTGGCGCACGCCGCCGCCGTTGCGGCCGGACGCGCCCTCGGCGAGGTAGCCGCGCTCGATCACCACCACGTCGTGCATGCCGCGCCGCGCCAGGTGGTAGGCGATCGACAGCCCCATCACGCCGCCGCCGACGATCGCGATCTCGACCCGCTCGGGCAGGGGCCCGGCGCTCTCGAGCGTCGCGGGCAGGCGGATCTCGCCGGAGGCGTCGGCGCGGGTCTCGTCCTCGTCGTCGTCGATCGCGGGCTGCATCGCTAGGTGCCCTCGTCGTCGAAGCGGTGGGCGCCGGGGTCGCGCGCGAGCAGGCGCAGCGGCGTCGGCGCGAGCGGCGGCCGCGACGTGAACGGCGGGATCGCGGCGGGCGGCTGGCCGGTCGCGCGGGCGAGCTCGGCGGCGACGAGCGCGAGGCACTCCTTGCCCTGGCACGGCCCGGTGCCAAAGCCGGTGTACCGCTTCACCTCCTCGATGTCGCGGTAGCCGCGCGTGACGCAGTGCTCGAGGTCGGCGAGCGTCACGTCCTCGCAGCGGCACAAGACGATCTTCCCCGGCACGGGAGGACGATACTACGGCGCGGCGACGCTTGCGGCGATGCTTGCGGCGATGCTCGCGGCGACGTTGGCGCCGACGCGCGCGCCCTCGGCGGCGGCGGCCGTGGGGCCCATGTACCCGCAGACGTCGCCGCACGCCCACACCCCGGGCGTCGTGGCGCGCCCGTCGGCGTCGACCACGATGCGGAACCCGCCGGCGGGCGGATCGAGGACGACCCGGCAGCCCTGCTGGCGCGCGCCCTCCGAGGCGGGCGACGGGATGGCCGCCACCGCGACCAGATCGCAGTCGATCTTCGTGCGCCCGGCGTCGAGCGAGGACGCCCAGCCGCGGCCGCGCGTGCCGGTGACGCTGCCGAGCGGCACGCGCACGACCTCGGCGCCGGCTGCGGTGAGCGCGGCGGCGAGCGCGGCGGCGTCCGCGGCGACCTCGGGCACCTCGACGAGGCAGACCTTGTCGCCGCCGAGGATGCCGTGATCGACGAGCAGCCGGCCGAGCGCGCGCGCCGCGATCACGCCGGGGCGGTCGTTGTCGGGGAACGGCAGGTTGACGGCGTAGCCGCCGGTGGCCCAGAGCCACGCCCGGGCGTAGACGCGGTACATCCGGTCGGGCGCGGCGACGGCGAGCACGCCGCCGTCGTCCTCGGGGAAGTAGCCGATCGCCGTCGAGCGCGCGAGCACCGCGGCGCCGGCGTCGACGGCGCCGCGCCACGCGGTCTCGGCGGCGCTGCGGCCGGTGCGCGGATCGGCGCGCAAGCTGCCGCCGGGGCGCATCTGGTCGTCGACGAGGACGACGGAGCGGCCGGCCGCGGCGATCGCGCGCGCGGCGGCGAGGCCGGCGGGGCCGCCGCCGATCACGCAGACGTCGACGTCGTAGCGGTGCACGGCGGGCAATTCGCTCGACGCGGCGGCGGGGAGCTTGCCGAGGCCGGAGAGCTGGCGCACGACCTTGTTCGCGAGCCGGTTCAGCACCGACGAGCCGGTCATCAGCGTGTGGTGATCCATCCCGCGCGCGAACAGGAAGTCGACCGCGCCGAGCAGATCGACCTCCGCGGACGGGAACGCGTTCTGGCCCTGCACCTCGGCGCCGGGCGTGCACGGCGTCTGGCACGCGCGCAGGTTCGGCACGCCCGACAGCCGCACGAGGCAGCCGCTGCAGTGGCCCTCGAGGCAGAAGAACGTGCGCGGCCGGTGGTACTTGAGCGAGCGCGAGAGCACGCGCGTGCCGCTCGCGAGCGCCGCGGCGGCGATGCTCTCGTCGGGGAACGCGCGCACGGTCGTGTCGGCGATGCGGACCTCGATGGCCTCGCCCCTCACCGCGTCGTGTCCGGGAAGCCGCCGCGCCACGATCACGACATATCACGGCGCGTCACCGCGATCACCGCGCGACAGATAACGCTGCGTTACCGCGCGGGTCGTACGCTCGGGAAATGCGGGGTCCACTTCGTTGCGGACACGCGGATCGCTGCGATACCGTCGGGCCTCGGAAAGGACCAGCGATCCCGAATGGCGACTCAAACTAGGCCGTGCCCGTACTGCGGTGCGGCGGCGCTGATCAACGCGCCGGCCTGCGGTACGTGTGGACGCCCGATGCCCCCGGTCCAGGGGGGGGCGCCGGGTGGTGGGCAGCCCGCGAAGACGATGTTCGGGCACGCTGCGCCGGCGATCCCGCAGATGCGGCCGGGTGGCCCGCAGCCGGGGCAGCCCGCGCGTCCGGGGCAGCCGCAGGGCTTCACGCCGCCGCAGCAGCAGGGCTTCGCGCCGGGGCAGCCGGGTCAGCCGGCGAGCCCGTACGGCCAGCCGCAGCAGCAGGGCTTCGGTCAGCCGCCCGGGTATCCGCAGCCGGGCCAGCCGCCGCAGGCCGCGCAGCCGGCAAATCCGTACGGCGCGCCGCCGGGTCAGCCGGCGAGCCCGTACGGCCAGCCGCCGGGTCAGCCGGCAAATCCGTACGGCGCGCCGCAGGGCGCGCCGGGTCAGCCGGCGAACCCGTACGGCCAGCCGCAGTCGCCGATGGGCGGCCAGCCGGGCAACCCGTACGGCCAGCCGATGGGCGGCCAGCCGATGGGCGGCCAGCCGATGGGCGGCCAGCCGCAGTCGCCGATGGGCGGCCAGCCGATGGGCGGCCAGCCGGGCTTCGGCCAGCCGCAGCAGCCGGGCGGCCAGCCGGGCTTCGGCCAGCCGCAGCAGCCGGGCGGCTTCGGCCAGCCGCAGCAGCCGGGCGGCTTCGGTCAGCCGCAGCAGCCGGGGAACCCGTACGGCCAGCCGCAGCAGCCGCAGCAGCCGGGGGGCTTCGGTGCCCCGCAGCAGCCGGGCGGCTTCGGCGCCCCGCAGCCGGGCTACCCGCAGGCGCAGAATCCGTACGGCCAGCCGCAGCACGACATGCAGGGTGGGCTCGGCGATCTGGCGGGTCGGGTCCCGCTGTCGCCGCCGGGCACGCTGTTCGGGTTCCCGATCAGCAAGCTGCGCGATCCGATGCTGCAGAAGAAGCTCCTGTTCGTCGCGGGCGTCGCGCTGCTCGCGACGATCGTCATCCCGATCGGGACGCAGCCCAAGCTCACGTTCCCGTTCAGCAGCGGCATGCCGAAGTGGGACGGCCTGATCTGGCCGATCATCGCTGGCGGCCTGTACCTGCTCGTCGCCGCGGCGCCCGCCGACCTGCGCAAGAACGTGCCGCCGGTGGTGCTGCAGTGGATCCCGTTCGGCGTGGCGTTCGCGGGGCTCGCGATGATCGGCAGCGCGGGGATGGTCGGCAACACGCTCTACATGCTCGGCTACGCGACCGTCGTCTTCGGCCTCCTCGCGCGCATCTCGCAGCCCGACGATCAGATAGCGCGCATCGTCATCGCGGTCGGCTCGGCGATGCTCTTGCCGGGCTGGATCGACATGTTCGACACCGCCTTCAAGTTCGGCGGCGGTCGCATCTTCGCCATCATCCACCAGTTGCTCTCGTTCATCGTCACGCTGCTCGGCATCGCGTGCGCGCTGTTCGTGGTGCCGCCGAAGAAGCTGCCGCCGGCGCTGCAGGCGATCGACGCGTTCGGGCCGCTGATCTGCGCCGTGATGATCGTGTGGCTGCCGCTCTCGTCCCTGCTGTTCGGGCTCACCATGGTCGTGCACATGAAGGCGGGCGCCACAGGCCTGTTCCTGATGCTGCACATGCTGGTGCGGATCGTCGCGTTCTTCGGCGTCCTCATGATGGCGGCGCCGGCCGCGTACGAGGAGGCCAAGGCGCTCGCGGGCGGCCAGCGCGGCGGCGGCGGCGGTGGCGGTGGCGGCGGCGGCGGCTACCCGCCGCAAGGCGGCGGTGGCTACCCGCCGCAAGGCGGTGGTGGCTACCCGCCGCAAGGTGGCGGCTACCCGCCGCAGGGCGGTGGCTACCCGCCGCAAGGTGGCGGCTATCCGCCGCAGGGTGGCGGCTATCCGCCGCAGGGCGGTGGCTACCCGCCGCAGGGCGGCGGCGGCGGCGGCTGGGGCCAGTAGCGCCGCGGCCTGGAGCGACGCGCCGCGGGGGCTCGCCCCGCGGTGCTACCCTCCCCGAATGCGAGAACGCGGCCTGGAGTGGAAGGTCGGGATCCTGATCCTGATCTCGAGCGCGATCCTCGTCGGCTTCATCATCGTGCTCGGCAACGTCTCGTTGCGCTCGGGCTTCTCGATCGCGGTCGACTTCGACTACGTCGGCTCGCTGCAGCCGGGGGCGCCGGTCAAGGTGTCCGGCATCAAGGTCGGCAAGGTGAAGGGCGTCGAGCTGCGCGGCGGCGCGATCGATCCCGCGCTCGGCAAGCGCGTGCAGGTGCGGATCACGGCGTGGATCGAGGATCGCGCGCGGGACTCGATCCGCAGCGACGCGGAGTTCTTCATCAACACGGCCGGCGTGCTCGGCGAGCAGTACCTCGAGATCGTGCCGGGCCGGGACTGGGATCGCCCGCCGATCGCGCCCGGCGAGGTGATCCACGACGCGCGCGTGCACGATCCGCCGCGCACCGATCTGGTCGTGGCGCGGCTCTACGAGGTGCTCGAGGGCGTGTCGTCGGTGCTGCGCGACGAGAAGACCTCGATCAAGACGCTCCTCGCGAACAGCGCGAGCGCCGTCAGCGAGGTCAACGCGCTGCTCGTCGAGAACCGCAAGCAGATCGGCGAGCTGGTCGTTGAGGCCGGCGGGGTGGCGAAGGAGGCGAAGGTGACGCTCGGCAAGGTCAACGCCGGGCTCGGCGACGGCCGCGCGATCGCGTCGCTGCTCGCGAGCGCCGACGGCACGCTGCGCGCCGCGCAGCAGACGATGTCGACGCTGACGCCGCCCGCGAGCGCGTTCTTGACCGACGCTACGCGCGTGACCGGGCTCGTCACCGAGCAGCGCGTCGATCGGACGCTCGCCGTCGCCGACAAGGCCGCCACCGCGGCGGGGCAGGCGGGGAGCCTGATCGACAACGTGAACGGCCTCGTCACGGATCTGCGCGCCGGTAAGGGCACCGCGGGCGCGCTGCTCGCGCGCGACGATCTGTACAGCGACATCCGCGAGCTGATCCGCGATCTGAAGCGCAACCCGTGGAAGGTCTTCTGGAAGGAGTGAGGCGCGTACCGTGAGCCTCGCGGCGCAGGACGAGCAGCTGACGCGCCGGGTCGGCGCGATCACGCTGGTCCTCCTCGCGTTCGCGATCGCGTTCGCGATGTTCATCGCGCCGCGGATCGAGTGGGGCCGCCACATCCGCGTGCGCGTCTACTTCCACCACACCGGCGGGCTGCGCGAGGGCGCGCCGGTGATCGCTGGCGGGCGCGCGATCGGCCGCGTCGAGGCGGTCGGCCGCTCGCCGCACGGCGCGCCGGGCCCGCTCGGCGGTGACGAGGGGATCGTCGTCACCGCCGCGATCGCGGCGAGCGCGGTCGATCTGGTCGCGCGCGACGGCGACTTCTTCATGGCGTCGCGCGGCCCCCTGTCGGAGCGCTACCTCGAGATCGGGCCGGTGCCCGAGTCTGCGGGGGCCTCGCCGCGGCGGCTCACCGAGGGGGACGAGCTCATGGGCCGCGATCCGCCGACGCTCGATCGGGTCCTCGAGCGCACGTGGAACAACCTGACGGTCGCGCGTGACTTCGGGCAGGCGATCCGGCCCGAGCTGGATCTCTTGCGGCAGCGCCTCGCGGAGCTCGGCGGGACCTTGGGCGCGATCGCGGACGACGTCGGCGGCGCGGCCGGCGCGATCGGCCTGTTCGTGGATCTGGCCGCCCTGCGCGCCGAGGCGCGCGCGCTGCGCGAGGTCGGCCTCGGCGGCGACCGTGGCCTGGCGCAGCTCGACGCCGTCCTGGCCGGCACGCGCGCGCTGCTCGCGGGGGCGCGCGGCGCGCTGGACGCGCTCGATCCGCGCGTCGCCGCGTTCACGGCCAGCGCCGACGCGCTCCGGGCCCGGCTCGCGGCGCGCGGGCCCGCCGTGGTCGAGCGGTTCACGGGCGCGATCGCTCGTGCGCGTGCCGCGATCGATCGGATCGATCCGCTGCTGGCCAAGGTGGCAGACGTGCGCGCCCGGCTCGAGCGCGGCGAGGGCTCGCTCGGCCGGCTGATGCGCGACCCCGAGTTCCCGGAGGACGCCAAGGAGCTCGGCAAGATCATGAAGCGGCAGCCGTGGAAGGTGATCGACCGCCCGCCGGACTGACGCCGCCCCGGGCGCCGCGAGGCTGCGATCGGCGCGGCATCGCTCGTCCTCTGCTTCGGCCGATCGCGAAGCCGTAGGTCGAGCATAGCGCTCAAGGCCGCGCTACGGCAGACGTCGCAGCAGCACCTCGACGCTCGTCGCCCCCTCGTCACCGTCGCCCCGGAGCGAGTCCGCGAGGAAGTCAGCGTTCGGGTCCGACACGTAGTGCGCCGACCCCAGCATCGCGCGATCGAGCGCCACCCCCTCGACGCGCTCGATCCGGCCGCCCGCGATCTCCACGAGCGCCCACTGTTCGGTCCGGCACGCGGGACAGCTCCACAAATCGAGCAGCCGCACCGGCTCGCCGGGGCGCGGCGCCTGCACGAGCGCGTAGCCGTTATCGAGGATATGGTCGGACTCGAGGAATACCCCGTCGATCTCGGTCCCGATGCCGAGCGCAGACCCATCGGCGCACCCGCCCTGCAGGTGCGTATGGATCTCGGCGTCCACTGCTTCCCCGCACCCCGGGCAGCGAAGCGGCGCTACCAAGAAGTCGAACGGCATCGTGCCCTCCTAGGATCCCTTTGGCGGTATCGGCGGTATCGGCATCGGGACGATCCTGAGCTTGCGACCCTCGATCGCGACCTCGAACCCGGTCGAGCCGTAGGTCTTCACGAGCCCCTCGTAACCGCCCACCTTTACCACGTCCCCCCCCATCATCTGGAATAGCTTCTTCACCGCGTCCCCGTCGGCCATGAGCAGCTTGGGGACCGCGTTCCCCTCGTTCTTCGCGAACAGCGCGTCGGCGATCACTCCACGGTCGCCGAAGCCCGTTTTCGTTCCTACCTTCTCCTTGGCGAGCGCGGCGAGCACGTTCTTGTACTCGGTGGAGTCGCGCGTCACCTCGAGGGGCATACCCTTGAGATTTATCACACCGCCCTTTACCTCACCGACCGTCACGTTCCCGACCCTGAGCTCGGTGCCGGCCGGCAGAGACTTGATATGTGCGATCCAGAGCATCTCTCCTTCCTGCAGCGGCCTGGCCGCGGCGAGGGCGGGATCGGCGTCCTTCATAAGTGCGATCGCCACCTGAGAGTCGATGATGACCGCCTTCGAACCGACGGCGGTGGTCTCCGCGAGCTCCTTGCCGCCGGCCGCCATGCGCTCGAGGAACTGGTTCATCTTGGCAAAGCCCTTCGCCCCTTCAGCCATCCGCTTGCGGATGATCCCGGCGCCCGTCTCCGCGCCCGTGTGGTCGAGGATGTTCACCAGCGTCTTGGCGTCCTTCAGCTGCGCGAGGATGCCGTCGAGCTCCGCCTCGGGGAACACCTTGAGGAGACGCTCGAGCGCCGCCGCGTCGCCGACCTGCTCGATCAGCTTGTCGAGCTTCGCCGCGCTGGATACGTGGCTCGCGAGGCGGGCGCGCGTCGCCCCCTCCGCCACCTCGAGCGCCTTCGCCGCCTCCCACGCCTGCTTGGCCTTCGCCAGCTCCTGGGGGCTGAGATCGGCGAGCTTCGCGTCCGTGCGCGCGAGGCGCAGCTCGGTGATGAACTTCTCTGCATCGTAGACCTTGGACTTGACCGCGTTGCGCGCGAGCTTGAGCACCACTGCGTAGACCTCGGGGTCGAGGAGCGGGCCGGGAAACGAGTAGGCCTTGCCCGCCATCGCCTTGGTAAGCTCGAGCGACGCGTCCTGGACGCCCTTGCGCGCCGCGGCCGCCTTCTCGGTCGCGCGCGCGACGGACGCGGTGAGCTCACCCTGCTTCTCCAGCTCCTTCACCGTGGCCAGGAACGACTTCAGGTCACCGCCGGCCTCGAGCGCCTTGGCGGCCTTGCCGAGCGCGCGCACCGCCTTCACCGCCGCCGCCATGTCGAGGGCCGCGCTGGCGACGGCGAGCACGAGCCACCCCATCGATGGGTCCTGCGCGAGGCCGACGTCCGCGAGGTCCTTCTCCTGCGTGTACTCCTGGTACGACTCGTACGCTTGCCACGCGCTGATTCCGGCGCCAACACCGGCCGCGCCCGCAGCGACGATCGCGGGCGTCGCGGTCCCAAGCGAGACCACGGCGACCGCGACCGCCACGATCGTGATCGCGAGCCCCTTCACCAGCTTGAGGACCGCGTCGGACCGCATCTTGGCCTGGATGATCAGGTCGTGGATGGAGCCCGGCTTGATCCCCTGCTGCGCGTAGAACTGGGGGAGCAGCTTGTCCATCTTGTAGATGAGCTCGTGTCTCCCCTCGATCTGCCCCTTGGCCTCGCCGATGTCGCTCATGCGGCGTGAGATCTGCGCCTGAAGGATGCCGCCCAACTCGCGCTCGCCGGCCTTGGCGAGCGCCACCTTGTCGAGCTTCTTGTCGTCGGGCAGCCCCTCCTCCTCGAGGATCGGGTGGTCGGCAGCGACGTCTTCGTACTGCGCCATTGCCTTCGCCTTGGCGGCCTCCGCTCTCTGCTTCGCCTCCATCGCCTCGGCTCGCGTGGACTTGGGGTGGAGGTGGCCCTGTCCAGGGATGCGGTGCTGGTCCTTCGTCCGCACCCACTCGTTGTAGATGGCCGCGTGGGTCTCGAGCTCGGCATAGGCCGAGCGCATCCCGCCGAGCTTCTGGTGGAGCGCGGAGACCTGCGCGGGATCGCGGTAACGCTCCTGCTCCTTGAACAGGTTGCCCGCGAGCTTGCCGAGGAGGTCCAGGGCGATGTTCACCGACTCCTTCTCGAACGCCTGCTCGAAGCGCGCGATCCAGGCCCTGAAATCGTCGAGCCCGGAGAAACCATGCGCCTTGACGTCGACCTCGAGCTCCTGGCGCAGCTTCTCAGCCTCGCGCGAGATCACGATCCCGCCTCCGACGTTGCCGCCGCCGCCCGGAATGCCGGCGCCGATCGCGCTCATCGAGCCGCTCGTGACCAGGCTCTGGTAGAGCTGATACTTCTTGTAGACTTCCTCGAGGCCGACGAGCTTCGTGTGGACGGTGTCGCGCTCGGCATTGTCCTTGTCGCGCGCCGCCGCTCCGGCGAGGTACTTGTCGACCGACCGCTCGAACGCGTCGAGGTCGGTCGGCGTCGCCGTCACCTTGCTCGCGTAGTCGTTCGCCTGCCCAACGGGCATCGCCTCGATCTTCTTGGCGAGCGCAAACAGCTTCTCGTAGTCCGCGGGGGTGAGCTCCTTCCCCTTGACGCTGAATTTGATGAGCTCCTTCACCTTGGGAGGGAGGTTCGCGATGTACTGGTGCTGGAACAGCACCTCGTCGCGAATCGAATTCCACAGCTCGCGGTTGCCTGCTTCGCCTGGTTTGATCTTGGCACCGGGCGCCGTGCCGCTGCGTGCGTGATAGCGACGATCGATCTCGGCGAGCAGCGCCGACTTTGCATCGGAGTCGGGCTGTGCGAGGAAGTCCTTGGCGCGTGCATCGGCGCCTGCGACCTTGCCGGTCTCGTCGATGTCGATTCCGGACTGCGCGTTGAGCGCGCCGCGCACGCGGCGCAGCAGCGACACCTCGACGCTGATCTGGACGGGGCTGTCGGCCGTGGTGTAGGCGTCCTTGACGTACTTCCACTCGGAGCGCACGTGCGCGACGCCGAACACCTGGAGGTTCGCGGTCGCCTTGAGCTCCTCGCCGGTCATGTCGCGACTGACGACGATCTTGAATGGGATGTACTGCCGCTTCTTGGGGCCGGGCTTGCGCTGGATCGGCGGGCCGCTCGCGACGTCAGGCTCGGCCCCGGCCTCGGGCTCGGCCAGCTCATCCACGTGCGGGCCGGCCGGTGTCGCGCCGTGATCCGCGTCCGCCTCCATCTTCAACTGCACCGGCTGGGCGTTCTGCGGTGGCGCCGCGGCAGTCATGCTCGGGCCCGCCGGACGCTCGGCGAGCGCGACCTTCGCGCCCATCTGATCGGCTTCCTGCTCGAGCGCCGGGTCGTCATTGGCGGGGGCGCCGCCGACTTGCGAGGTGACCGGCACGCGGCCCTGGCGCTGCTGCACGACGTGCGTGAGCTCGTGGCCGAGCAACTCGCGCCCGTGCGGGCTCTCGGGTTCGTAAGCACCTGGCGCGAAATACAGGTCATCGCCGCGTGTGAAGGCGCGCGCACCGATCGCCTGCGCGTAGGGTGTCTGGTGGACGCGCACGCTGGCGAAGTCAGCGCCGAGCAGCGACTCCATCAGCGTGCGCAGATTGGCCGGCAATGGCGTGCCACCACCGGCAGGCAGAGGGGGCCCCGCATTCGCGGCGACGTCACGTTCGGAGCGCCGCTGGATCACCACACTCTCGGTCAGGGTGTGCTTACCCGGCACGGTGGACGAGGGCGCTGCGAACGCCGTCTCGACCAGCGTGCGCTTGCCGACGCTTCCGGCACTCTCGGCCGTGCCCTGTCGTGCGTTGCCGCCTGTATCGTCCCCGCCCGACCCGCGCCCCTTCATGCGACGCATCGTACGGCGCGGTCACGGAGAGTGCGTCGCAGTCAGGAGTAATTTTACGTGTGCTTTGAATAAAGACTGGCTCGATCTCAACTGCATCTTTATCGAGCGACGGTCTCAGAATCCGGGTGTCTCCATCGGGCCCGACGAGCGGCCGGTCACGAACTGCTGGACGATCGGATCGGGCGACGCGCGCAGCACAGCGGGCGTCGCGATGGTGTGGACGACGCCCTGGTAGAGGAACGCGACGCGATCGGCGACCCCGAAGATCGACGGCAGATCGTGCGACACGACGATCGCCGTCACGCCGAGCTGGTCCGCGAGCTCGCGGATCAGGCGATCGATGCGGCGGGCGCTGACCGGATCGAGGCCCGTCGTGGGCTCGTCGAACAGCACGACCTCGGGCGACAGCGCGAGCGTGCGCGCGATCGCGGCGCGCTTGCGCATGCCATCGGAGAGCTCGGCCGGGTAGCGGTCGGCGTGCTCGGCCATGTGGACCTGCAGAAGCCGCGCGCGGGCGTCCTCGAGCGCCGCGCGGTGGCCCAGCTTGCCGTGCTTGCGCAAGGGCAGCGCCACGTTCTCGGCGAGCGTCATCGAGTCGAACAAGGTCGCGCTCTGGAACACCATGCCGATCCGCTTGCGCAGCGGCGCGAACGCTCGCTCGGGCAGCTGATCGATCCGCTCGCCGGCGAACCAGATCTCGCCGGCGTCGATGCGCAGGAGCCCGACGAGGTGCTTGATCATCACCGACTTGCCGACGCCCGAGGCGCCGATGATGTACAGCACCTCGCCGCGGTCGACGGCGAGCCCGACCCCGCGCAGGACGGGCCGGCCGGCGAACGCCGTATGGACGCCCCGCCACTCGACGTACGCGGTCGCGGCCACGGCACTCGCGGGCGCAGGCGCTGCGGGCGAGCTCGATCCATCGCCCTCGGTCATAGATCTCCGCCCGTCAGGAACAGCGCCGCGGCCGAGAGCACGAAGTCGAGCGCGATCACCGCGAACGAGCTGCCGATCACCGCGGCCGTCGTGGCCCAGCCGACGCCCTCGGAGCTGCCGCGCGCGCGCAGGCCGCAGAAGCCGGCCACGACCGGGATCGCGGCGCCGAACGAGGCCGCCTTCACGACGAACAGCACGACGTGGCGCGGCCGGATGAACGATAGATCGTAGAACGCGTGCGGGTTGACGCCGAACGAGGCCTGCGCCGTCAGGCCGCCGGCCGCGTACATCACCCCGGCGCCGAGGACGCTCAGCATCAGCGTCATCACGAGGCTCGCCAAGAAGCGCGGCACGATCAGGTAGTCGATCGGCAGGACGCCGCTCATCCGCAACGCGTCGATCTGCTCGGTCACCTTCATCGAGCCGATCTCGGCGGCGATGCCGGCGCCGACGCGCGTCGCGAGCATGAGCCCCGTCAGCGTTGGCCCGAAGTCCGAGATGATGAGGCGCAGGAACTGGCCGCCGATCTGCGAGTAGTCGCCGGTCACGCGGCCGAGCTGGAGGCACGCCTGGTACGTCATCACCATGCCGATGAAGCCGAGCGTGACGGCGATGAACACGATCGAGCGGTTGCCGATCGCGTGGAGCTGGCGCCACAGCTCGCCGCGGTTCCTGCGGCGCCCGCGCTGAAGGCCGCGCACGAGCCCGGCGAGCGTGCCGACGTAGACGCCCCACAGCTCGGCGGTGGCGCGCCCCGCGGCCATGACGGCCGCGCCGATGCGAGAGGGGAGGGCGCTCATCCGGTCAGGTACGTGAGGAAGAAGTCGAGCAGCATGATCGCCACCGCGGACGCGACCACGGAGGCGTTGACGGCGCGCCCGACCCCGACGGCGCCGCCGCGCACGGTGATGCCGAAGTAGCACGACGAGACCGCGATCGCGGCGCCGAACGCGATCGACTTGTAGATGCCGTGCAGGAAGTCGTACGGCTTCAGGTTGTCGACGAACCCGAAGTACATCGTCGACCACTCGATGCCGAGCATCGCGCGCCCGACGAGCGCGGCGCCGGTCAGCGCGACGAGGTCGCCGATCGCGGTGAGCGCGACGAGCATGACCATCATCGCGATCACGCGCGGCACGACGAGGAAGCCGACGGGATCGATCGCGAGCGCGCGCAGGCCGTCGAGCTGCTCGGTCACCGTCATCGTGGCGAGCTCGGCGGTGTTGTTCGCGCCGACGCGGCCCGAGAACATGAGCGCGATGAGGATCGGCCCCATCTCGCGGAGCACCGCGTAGCCGGCGCCCCAGCCGGCGAGCCCCGCGGCGTTGAACTTCGTCACGAACGGCCCGGTCTGCAGCGTCATGAGGCCGCCGGCGAAGAGCGCCGTCAACACGACGATCGCCACCGAGCGGTTGCCCATCTTGTAGAGGTGCTTCACGAGCTCGCGGCGATCGATGCGCGGCGGCACCAGCGCGCGCAGCACCTGGCCGGTCAAGACGATGATGCCGCCGACCTCCTGCGCGACGCGCAGCGTGCTCGCGCCGACGCCCGCGATCCAGCGCTCGCCGATCACCGAGGCTCCTCGGGGACCGCCGCGGCGTCGCCGATCGCGGCCGGATCGGGCGCGTCGGTCTCCTCGCGTGAGAGCGGGCCCGTGAGCTCGCCGCGCACGAACTGGCGCACGAGCGGATCGGGCGCGTCGGCGATCGACCCGGCCGGGCCGCGGTACACGACGCGGCCGTGGTGGACGAACGCGATCTCGTCGACGAACTGCGCCAGGGCCACGACGTCCGACGATACCGCGAGCACGGTCGCGCCGGTCCGCGCCTGATCGGCGGCGAGCAGATCGTAGATCTTCTGCGTCGTCACCGGATCGAGGCCGGCGCTCGGCTCGTCGTAGATCACGAGCTCGGGGTCGGCCACGGTCGCGCGCGCGATGCCGACGCGCTTCTTCATGCCGCCGGACAGCTCGCTGACGCGCTTCTGCTCGCTGCCGGCGAGCCCGACGGCGCGCAGCCGCGCGGCGACCTTCGCGGCGATCTCGTCGGGGGCGTGGCCGCCGCGCTGCTCGAGCGGGAACGCGACGTTCTCCTCGACGGTGAGGAAGTCGAACAGCGCGTAGCTCTGGAACAGCATGCCGATCCGGCGCCGCAGGGGCCCCAGGCTGGCTTCGCCGCGGCGGACGCTCGGCGGATCGGCGAGGACCTCGCCGAGCACTAGGACGGCGCCGCGGTCCGGCTGCTCGAGGCCGCAGACGAGCTTG